>OLPI01003772.1_pt1 | contig 10463 bp, 10 predicted proteins | sample 1672361 | NCBI WGS metagenome assembly OLPI01 (sample SAMEA3136675, study PRJEB25190) | human gut metagenome
TTGAGTAATAGACATAGAAAACCATAATGATGAGATAGAAATATATATGAATAATGGCTGGCAGGTTAATTTAAAATTGAGTTTATCGGAACTGTCTATGATAAATTACATAAGATTGGTTGGAGTGCCAACAATGTAGAATATGGAGGTGCAATGTATGGGTGAAATAATGGTTCATTTGGAAAACTGTAACTGTATAAAGAAAGCTGATATTAAAATTCAAGAAGGAACATTGAATATTAAGTATGGAACAAATGGTACTGGTAAATCAACAATAAGTAAGGCTGTTTCATTGAAAGCTCAGGGAGATGAAGAAAAATTACAAAGTTTACGACCATATATGGCTAATGATTCCGAGAAGACAATAGTTAATGGACTTAATTTTAATAAGGTGATGGTTTTTAATGAGGAATATGTTAATTCATATTTATTTGAAGATGATAGCTTTTTAGAAAATTCGTTTAAAGTGTTTTTGAAATCTGATGAATGTGAAGAATTATCGAAGAATATTGCAAAGTTGCTGGAAAAATTGCAGGGAATCTTTCAGAAAAATGATGCAATAAAAAATTTGGAAATGTTTCTACCAAAGTATGAAGAAATTATTAAATACAATAATGGTGAGATTCCCAAAAAAGGTGGTGTTGGCGAATTTTTAAAGGGAAATGGCGCAGGATTTGACAAGTATTCTGAACTTGAACCATATAAAGTGTTTTATAATCGGGATATGGCAAGCGTATCCAAGTGGGCAAAATGGAGAAATGATGGAATAAAACAAATAAGTGATGGAACAAACACATTAAGCAATAGTTATAAAGAATTTGATGAAGGTGTAAATTCAGCTTATACTGGAAGCAAAAGTTTAAATAGCGGTATTTCACAGGTATCAGATGGAGTAGAAACATTAAAAAATGGTGGAAAATCATTAGACAGCGCAATAGACCAAATAAACCAAGGTGCTGACCAATTATCATCACAAGGAGCAGAAGGAATAACAGAATTATCAACTGGAGTAACAGACCTAAATACAGGAGCAAAAACTTTAAATGATGGAGTAGCAGAATATGTTACAGGTGTAAATACTTTAAGTGAAAATACAGAAGTTTTCCTAAATAAACTTATAAAAACAGCAAATGTACTAGGAGACAATTGTGACCCAACTTTAAAAGCATTTGCAACACAAGCACAAGGATTTTTTGCAAAAGACCCAAAAACAAATATGAATGGTTTTGAAAGTGTAGCAGTTGGAGGAAAGAAAGTAACAGCAGGTTCTAATAGCCTTTATGCAGGAACACAAAAATTAGCTAAAGGAACAGAAAAATTAGGAACATTAACAAATGGAATACAAAGCTTAAAAACAGCATTAACACAGGTGAAACAAGGAACAACATCTTTAAATAATGGAATCGCAACATTGCAAAATGGAACAACACAATTATCAAAGGGAAGTAAATCTTTAGAAACAGGACTTGAAAAATTAAGCTCAAGTTCAAGCACAGTTGATAATGCTATTAGTACATTAAACGAAGGAAGCAAAACAGCATACAATGGAAGCAACCAATTAGTAGAAGGAGTTAAAACCTTTAAAACATCAATAGATGAAGGTATGAAAGATACAAAAGAACAACTAAAATCTTTAAATGGAATAGAAGAATTTGGAGAAAATCCAATAGAATTTAAAACAGAAGAATATGGTAAAGTAGACTCTTATGGAATTGCATTTACACCATTATTTTTATGTATAGGCTTATGGGTTGGAGCATTAATGGCTTATGTAGTTTTATATTATGACCATGATGAAAGATTTGGCATATTTGGAATGAATGCAAAAAATAAAATATTACAAAACTTAATATACCTAGGACTTGGAGCAGTAGAAGGATTAATAACAGGATGGCTTTTAAAAGCAGGACTTGGATTTGAAGTACAAAATATGGCATTATATTACGGTTCAAGTATTTTAATAGGAATTACATTTATGAGTATAATACAATTTTTAATAAGAAACTTTGGAGATATTGGAAAATTCTTAGCATTAATCATATTAGTATTACAACTAGCAGCAGCAGGCGGAACATTCCCAATAGAAACAATAGATAAAGCATTCCAAGCAGTTTCCCCATATTTACCAATGACTTATTCAATTAAGTTATTAAGAGAAGTTTTAGTTCCAACGGCTTCTAATTTTAAAGGAACATATATTGGATTTTTAGTTGGAATTATAGCAGTTACAATGTTAATTACATTCGTGGTTGATATAATAAATAAAAGAAAAAATGAAGAAAATGCATAATAATAAAAGCTTCAGATTTATTAAATAAATCTGAAGCTTTTTATTAATCTTTGCTTTTTCCAAAAAATTTCAAAATTCTTAAGAATATGTTAATAAAATCTAAATATAATTCCATTGCTCCATAAACATACAACTTCTCATCATCGCAAAAACCAGCATCATGCATTGCTCTAATTTTATTCATATCATAAATAGTTAATACTGAAAATAAAAGTAACATAGCCCAGTCTAAAACAATATCAAACATAGTATGTCTTAAGAATAAGTTAATAACAGTTAAAACAAGTCCAACAATAAGAGCAACCGAAAGAGTTGTACCCCAATTTGAAAGGTCTTTATCTGTTTTATATCCAATAAATGCTAAAATGCCAAACATAGCAGCAGTTGCAGCAAAAGCATAACCAATAGAGGTTAATTCATAAGCTGCGAAAATAACAGACAAAGTAAATCCATTCAAAAATGCATATCCGAAAAACATAATAGTAACTACTGTTGGAGAAGCTTTTTGGAAGAGTAGTGAAAACAAAATTACCACAACAACTTCAGCAATAGCTAAACCATAGAAAGCACCACTTGTAACTATATCGATATACATACCAGAATAATAGGTATATATAGCAGTAACGGCACTTGCAAGTAATCCTAAAAACATTCTAAAAAAAGTATTTGTAAGTACTGAATTTGTATCCATTGTGCGTATTGCATCTGAATCATTAAAATCCATAAACTCACCTCCTATTAATAACAAAAGTAAATCTATAATATCATATACAAGAAAAATTTACCATAATTTTCATTAAATATTTACAAAATATTTTATACCATTTACTACTGCATTAGCTTTAAAAATAACTTTTCCGTGTTCTACTAATTTACTTTTTAAAATAATAGAATTGCTAATTAAATTAGAAAATTCAGAAATTGATGTATAAAACAAATTTGTATATTTATAATCAATATTAATATTAGTAAAAACTAAATAATAAAAATTTCTATATTCATATAAAGAAATATTCTTAGCAAAACTTTTAAGATTACCTAGTTTACTTGAATTACAATATGTACAAAAATTACAAAATTCATCAAAATTATTGAATTTATAAATTGCGTTTTTATATGATGTTGAAAGTGTTTTTCTCCTATATCTAACCTTTTTAGAAGAATTTCCAGAAATGGCTTCATTTTTATATTTTGTTAAAGTAAAAACAACATATCCATCGGTTGTGGAAAATGCCTCTACAAGTAATTTACAATTTTGAACTTTAAATCCTACTTGTTTTTCTGCTTCATTAAGAATAGTTTGGAAAAGCACGTGTGCTTTATCATTATTTTTAATTAAACTATTAACATCAATATTTTTTTCGGATAATTCATCTAAATCTATAATGATTCTAATTTTATTATCAGTAAGTTTTTCAATTTTCATATTAGAAATCCTCCTAACAATTATATGCTATAAAAACATATATTGTTTCTTTTTAATCTACTATGTACATTATACTACGAAAATTAATAGATTTAAAGAAACAAAATATGGTAATATAGACTGTAACACAAAAAATAAAAAAAATCTACAATTTGCTTGAAAAAAATGTAAAATGAATATATAATATAAAAGTCTTATAAACGCAAAAATCCGTAAGGAAAACAAAGGAGGAAAAAATGGCTGCAAGAGATAAAAGTTTTTGGATATTATTAATATTTATTTTAAGTGGACTAGTAATTGGTGGATTATTGGGAGATTTAGCAGCAAATGTAAATGGACTATGGTGGTTATCATTTGGACAAGAATTTGGATTAGAGAGTCCATTTGTATTAAACTTAAGTATATTAAGCATAACATTTGCATTTTCAATAAAAATAAATATCGCAAGTATAATAGGAATGGCACTTGCAATATTCATTTACAGAAAAATTTAGTAAATAAAAAGAGGTAACTTAAGGGGCGGAAAGGAAGAAAAATTGACAATAAAAGAATTACCTCAGAGTGAAAGACCATACGAAAAATTAGAATTATATGGTGAAAAAAGCTTAAGCAATGCAGAATTATTAGCAATTATAATAAAAACAGGAACAAAAGAATACACAAGTGTTGATATAGCAAGAGAAATTTTAAAATTAAATGAAATGTATGTTGAAACGAGTTTATCATTTTTAAGAGATTTAAGCATAGAAGAAATAACAAAAATAAAAGGTATGGGTAGAGTAAAAGCTATCCAGCTCAAAGCAATATGTGAACTCGCAAACAGAATGAACAAACCATCAAACTATAAAAAAACACAAATAAAAGAACCAAATGATATTGTAAAAATACTAATGAATGAAATGCAATACGAAAAAAGAGAAATAGCAAAAATAGTATTGCTAGACAACAAAAACAATATATTAAAAATAAAAGATATAGCAATAGGTGGAAATAATTTTGTAAACATAGGAATGAAAGACATATTGTCAGAAGCAGTAAAGATAAATGCACCTAAAATAATACTTGTACACAACCATCCAAGTGGAAACTCTACTCCAAGTAAACAAGATATAGAAGTTACAAAGAAATTAGAACTTGTAGTTAAATTATTAGGAATAAAACTAATAGACCACATAGTAATTGGAAAAGGAGAATATACGAGTATAAAAACAATTGAAAAATGGAAAACAAAATTAGAAGGGAAGTAGAAAAAATGAAACTATTTACATTTGGTTCAAAAGATATAGGAATAGATTTGGGAACAGCAAATATCCTAATGACATTAAAAGGAAAAGGAATAGTCCTAAAAGAACCATCAGTTGTTGCAATAGATAGAAAAACAGGAGAAATAAAAGCAACAGGATATGAAGCAAAAGAAATGCTTGGAAGAACTCCTGAAGATATTAAAGCCGTAAGGCCAATGAAGGATGGTGTAATAGCAGATTTTACAGCAACAGGTCTAATGCTTAAAAATATGATAAAAAAAGTATCATCAAGATATAGTATAGGTAGACCTAGAGTAGTAGTTGGCGTACCATCTGGTATTACTGAGGTTGAAGAACGTGCAGTTGAGGAATCTATAATACAAGCAGGAGCAAGAGAAGTTTATATTATAGAAGAACCAATGGCAGCAGCAATAGGAGCTGGAATAAATATAACAGAACCAAGTGGAAGTATGATAGTTGATATTGGTGGAGGAACAACAGAAGTTGCAGTAATATCACTTGGAGGAATAGTGGTAAGTAATTCCTTAAGAATTGCAGGAGATGAACTAGATGAAGATATTGTAAATTATATAAGAAGAGAAGAAAACCTATCAATAGGAGAAACAACAGCAGAGCAAATAAAAATGCAAATAGGATGTGCAACACCACTAATGACTGATATGCCAATGGAGATAAGGGGAAGAGACTTAACAACAGGACTTCCAAGAAATATAACAGTTAAATCATCTGGAATAATGGAAGCAACAGCTGAATCAATTGCAAAAATAGTAGAAACTGTAAAACAAACATTAGAAAAAACACCACCAGAGCTTGCAGCAGATTTAGTAGAAAAAGGAATATATTTAGCAGGAGGAGGAGCTTTGATTCAAAACTTAGACAAATTACTAAGTCAAGAAACAAATATGCCTGTATATGTTGCAAATTCACCATTAGAATGTGTTGTAAATGGAACAGGAAAAACATTAGAAGATTTAGAAAGACTAAAAACGGTTTTAGTAAATAGTAGAAAAAGAAGATAGAAAAAAGAAAGGATAAATTATTATGTATAAAAATAAAAAAGGCGAAATAATAGGAATAATAGTAACTATAATAATATTAATATTGTTAGTTATTTTAACAAATACAGAAAACAGTAATTTATCTTATGTAGAAAATGTAGCAAATAAACTAGTTAATCCATTGCAAAATGGATTAACTTATGTAAAAAATAAAATACATGGAAACTCATCTTTTTTTACAAATATAAATGAACTAAAGACAGAAAATGATGAATTAAAAACTAAAAATAATCAATTAGAAGAAACCTTAAGAGAATTAGAAACCATCAAAGCAGAAAACCAAACATTAAAAGAATATCTTGACTTAACAAAAAAATATACAGACTATAAAACTGTTGCAGCAGATGTAATAAGTAGGGATATTAGTAATTATTCAAAAACAATAGTAATAAATGCAGGAACTAAAAGTGGAATAAAAGAAAATATGACTGTAATTGCATCAGAAGGATTAGTAGGTTATGTAATATCAGCAACAGATACAACATCAAAAGTACAAACAATTATAGATTCATCTAGTAATACAAGTAGTATTTTAAGTTCATCAAGAGACAGTGTAGTATGTAAAGGTCAATTAGAAGAACATAATAATTTAAAAGCGGTATATATTCCAACAGATGCAACGGTTGCACAGGGGGATAGTGTAGAAACATCTGGACTTGGAGGAATATATCCAAAGGGAATTTACATAGGAAAAATATCTAAAGTAGTAAATACAAACAACTTAAATGATAGATATGCTATGGTTGAAACAGCAGTAAATTTCAACAAATTAGAAACAGTTTTAGTAATAACAAATTAACAAAAAAGGAGGATAGGAAAGTGAAAAAAGTATTAATAAATATATTTTTAGTAATATCATTTATAATTATATATTTTCTACAAATAAACCTATTCTCTTGGTTAAAAATTGCACGGAGTAATGCCAAATTTATTTGTAATATATATACTTTTTATAGGACTTTTTTATAGCAGAACTGCAGGAATGACATTTGGAATAGGTATACGGAATAATGCTAGATTTATTTATAGGGAGAAAAGTAGGGATTACAGCTATAATGCTAGGGACAGTTGGCTTTATTGGAGGAATGTTTGACAAAAATTTCTCAAAAGAAAGCAGAATAACAATAATAATAATGGTTGTAGCAAGTACTTTTATTTACGAAATAGGTGCATATTTAATAGGATGTGTAATATATGGATATTCAATCGAAATAATTAGTTTTATAAAAATACTATTAATTGAAACATTATATAATATTATAATAACAGTAATATTATATCCATTAATACAAAAATTTGGATACGCAATAGAAGAAGAATATAAAGGAAATAAAATCTTAACAAGATATTTTTAAACAGCTCTAAATAAATTTGCAAGAGAAGGTGAAATATTGAAAAGAAAAATAAAAAAGGAACATACAAATTTTAGATTTAATATTTTAACTATTATAGTATACATTATAGGAATTATATTAATAATAAAATTATTTGAGCTGCAGATTATAAAAGGCTCTCAATACAGAGAAATATCGAATACAAGACTCTCTAGAGAAAGTATATTAGAAGCCTCAAGAGGAGAAATTTTAGATAGATCAGGAAGTGTTTTAGCAACAACAACTAGTTCATTTAATATAGAAATGTATAAAACAAAATCAGATGATGAAACATTAAATAAATGTATTTTAAACATTATAAATTTATTTGAAAATAATCAAGTGGGATATCCTAATAATTTCCCAGTAAATGATGAATGTACAAGTTATACAATAGAAGGAGATACCTTAAAAAAATGGCTTGCCAAATATAAATTAGCAGAAAATACAAGTGTAGAAGATACAATTGCATATTTTGTAAAAAGATATGGTATAACATCAGAGAATATAAAAGAAGCAAGAAAAATAATATCAATTAGATATGAAATGTCAACAAAAGGCTATAGTAGTACAAAACCACTAAGTCTTGCAGAAAATGTATCAAGAAATGTGGTTGCGCAAATTAGCGAAAGAAATTCGGATTTTCCAGGAGTTACAATAACTACACAAAGTTCAAGAAAATACAATTATGGAAGTTTGGCATCACATATATTAGGATATATTGGAAAAATAAGTGAAAAAGAATACAATGAAGAACAAGATGTATATGAAAATGATGATTATGTTGGTAGAACAGGAATAGAATCATTATTTGAAAATTACTTAAGAGGAAAAAAAGGAAAAGAAGAAATAGAAATGACAGTTGATGGAACAGTAACAGGTGAAACCGTTACAAAAGCTCCAGAGCAAGGCTCAACAGTTGTACTAACAATAGATTCGAAATTACAAGAAGTTGCGGAAACAGCTTTAAAAAATAATATAGAAAAAATAAGAAATGGTGGATTTTCAAATAGATATGATGCAAAAGGAGGTTGTGTTGCTGTAATAGATGTACACTCTGGAGAAATACTTGCAATGGCAAGCAATCCAGATTATGACCCAAATGCATGGGTAGGTGGAATAAGTGTGGCAGATTACAATCAAATAAAAGAAAACAATTCACTATTTAATAAAGCAATATCTGGTTCTTATGCGCCTGGTTCAATATTCAAGATGGTAACAGCACTAGCAGGACTTGAATCAGGAGCAATATCAACAACTGAAAAGATAAATGATACAGGTATATATACAAGATACAGAGATTATCAACCAAGATGTTGGTATTACAATAGCTACCATAGAGGACATGGATATCTAGATGTTTCAGGGGCAATAGAAAAATCTTGTAACTATTTCTTTTACGAAACAGGAAACAGAATGGGAATAGAAACATTAGACAAATATGCAAATTACTTCGGATTAGGAAGAAAAACGGGAATAGAACTTCCAAGTGAAACGTCTGGAACATTAGCATCACCAGAAGCAGCCAAAAAGGCTAATGAAACTTGGTCATCAGGTCAAACTTTACAAGCAGCTATAGGACAGAGTTATAACAGTTTTTCACCAATTCAACTAGTAAAATACATAGGAATGGTAGCAAATGGCGGAAATAAAATAAGGCCAACATTAATAAAAAGAATATTAAATGCAGATGGAACTGAAAGTTCAAAAACAGAAATAAATGAATATGTAAAAGAAAAATTAGGATTGGATGATGATAATACAGAAAATTTAACCTTCTCAGGCACAAATATAAATGCAGTATTAGAAGGAATGAGATCAGTTACAGAAGAAGGAGGAACAGCAAGTAGTGTATTTAAAAACTTCAATATAGAAGTTGGAGGAAAAACGGGTTCTGCAGAAGCTGGTTCAAATGTAAATGCGTGGTTTGCAGGTTTTGCACCATTTAACGACCCAGAAATAGCAGTTGTAGTAATGGTTGAAAATGGTGGACACGGATTTTATACAGCAGAAGTTGCAAGAGAGATAATTGCAGAATACTTTGGAATGAATATAAATTCAAATGAAATACAAGAATCAAATCAAGCAACAGGATATGTAGAAGCAATACAATAAAAGGAGATAATAATGAGAAATTGTATAAATGTAAGTCAAAAAAATAATTTGGTAATTATAAAAATACATCCAGAGGCAAAAATTGAAGATATAATACCACAAATAAGGAAAAAAGCATCACAATTACAAAAGATATATAAAGAAGAAAAAACACCAATAATGATTACAGGAAAAGTGCTAAAAAACAAAGAAATGGATGAAATTGAAGAAATAATCAAAGAAAAATTAGAGGTAGATGTTGATTTTGATATGCCAAAAGAATTAGGGTTACACAATATTAAAAAAACATTTATACAAGAAGTATCAATATCAGAAACAAAATTCCATAGAGGTTCACTAAGATCTGGACAAAAAATAGAAGAAGATGGAAGTATTGTAATAATAGGTGATGTAAACTCAGGAGCAGAAGTTGTTGCAGCAGACAATATAGTGGTTCTTGGAACACTTAGGGGTCTAGCTCATGCAGGCGCAAAAGGAAATACAAAAGCAATCATTGCAGCTGGTAAGCTAGACACTGTTCAACTTCGTATTGCTAATATTGTTAGAGAAATTGACAGAGATGAAGAACCTTTACATAGACAAGCTTATGTTTATATTGAGGATGATAAAGTTGTTATTGACTAGCTCAAAAGCAACAAAATCAAACTAATAAAAAGTTCATCATCCTTCACACCTTCTTGATACAAAAAGAAAATCAAGCAAATTAACAAAATATCATCAAAATAAAGTTTCAAACCAAATAATTCAAAAAAATATTCTGAACCAGAATCTGATTTTTTTGAATTATTTTTTATGTTTGAATCATCACTTTCTGTATGTGAAGAATCAAAATTAATCGAAGAATTATCCTGATACTTATTAGAATTATTATGTAAAGAATTATGAAAATTACCATTATCCGTAGACTTAGAAAGATAACCTTGCTTGTTTGAATAT
>OLPI01003774.1_pt1 | contig 10459 bp, 9 predicted proteins | sample 1672361 | NCBI WGS metagenome assembly OLPI01 (sample SAMEA3136675, study PRJEB25190) | human gut metagenome
GATAATTCAGGCAAGGTCTGCCCCGATGAAAGGATGCCGGAAACGATTTCTGACAGGTTGGCAGCCGGAACACCTTGTTCACTTCTTTGACTGCCTCTTTTGCAACAAATCCGCTCATATAAGGGCCTAAATACGTCCCCTTTTTCTCCTTGTTCTGCTGAACGGAGAAGCGAGGAAATGGCTCATCGGAAATGAAAATATAATGGTATCCCTTATCATCTTTCAGAAGAATGTTATACTTTGGCTGATACTGCTTAATCAGACTGCATTCCAACACCAACGCCTCATATTCCGAGTCTGTCACGATGAAATCATAGTCATAGACCGATGCCACCATACTGGAAACCTTTGGCGTATGGTCAGCGGAAACCCGAAAATAACTGGTCACCCGATTTTTCAGATTTTTCGCCTTTCCCACATAGATAATCGTTTGCTGTTCATTTTTCATGAGATAGACACCCGGAGATGTCGTCAATTTCGCTGTTTTCTCTCTTAAAAACGGCAATCTTGGATTCATAAAGCACCTCCGGATGTATACATCCCAATCTCGTTACTGTAATGCCTGTAATGCACGCTGTCCGATGTCGTGCCGATAGTGGACGTTCTCCCACTGAATCTTTGCAACGCCTGCATAAGCCTTTTCCAATGCAGCCGGCAAATTTTCTGCGGTTGCCGTCACGCCGAGCACTCTTCCGCCAGCGGTCAGCAGCTGCTGTCCATCTTCTGCCAGCTTTGTTCCGGCATGATAAACTGTGCAGCCTGCTACCTGTCCGCCATCATCCAGACCGGAGATTGCAAGACCGGTTTCATACTTTTTCGGATAGCCGCCGCTTGCCATAACGACACAAGCTGCACAGCCATTCTTCCAGACAACCGGCAGTTCTGCCAGCTTCTGTTCCGAAATCGCACGCATAATATCAACCAAATCGGTTTCCAGCAATGGCAACACAACCTGTGTTTCCGGGTCGCCGAACCGACAGTTATATTCAATGACCTTTGGGCCATTCGGTGTCAGCATCAAGCCGAAATACAGACAGCCTTGGAACGGTCTGCCCTCTGCCTGCATCGCACGAATGGTCGGCAGGAAGATGGTTTCCATACAAGTATCTGCAATTTCCTTTGTATAATACGGATTCGGTGCAACCGTTCCCATACCGCCAGTATTCAAGCCCTTGTCCTGGTCGAGTGCCCGCTTGTGATCCATCGAGGACACCATCGGAACAACGGTCTTGCCATCTGTAAAGGAAAGTACCGAAACTTCCGGCCCTGTCAGAAATTCTTCTACAACAACGGTGCTGCCGCTTTCGCCGAACATCTTGTCTTCCATCATGCTCTTGACAGCCTGTTCTGCTTCTTCCAGATTGGCTGCAATGATAACGCCTTTTCCCAGAGCCAGACCATCTGCTTTGATGACGGTCGGGAACTGATTTTCCTGCTTGATGTATGCAATGGCTGCATCTGCATCGTGGAAAATTTCATACTTTGCAGTCGGAATGTGATACTTCTTCATCAATTCCTTGGAGAATGCCTTGCTGCCTTCGATGATTGCAGCCGCCTTATTGGGGCCAAAGGTTGCAAATCCAGCTGCCTGCATGGCATCGACCATACCCAATACCAGCGGGTCATCCGGTGCAACAAAGACCAAATCAACAGATAGCTGCTTTGCCAGTGCAACCATGCCTTCTACATCGGTTGCCTTGACCGGAAAGCACTCTGCATCTTTGGAGATTCCGCCGTTTCCCGGTGCACAGTACAGGGCATCCACCTGTTTGCTTTCTTTCAGTTTGCGGATGATGGCGTGTTCTCTGCCGCCGCCGCCAACAACTAAAATTTTCATGGATTCTTTCTCTCCTGTCTGACTGACGGGCTGCCAGTAATACCAGCAGCCTGCCAATCCCATTTTCTCTTAGTGGTGGAAGAACCGAATGCCGCAGAATGCCATGACCATATGATACTTGTTGCAAGTCATAATAACATGGTCATCCCGAATCGAACCGCCCGGTTCTACAATATAGGTGACACCGCTCTTGTGTGCCCGTTCGATGTTATCGCCAAACGGGAAGAATGCGTCTGAACCCAGACAAACATCGGTATTCTGTGCCAGCCATGCCTTCTGTTCTTCTTTCGTGAAGACTTCCGGCTTTACCTTGAAGATGTTTTCCCATGCACCATCTGCCAGAACATCCATGTATTCATCTGAGATGTAAACATCAATGGCATTATCCCGGTCTGGGCGGCGAATGCCGTCTACAAATTGCAGACCCATTACCTTTGGATGCTGCCGCAGCCACCAGATATCTGCCTTGTTACCAGCCAGTCTGGTGCAGTGGATTCTGGACTGCTGTCCAGCACCAATGCCGATTGCCTGACCATCCTTGACATAGCAAACAGAGTTGGACTGGGTATATTTCAGGGTAATCAGAGAAATCAGCAGGTCGTGCTTCTTGTCTTCCGGCAAGTTCTTGTTCTCTGTTACGATGTTTTCCAGCATGCCTTCATCAATTTTCAGGTTGTTTCTGCCCTGTTCAAAGGTCACGCCAAATACCTGCTTCCGTTCCAGTGCGGCTGGTTCATAGGACGGGTCAATCTGAATGATGTTATAAGTGCCCTTCCGCTTGGATTTCAGAATTTCAAGTGCTTCCGGTTCATAGCCCGGTGCAATGATTCCGTCAGAAACTTCCCGCTGAATCATCTTGGCAGTCGGAACGTCACAAACATCCGACAGAGCGATGAAGTCGCCGTAAGAGGACATTCGATCCGCACCTCTTGCTCTTGCATAAGCACAAGCCAGCGGAGAAAGTTCGCCCAAATCATCGACAAAATAAATCTTCTTTAAGGTATCGGAAAGTGGCTTGCCAATGGCAGCACCTGCCGGAGAAACGTGCTTAAACGAAGTTGCTGCACAGTAACCGGTTGCCTGCTTTAATTCCCGTACCAGCTGCCAGCCGTTGAACGCATCCAGCAGGTTGATATAACCCGGCTTGCCGTTCAATACGGTAATCGGCAGGTCGCTGTTATCTGCCATAAAGATTCTGGATGGTTTCTGATTCGGATTGCATCCATATTTCAATTGCATTTCTGAAGCCATAACTGCATCTCCCTCTTGTTTATTGATTCTTGTTGACAATCCGTGTTTCTGCCTTGCCAGTCTTCAGGTCGATGAACCGTACAAACAGAGAAACCTTGTTTTCCGGATTCAGGCTGTCCCAAACGGCATTGGTAAAGGTGTCAATATCGCCTTCAATGGCAACCTTTTCCGGTTCGCCTTCAAAGCTCGGCAGCGGATTTCCATCGCCCTGATAGGTGTGAATGAAATGACCCACGCCAGCAATCGGATTGGAATAAGTAAAAGTATATCTCTGGCAGGAGTCCGGATTGCCGTCTGCACTCTTCAGAATGGACAGTGCATACTGATAGCCGTCTTTCCGTTCGATGATGCCAGAAATACGAGGGGTATAGTTCGGAGCATCCGGTTCAAATTCCCGAATCCGCAGGGATTCTTCAAAGGTCTTTCCAGCCAGCATCTGGTCATAAACCGTGTCGGTCTGGTCGCCATTGGTGACAATGGTAGTATCGCCCAGCACCCGAACCGGTGCATAGATAATCAGGCTTGGGTCAACCATCTTGGATGGGTCAAATGCCTGTGTGCGGATGCCGTCGCCATCGGTTACAAATACTCGATTCCGGCTGTTTTCGCTTCTGCCCATGATGAAATAAGCAGCAACTGCAGATGCACCATCTGCGGATGTTCCCAGCACGATGCCTCTGCCTGGGTAAGCATTCTGTTTCAATGTATCAAAAAGATTGTTGGTCTTCATAAATCTGTTCTTGCCTCTCTTTGCGTTTTCCAGTTGGACGAATGGGTCAGGACAGCTTTGGCTGTTCCAAAAGGGTCACCTTGTTGTCATGCACTTCCAGCTTGTCTGCACAGAACAACCGAACGGCTTCCGGCAGCAGCTTCCACTCTGCTTCTTCCATGATTCGCTTTTGCAGGGTTTGCGGCGTGTCGCCCTCTTCCACTGCAACCGGCTTTTGTAAAATAATCGGCCCACCGTCTGCAATTTCGTTTACGAAATGCACGGTTGCACCAGAATATTTCACGCCCCGTTTCAGGGCACATTCATGCACCCGCAAACCATAGAATCCCTCTCCGCAAAATGCCGGAATCAGGGATGGATGCACGTTGATAATCCGGTTTGGATAGGCTGCAATGATGCGTTCATCTAAAATGGTCAGGAATCCGGCAAGGACAATCAAGTCTGCCTGTTCTTCCTTCAATGCCAGCAGCATTGCATCTGTATAAGCAGAGAAATCCGGATAGTCTTTCTTTGCAATGACTCTTGACTTGACATGGAACTGTTCTGCCCGACGCAGGGCGTAGGCATCGCCACGGGAAGAGATCACGCATGTAATCGAACCGCCCGGAAATGCTCCCGCCTGTTCTGCTTCCAGCAGTGCCTGCAAATTCGTTCCGCCACCGGAAACCAGTACAATGATGTTTTTCATCGGAAACCGTCCTTACTTCAGGATAACGCCTTCATCAGAAGAAACCAATGTACCCAGTACATAAGCATCTTCTCCGGCAGCCCGCAGGGTTTCCAGAGCCTTATCTGCATCTTCCTGTGCCACGCATACCATCATACCAACGCCCATGTTAAAGGTGTTGAACATGTCGTGTTCCGGAATGTTGCCCGTCTTTGCAACCAAATCGAAAATCGGCAGTACCTTGACATCCTTCTTTTCAATCTGTGCGGACAAGCCCTTCTTCAGTGCTCTCGGAATGTTTTCATAGAATCCGCCGCCAGTGATGTGTGCGATAGACTTTACAGTTACCTGTTCCAGCAGGGACAGAATCGGCTTTACATAAATCTTGGTCGGCATCAGCAGAGCTTCGCCCAGTGTTGTGCCCAGTTCCGAGAAATGGCGAGCCAGGTTCTGGCTGTTCACAGTAAAGACCTTCCGAATCAGAGAATAGCCGTTGGAATGAATACCGCTGGACGGGAGTGCAATCAGGACATCCCCTTCCTTCTGGATGTTCAGATCCAGAACCTTCTTCTTGTCCACCAGACCAACTGCAAAACCAGCCACGTCGTATTCATCGACCGGATAGAAGCCCGGCATTTCAGCGGTTTCGCCGCCAACCAATGCACAGCCAGCCTGTACGCAGCCTTCTGCCACACCGGAAACAATTTCTGCAACCTTTTCCGGAACATTCTTGCCCAATGCAATATAGTCCAGGAAGAACTGCGGCTTTGCACCACAGCAAATAATATCATTGACGCACATTGCCACGCAGTCAATGCCGATGGTGTTGTGTCTGTCCATCAGGAATGCGATTTTCAGCTTCGTGCCAACGCCGTCTGTACCGGAAACGAGTACCGGATGTTCCATGCCGGTTACGTCCAGTTCATACAGTCCGCCGAAACCGCCGATGCCAGTCAGCACATTGTCTGTCATGGTGCGTGCGATATGTTTCTTCATTAAGTCGACTGCTCGATAGCCAGCTGTTACGTCAACACCGGCTTTTTTGTAGCTTTCTGAGTAGCTCTTCATGCTTTTTGATTCCTCCACGGCAATTATTCGCCGATTTTACTTTCAAATTTGTCTTTTGGCATTTCTTTCGGCACTGCAATCGGATATGTTCCATCAAAACAGCCCGTGCAGAACCAATCCTCCTCCTGTAAATCCGGAGAAGTCAGGGATTTTACGCCCTTTAAGCTCAGATATCCGAGAGAATCTGCCCCAATATAGGAACAGATTTCCGGTATCGTCATCTGGCAGGCAATCAGGTTTTCCCGGCTGTCAATATCCACGCCGAAATAGCAAGGGTTGGTGAACGGCGGACACGAAATCCGCATATGTACTTCCGTTGCTCCTGCTTCCCGCAATAAGTTTACAATCCGCTTACAGGTCGTTCCTCTGACAATGCTGTCATCTACCAGAATGACCCGTTTTCCTTTTACGACACTCTTCAGGACATTCAGCTTGATGCGAACAGAATTTGTCCGCATTTTCTGAGATGGCTGAATAAATGTACGGCCTACATAACGGTTTTTGACAAAACCAATTCCATAAGGAATGCCCGATGCCATCGAAAGCCCCAGTGCGGCATCCAGACCGCTGTCTGGAACACCGACAACAACATCTGCTTCCACCGGATGCTCCTGCCAAAGAATCCGACCAGCGTTCAGCCGTGCGGTGTGCACACAAGTGCCTTCAATCACAGAGTCCGGACGTGCAAAATACACATATTCAAACACACACATCGACCGCTTCTGTCCGCAGTGTGTCCGAATGGAATGTACGTTGCAATCTTCGACCACGACAATTTCTCCGGGTTCAATATCTCGCTCAAATTCCGCATCGACACTATCCAGTGCACAGGATTCGGATGCGAATACAATGCTGCCATCCTTGCAGCGACCCATACAAAGCGGACGGAATCCGTGTGGATCTCTTGCTGCAATCAGCTTGTTCGGCGACATCACGACCAGTGAATATGCACCCTTCAGGTCATACATGGCATACTCAACGGCTTCTTCAATCGAAGAACGCTGCAACCGCTGCTCTGTAATCGCATAGGAGATGACTTCTGTATCATTGGTGGTGTGAAAAATCGCACCTTTTAACTCATATCGTTCCCGCAGTTCTCTGGAATTGGTGAGATTCCCGTTGTGGGCAATGGACATCGAACCTTTCACGTGCCGTACCACAATCGGCTGTGCATTTGCACGGTTCGGTTTTCCGGTTGTGGAATACCGAACATGGCCGATAGAGATATTGCCGTGTCCGAGTTTTTCCATGTCCTCTGCTTTAAACACTTCCGGTACTAAGCCCAGATCTTTGTGATGGGCGAAAACGCCTCTGTCATTTACGACGATCCCGCAGCTTTCCTGCCCCCGATGCTGGAGTGCATACAAAGCTGCATAGGTCATTGCTGCTACATCGGTTGTGTGTGGTGCATAAACACCAAATACGCCGCATTCCTCATGCAGTCCTGTCATCAACTTCAATCATTCCCTTCCACTCCAACAATAGGAGCAAAGCTGACATTCTGGCTTTCCGACCGCCTGAACGGTTCCCTCTAAGGACTGGAACTCTAAGGAAGTCAGCTTCAATCGCCGGCAAATCTCATCTCTGAGCAGTTTGCCCCGTTCCGTATTGGAATTGCTGTATTCATGAATGTATTTTATTCCGTCAATGCCTTCGTGTTCGTCAATAATCTGTCGTGCAATCAGTTCTAATTCTGATGTGCTTCTTGAAAAATTGAGGTACTTGCAGCCATACATAATCGGCGGACAGGCTGAACGCATATGCACTTCTTTTGCCCCGTTCTCATAGAGAAATTCCACCGTTTCCCGCATCTGTGTGCCTCTTACAATGCTGTCGTCTACAAACAGCAGTTTTTTGCCTTCAATCAAATCATGTACCGGAATCAGCTTCATTTTTGCAACTTTATTCCGCATGGTCTGGCTGGTTGGCATAAAGCTTCTCGGCCAAGTTGGCGTATACTTAATAAACGGTCTTGCAAACGGAATGCCGCTGCGGTTTGCATAGCCGATGGCGTGCGGAACGCCGGAATCCGGCACACCGCACACATAATCGACATCGGGCAATTTTCCGTTTTTGATATCCGTTTCCGCCATGATTTCCCCGTTTCGGGTACGCATCATTTCCACGTTGACCCCTTCATAGCACGCATTCGGATAGCCGTAATATGTCCACAGGAATGTACAGATTTTCATTTCGTCTGTTCCTTCCTGCAAAATCTCATAGCCATCCTTTGTGAGCTTGAGGATTTCGCCTGCCTTTAATTCGTGGCAGGTCTGATAGCCTAATTTCTGATAGGCAAACGATTCAAACGAGAAGCAGAATCCGTCTGACCGCTTCCCGATGAGAATCGGCAATCGTCCCATCTTGTCCCTTGCACAGATAATGCTGTCCTCTGTCATAATGACCAAGGACATCGTACCTTGAATTTTTTCCTGTGCATAGCGAATGCCTTCCACGAAAGAAGACCGCTGTGCAATCAGAGCTGCAATCAATGCACCAGAATTGATGCTGCCGCTGCTCATGGTTTCAAAGTTTGCACAGCCCTTGTCCAGCAATTCTTCAGACAAGGTTTCTGCATTGGTGATGACACCAATCGAACAGATTGCATAAAGCCCCAGCTGCGAGCGAACCATAATTGGCTGCGGGTCTGTATCGCTGATACAGCCGATGCAGATATTGCCCCGCATTCTCTCTACGTCCTTTTCAAATTTCGTCCGGAACGGGGAATTTTCAATGCTGTGGATATTTCTCTGAAATCCCAGTGCCGGGGAAAATGCGGTCATGCCGCCCCGTCTTGTACCAAGGTGTGAATGATAATCTGTTCCAAAAAATACGTCTGAAATGCAGTCGTTTGCGGAAACTGCACCAAAAAATCCGCCCATATAATCTTATTCTCCAAAAATTCTGTGCATAACTTCCTGATATGCTTCTTCTGTACCGCCCATATCTCTTCTGAACCGGTCTTTATCCAGCTTTTCGTTGGTCTTAACGTCCCACAGACGGCAGGTATCCGGAGAAATTTCATCTGCCAGAATGATCGTGCCATCAGCCAGACGACCAAATTCAATCTTGAAGTCAATCAGACGGATACCAATCTTCAGGAAGAATTCCTTCAGTACTTCGTTTACCTTTGCGGTATAGGTCTTGATGGTCTTGATTTCTTCTTCGGTTGCCAGACCCAGAGCCAGTGCATAATCATCGTTGATGAACGGGTCGTTCAGTTCATCGCACTTATAGCTAAATTCAATAATCGGACGGAGCAGAGCCTTGCCTTCTTCAACGCCCATTCTCTTGGAAAAACTGCCGGCTGCTACGTTTCTTACAATGACTTCCAGCGGTACGATAGAAACCTTCTTGACTGCGGTTTCCCGATCGCTCAGTTCTTCTACCAGATGTGTCGGTACGCCAGCGGCTTCAAGCTGCTTCATGATGTAGTTGGACATCTTATTGTTGATAACGCCCTTTCCAACGATTGTACCCTTCTTTTCGCCGTTGAATGCAGTTGCATCGTCCTTATAATCTACGATTACAATGCCTTCCTGATTGGTTGCATAAACCTTCTTTGCTTTTCCTTCATACATCTGTTCTTTTTTCTGCAGGTTTTCCATAACTGTTTTCCTCCATTTTTTGACTCTGCTTGTTTTTTACAGGGTCACAGTTTTATGACAGAGGGAAAAACTCCCTCAATCGTACAAAAATAAAAAATCGTCCGTGGCTGTTTTGCGGTTGGTTATGCTTCGAGCTGAGCCAGCAGCTTCTTTTCCTTTTCTACAACGCCTTCTGCCATGGTCTTCTTCCGCTGTACCAACTGTTCTGCCAGTGCATCATCGGAAAGTGCCAGCATCTGAACGGCAAGAATTGCTGCATTTGCAGCCCCGTCAATCGCAACGGTTGCAACCGGAATACCAGTCGGCATCTGTACGGTTGCCAGCAGGGCATCCAGTCCGTCCAGTGTGGAGGACTTGATCGGAATCCCGATGACCGGCAGGGTGGTATGACCAGCAATGACACCAGCCAAGTGAGCAGCCTTTCCGGCAGCAGCGATGATGACACCAAAGCCGTTTTCCTTTGCATTGGTTGCAAATTCTGCGACCAGTTCCGGTGTCCGGTGTGCGGACATTACATGCACTTCACTCGGCACGCCGAATGCCTTTAATTCGGAAATGGCAGCCTTTACAACTGGCAAATCGCTGTCGCTTCCCATAATGATTGCAACTTTCTTACTCATGTTTGAAACCTCTTTTCTCATTCTTCCTGAACGCTTCCAAATGGATTGGCGGAAATGTCCCGCCCTCCATCATTTATTACAAAGTCCGCAGTTGTTTCCAGTGCAGAAGATTCCTCTGTTTTTTCTGCTTTTTCCTGTAAAATCTCCAGACCTGTAATCTGTAATGTTCCGGCTGTCGATTCCGTAGAAAAGGCAACCCGTAAAACAGCGGATTCTGTGTCCCGCTTCACAGTGATGGTGCAAAAAACAGTGTTGTCCTGTATCATCTGACTGGAAATGCCAATGGAACTGTTCCAATCCACCAGCCACTTTTCCGCTTTATTTTTGGGAATCAGCGGATGCAGCTGCGTGACGGCATCGGATGACAAAAAGGCAGCGGCTGCCGTTTCATCATTTCGCTGATAGGCTTTCAAAAATTCGCTCAAGTCATCGCCCAGCATCTGCCAGACTTCCACGGGATACCGCTGTGCAGTCACCCGATGTTCACAGTGCATTGTGACGACTTTTCGCTGTATGGTTCGCTGCAAGTCGAATGACCGCAGTGCGATTCCGTCTTTTATCTGCTGATAGAAAAAACTGTCTGTTCCCCGCTGCAAGGTTAGCCCATTGTCTTTTAACAGATAGGCGTTCCAAGTGCAGTTGGTTAAATCCTGAAAAGAACGGTCGTATAAAAAATAC
>OLPI01003776.1_pt1 | contig 10456 bp, 8 predicted proteins | sample 1672361 | NCBI WGS metagenome assembly OLPI01 (sample SAMEA3136675, study PRJEB25190) | human gut metagenome
TCGAAAGGGCCGAAAGTCCTGCTCGAAACCGCCCCCATAAGCCATATCACCATCCGCAACTCGGTGACGGCGACCGGAACGGTCGAGCCGGTTACGCAGGTCGAGGTCGGCACGCAGGTATCGGGCATCATCGACAAGCTCTATGCCGACTACAACGACCAGGTGAAAGCCGGACAACTGATCGCCGAAATGGACAAGGTGACCCTACAGGCCGAACTCGAATCGGCTCAGGCACAACTCGCCAGCAGCAAAACCGAATACGAATACCAGACCAAGAACTACGCCCGCACCAAGACCCTGCATGAAAAACAACTGGTGAGCGATGCAGAGTACGACCAGGCTTTTTACCTCTACGAAACGGCCCGCAACGCCTACGAGCAGAGCCAGGCGGCAATGGTCAAGGTAAAGCGCAACCTGGGTTATGCGACCATCACCTCGCCGATCGACGGCGTGGTCATCAGCCGTGCCGTCGAAGAGGGCCAGACGGTGGCTGCCGGATTCGAAACCCCGACGCTCTTCACCATCGCCAACGACTTGACACAGATGCAGGTCGTGGCCGATGTGGACGAAGCCGACATCGGCCAGGTCGCCGACGGCCAGCGGGTACAGTTCTCCGTAGATGCCTATCCGGACGACACGTTCGAGGGGACGGTCCTCCAGGTACGGCTCGAAGCCACGACCGAATCGAACGTGGTCACCTACGAAGTGGTCATCGACGCTCCGAATCCCGACCTGAAACTCAAACCGGGACTTACGGCCAACGTGACGATCTTCACGCTCGAAAAAGACGACGCAACAGCCGTCCCGACCAAAGCCCTGCGCTTCGTTCCCAATGCGGAACTGTTGGGAGAGATCGGATTGACCGCAGTCGAAACGGACAGTCAGGCGGCTCCGGGAAGCAGGGAACTGTGGGTGAAGGAGGGAACGACGCTCCGCCCCCGCCGGGTATATGCAGGCGCTGCCAGCGGCGACATGACCGAAATCACCGAAGGGCTCACGGGCAGCGAGGAGATCGTTACCGGACTGGTAACGGCCAAGCCCCGCGAGGAGACTGCCGCCATCGAGCGCAGCCCCTTCATGCCGGGACCTCCGGGAAGCAACGACAAGAAAAAATAGCGAACGACGATGAAAGAGGTCATCCGATTGGACAACATACGACGGGATTTCGTCGTCGGCGACGAGGTGGTGCACGCACTGCGCGGAATTTCGCTGACGATCACCGAAGGAGAGTTCGTGACGATCATGGGCACCTCGGGATCGGGAAAATCGACGCTGCTGAACACGCTCGGCTGCCTCGACACGCCTACCTCGGGCGAATACTACCTGGACGGAATCGCCGTGCGCTCGATGGACAAGAACGCCCGTGCCACACTGCGCAACCGCAAGATCGGTTTCGTCTTCCAGAACTACAATCTGCTGGCCAAAACTACGGCGCTGGAGAACGTCGAACTGCCGCTCATGTACAACTCGACCTACTCGGCCGCGCAGCGACGGGAACGAGCCGAACAGGCGCTTCGCAACGTCGGTCTGGGCGACCGCATGCTGCATAAGAGCAACCAGATGTCGGGCGGCCAGATGCAACGCGTGGCGATCGCGCGGGCACTGGTCAACGACCCCGCCGTCATCCTCGCGGACGAAGCGACGGGCAACCTCGACACCCGCACCAGCTTCGAAGTGCTGGTGCTCTTCCAGCAGCTCCACGCCCAGGGCCGCACGATCATCTTCGTAACGCACAACCCCGAAATCGCCCGTTACAGCAGCCGCAACGTAACCCTGCGCGACGGACACATCATAAGCGACGTCCGCAACGAAGAGATCCTGAGCGCTGCCGAAGCTCTGGCGAAACTGCCCGCAACCGACGACTAAAACAAACCATCCATCCGAACCCGAGCACGGAAACACGAGCAGACCATGAACCTCACGAATCTTTTCAAAATAGCCTTCAAAGCACTCAGCAACAACAAACTGCGCGGATTCCTCACCATGCTGGGCATCATCATCGGCGTGGCGTCCGTCATCACGATGCTTGCCATCGGACAAGGTTCGAAGAAAAGCATCCAGGCGCAAATCTCCGAGATGGGCTCCAACATGATTATGATTCACCCCGGTGCCGACATGCGCGGCGGTGTCCGCCAAGACCCCAGCGCCATGCAGACCTTGAAGCTGACTGACTACGAAGCCCTGCGCAACGAAACCAACTTCCTGGCTGCCGTCAGCCCCAATGTCTCCTCCAGCGGGCAGCTCATCGCGGGCAACAACAACTACCCCTCCTCCGTGAGCGGCGTGGGCACGGACTATCTCGAAATCCGGCAGCTCAGCGTGGAGAACGGCGAGATGTTTACCGAAGCCGACATACAGACCTCTGCCAAGGTGTGCGTCATCGGAAAGACCATCCAAGACAACCTCTTTCCCGGAGGAGAGGACCCCGTGGGACGTATCATCCGTTTCAACCAAGTGCCCTTCCGCGTGGTGGGCGTGCTGAAGTCCAAAGGCTACAACTCCATGGGCATGGACCAAGACGACGTAGTGCTTGCCCCCTACAGCACCGTGATGAAACGCCTGCTGGCACAGACCTACCTTAGCGGCATCTTCGCCTCCGCCCTCACCGAGGACATGACGGACAATGCCACCGACGAGATCACCGAGATACTGCGCCGCAACCACAAGCTGAAGGAGAGTGACGACGACGACTTCACCATTCGCAGCCAGCAGGAACTCAGCACCATGCTGAACTCCACCACCGACCTGATGACCACGCTGCTTGCCTGCATAGCCGGCATTTCGCTCGTAGTGGGCGGCATCGGCATTATGAACATCATGTACGTATCGGTGACGGAACGCACGCGCGAAATCGGCCTGCGCATGAGTGTAGGCGCCCGCGGTGTCGACATCTTGAGCCAGTTCCTCATCGAAGCCATCCTCATCAGCATCACCGGAGGTATCATCGGCGTCATCATAGGATGCGGAGCCAGCTGGATAGTGAAGAGCGTTGCCCACTGGCCCATCTTCATCCAGCCGTGGAGTGTATTCCTCTCCTTCGCCGTATGTACCGTCACCGGAGTGTTCTTCGGTTGGTATCCCGCCAAGAAAGCTGCGGACCTCGACCCGATAGAGGCCATACGCTACGAATAACCTTTTCTCCCTTGCCGGAAGTTAGCCAAATAGTTCTTAAGTATTAGGAAAAAAGTTTCCGGCAATAGGGAAAAAAGTTATGCGAAACTAAGAATAATCTCTATCCCAAGCCTTGGGATAGACATCCGCAAGCTTGGGATACATATCCGCAACCTGGAAACGCTTATCCGCAACCTGCGAACAGAAATTTGCTTCGCAGGCGGTGGATATTAACAATATTCATCTAAAATTCCTATCTTTGTATCATGATGAAACAACAGCTCCCTAACCCACGCCACCGCGGCATCGAAACCCTGATACACATCATTGTCTGGGGTATCGTCATCGGTTTCCCCTTTCTGATGATGACACGCAGCGGCTTCAATATCAGCCTCGCGGACTATCTGCGCCACGGTAGCAGCAGTACCCTCTCATTCTTCCTTGTATTCTACATCAACTACTGCCTCCTCATTCCCCGCTACTTGTTCGAGGGACGCATCCGGCAGTATCTCCTGCTGAACACACTGCTCATCATCTGCATTACCACCGGCGCCCACCTTTGGCAAGAATACACATTCCAAAACCATATGCGCGGCGATGATGACGGTCAGCACATGGGGCCTCCCAAATGGATATTCATCTTGCGCGACGTCTCGACCATGATTCTCACCGCCGGCCTCAGCGCTGCCATCAAGCTGAGCCGCCGCTGGGCGCAAATGGACGCTGCCCGCCGCGAAGCCGAGAAAAGCCGCACGGAAGCCGAGTTGAAGAACCTGCGCAACCAGCTCAACCCGCACTTCCTGCTCAATACGCTGAACAACATCTACGCCCTCATCGCCTTCGATGCCGACAAGGCACAGACTGCCGTGCAGGAACTGAGCCGACTGCTGCGCCATGTGCTGTATGACAATCAGCAGAACTTCGTCACCCTGGACAAAGAGATGGACTTCATCCGCAACTACATCGAACTAATGCGCATCCGCCTCTCCGCCAACGTCCGTGTGGAAACAAAGATAGACGTCCGACCGGACAGCCGTACGGAAATAGCTCCGCTCATCTTTATTTCCCTCATAGAGAATGCCTTCAAGCATGGCATCTCCCCCACCGAGCCCAGCTTTATCCGTATCCACTTCAGTGAAAGCCCCGGAGAGATACATTGCGAAATAACCAACAGCTATCATCCCAAAAGCGTGGCAGACAAGAGTGGAAGCGGCATCGGGTTGGAACAAGTGCGCAAGCGTCTGGAGCTGACCTATCCCGGCCATTACGACTGGCAGCAAGGAGTGAGTGAGGACATGAAAGAGTATAAATCTATTTTAATTATAAAGATATGAATCTGAAGTGCGCCATTGTAGACGACGAGCCCCTCGCCCTGGGGTTGCTGGAAAGCTACGTCAACAAGACCCCGTTTCTAGAGTTGGTCGGTAAATACTCCAGTGCCGTACAAGCCATCAAGGAGTTGCCCGAGAAGCACATCGACCTGCTTTTCCTCGACATCCAGATGCCCGAACTGAACGGACTGGAATTTTCGAAGATGGTCGATTCCGGCACCCGCATTGTCTTTACCACCGCCTTCGACCAGTATGCCATAGACGGCTACAAAGTCAATGCGCTGGACTACCTGCTGAAACCCATCTCCTACGTCGACTTTCTGCAGGCTGCCAACAAGGCTGTGCAATGGTTCGAATTGCTGCAACAGTCCAAGGAAGAGATTCAGAGCATCTTCGTAAAGAGCGAGTATAAGCTGGTGCAAATCGAATTGAGTAAAATTCTGTACATAGAGGGGCTAAAAGACTATCTCAAAATCTACGAGGAGGATTCTCCCAAGCCTATCCTGTCTCTCATGAGCATGAAGGCAATGGAGGAACTTCTGCCTGCCTCGCGTTTCATGCGCGTCCACCGTTCCTACATTGTTCAGAAGAATAAAATACGTATTATAGACCGTGGCCGCATCGTGTTCGGAAAGAATTACATCCCGATAAGTGACAGCTATAAACAAGCTTTTCAAGAATTTTTAGACCAAAGAAGCTAAAAAAATCGACTAATCCGTCGATAAAATCGGAAAAAACGTCGATTTATTATAGAATCCTTTTGCATATTAAAATATGTTTTTTTATCTTTGCACCGAACAGATAGGAGTTGTGAAACTCCCCCAATAGAATAGTTTAGTTAAGTCTAGTTTAGTTTTTGTGTGAAGCACTTCCTCCGTAAGCGAACGCTGGAAGTGCTTTTTACATATCAACACTATTTAATCCACAAGCAGAAAAATTATCAAAGCAAATTTAAAAAACTATATATAACTACATATCAAACACCAACATAACATTCATTTTCTTATCTTTAATACAGAAACAAGTGGGCACGCATGTTTTATGATTTTACTAATCACATCTGTATAATGTTAGTTTCGCGACAACCATTATACGGTAATAATCTTGTAAATTATGGAAATCAAGAAAACATCCAAAGCAAGCCTGGAAAACAAGAAGTCAAGTTGGCTACTTGTAGGTTATGTAATTGTGCTGGTCTTCATGTTCGTTGCATTTGAATGGTCGAAGCGTGATGTTAGGATTGACATGAGCGGTGCTATTACCGAGAACGTATTTGAGCAGGAAATTGAAATTCCTATCACGGAGCAACCCGAATTAGTAGCTCCGCCACCCCCTCAAGCTCCTGCAATTGCCGAGGTATTGACAATTGTGGATGATAATGACAATGTGAAAGAAATAGCCATTGCCTCTTCCGAAGAAATCGGTGAAGCTGTAATCATCAAACCCATATCTCCAACCGTAGATGAAGAGATTCCGGTAGAGGATGAGATTTTTGAAGTTGTAGAGAAGAATCCCGAGTTTTCTTATAATGGCATGAGTCTGATGCAATATCTGGGTAAGAGTATAAAATACCCGACTATTGCACAAGAGACCGGAACCCAGGGGCGCGTAATAGTACAATTCGTTGTCAACAAAGACGGCAGCATCGTAGATGTAAAAGTAGTAAGAGGCGTAGATCCCTATCTGGACAAAGAAGCTATCCGTGTGATTTCCACCATGCCCAAATGGAAACCCGGTGAGCAACGAGGCAAACCGGTCCGTTGTAAATTCACAGTTCCCGTAATGTTTAAATTACAATAGCAGACATGCCAGTGTCCACTTTCCACTTGTCTCCATAAGGTAATCTCCAATATCCGAGGGTGTGTCGAAACTGGTATTCACCACAGATTACACAGATTTGCACAGATAAGCATCTTTGATTATCAGTAGATTAAGCTCATTCTGTGTTAATCCGTGTAATCTGTGGTGAATTTTGACACACCCCCATTTTTTTAAGTATCAACACAGCCATTTCCTTCTTCCATATTTTTCTTTCCGCAGAAAAACAAAAACATTCAGCCCTCTCAGACTGTTACATAGAAAAACAATATATCACTCCTGATAAAACCACACGATAATGAAATCACAACTCTTTGACATCAGAAGAGAATATAAGAAAGGCAGGCTGACACCGGGTAACCTCAACGACAATCCCTTTGAGCAATTCGACCATTGGCTGAACGATGCTATCCATAGTGATGAGTACGAGCCCACCGCCATGACGGTAGCTACAGTCTCGACAGACGGGCATCCTTCTACACGCACAGTGTTGCTGAAAGGGGTGGAAAATGGCCGTTTCATCTTCTTCACCAACTACGAAAGCAGAAAAGGCCGGCAACTGACTGCAAATCCGTATATATCCTTATCTTTCGTATGGCACAAACTGGAAAGGCAAATACACATTGAAGGAAAAGCTGAAAGATGCGCTCCTGCCGATTCTGACGCCTATTTTGCAAGCAGGCCTTACAAAAGTAAAATCGGGGCGAGGATTTCACCCCAAAGTCACGTCATCGGCAGCCGTATGGAGATAATGCGCGCGTTCGTCCGCGAAGCGGCAACATGGATAGGGCAAAGTATCAAACGTCCCGACAACTGGGGAGGTTTTGCCGTCACCCCTTTCCGTTTTGAATTCTGGCAAGGACGGGAAAGCAGGCTACACGACCGTTTCCTCTATTCCCAACAAGCGGATGGCAGCTGGAAAAAGGAGAGGCTGGCTCCCTAAATACGGACAGGGAAACACTTCTCATCACAAATAAATCTTAAAAGGAGGAACAAAGCCACAGAAACGCTGTTTGAAGGGGAAACTCTAAAAACAACAGTTATGAATTACGGTATCAGTATTCTTTTCAGGGCTATACCCTTGTTGATGGCCCTTTTCTGTTTCGGCTACGGAGCCTTTGTGCTCCACGAAGGACTGGATTCGGCAAAATTTGTGGCCGGTCCGGTAGTATTTTCCTTAGGGATGATTTGCATTGCCTTGTTCGCCACAGCGGCAACAATCATTAGACAAATTATTCATACCTACAATCCGATAGCCAGATACGCACTTCCGGTTATTGGTTACCTGGCAGCCGTACTCACAGTAATCTATGGTTGGAATTATATGCACGAAGCTGCCACGGCAAGCAATTTCGTGGCAGGACACGTGATTTGCGGAGTCGGTTTCATCACAGCTTGTGTAGCTACCACAGCCACAGCCTCCACCCGCTTCACCCTCATTCCCGCCAACTCGGAACGTACCGACCAGCTACAACCTGCCGATGCATTCAATTCCTCCCAGGGATATATCCTGATAGCAGTTGCCACCCTTATGGCAGTAATGGCATGGATATGGGCCTTCTGGCTATTGTCAAAAAGCAGCGAGCACAATGCATATTATGTAGCAGGCCATGTCATGGCAGGACTTGCTTGTATCTGTTCCAGCTTGGTGGCGCTGGTTGCAACCATCGTCTGCCAGATACGCAACAACTATACAAAGTCTGAACGGAAACAATGGCCGGCCCTTGTTTTGATAATGGGCAGCATCAGCATTCTCTGGGGACTTCTGGTCTTGGCCAACAGCAATCCGGCACTCTCCTCCACAGGATATATTATGATAGGCCTGGGACTGGTATGCTACAGCATTTCCAGCAAAGTCATACTACTTGCCACCATCTGGCGGAACACTTTCAAGCTGGCCAACCGCATCCCGCTGATTCCGGTCTTCACGGCCCTGGCTTGTCTGTTTCTCTCCGCCTTTCTGTTTGAGATGGCAAGCCTGCACAATGCCTATTTTGTCCCTGCACGCGTACTGGCCGGTTTGGGAGGCATCTGCTTTACATTATTCTCCATCGTAAGCATTCTGGAGAGCGGTACATCTAAGTAGACATTTTCCCGCCATTGGCCTGAGCATCGAGGAACAATTCCACACGCTCGGCATGGTGGGCCACATAAGCTGCCGGACCGGTATCCCCGGAATCAAGAATATCGCGGACCACATCCGCCTTATTCTTGCCGGTAATAAAGAAAATAAGATTCTTCGCAGCAAACAAAAGACAGCCGGTCATGGCTATGCGTTTCTGCCCATTATAGGGATTGACACTCACCTCATAAGGATGAAAGGAAGAAAGCAGATATTCCTGCCCCGGAAAGATAGAGGAGGTATGCCCGTCGTCTCCAGCACCGAGCAAAACGACATCGAAGGCCGGGAAGCCACCCCAAAGCGGAACCGTGCGGCAAACCAGCGTCGAATAGTTCTTTGCTTCAATCTCCGGGCGGTTCACTCCATAAATAGGGTAAACGTATTCATCGGGAATGCCTACTTCATCCAACAGCAAACGGCGCATGGTACCATAATTGCTCTCATAATCCTCTGCCGGCACACACCGTTCATCCACCCAATAAATCCGCATCCGCATCCAAGGAGTCACCTCCTTGTACTCGTTGGCCCAAATGTCAAACATCAGCGAAGGAGTACTTCCCCCACTGAATGCAAAATAAAAGGTCTTTTCCGGCTCACGCTCCATCATCGCAATCAAATGTTCAATCAACGCATGTGCCGTAGCTGTAGCCGAATGGTAAACATAACTTTTCATAACTCGCAATATTCATCTGTATTAGTCAAATTCTTACACGGATTAGTCCACTCAGCACCATGTTCGTGCATCATCGCTTCACTTTCCAAAGGTCCCCACGTACCTACGGGATACCCATATAAAGGAGCATCCGTATGCTCTTTCCAATAGCGCAACACGGGATCGAAAAAGTGCCATGAAGCCTCTACCGCGTCGCTGCGGGTAAAGAGTGTAGGGTCACCTTGTATGCAATCCTCTATCAGACGGGCATAGGCATCGCCGGTAGGCAGCCCGCCCAACTGGTCATAACTGAAGTCCATCATCACCTGCTTCACGTCAAATCCCGGTCCGGGAGTCTTCATGCCGAATTTCAGCACAATGCCTTCATTGGGTTGCAGGCGGAGAATCAGCTTATTCGCGCGGGGACAATGTCCACCCTCGCAACGAAACATCTGATGGGGCGTCTCACGGAAATGTACAACAATCTCAGTCACCTTTGTCGGCATTTGTTTGCCGGTACGGATATAGAAAGGAACACCCTTCCACCGCCAGTTGTTAATACCGATTTTCATGGCAATATACGTTTCGGTACGCGAATCAGGTGCCACGTTCTTCTCTTCCCTATACCCGGCTTTCGAGCCCGAAGCCGTATATTGTCCGCGGACAATGTGTTCCTCCAAATCCTCCTCTGTCAAGGGGGCCAATGACTCATAGACCTTCACCACCTCGTTGCGGAAATTATCGGCATTGAAAACGGCAGGCGGTTCCAATGCAGTGAGCGCCACAAGCTGTATGAGGTGGTTTTGTACCATATCGCGCAGGGCTCCGGCACCTTCATAGAATCCGCCACGTCCTTCGATACCCAGATTCTCTACGGCTGTAATCTCCACATAGTCTATATAATTACGGTTCCATAGCGGTTCGAAGATTCCGTTGGCAAAACGGAAGGCGAGAATGTTCTGCGCCGTTTCCTTACCCAAAAAATGGTCGATGCGGTAAATCTGATGCTCCTTGAAAACGGAAGCATAAATGCTATTCAGCTTTCTGGCTGACTCCAAATCGTAACCGAACGGCTTTTCAACGATGATACGCGTATCAGGACGGTTCAGACCGGCCGCCTTCAAGTGCAAGGGAATGACACCGTACAAGGAAGGTGGAGTAGCCAGATAGAACAGCAGGTTGTCCGGTTTCTGCTCACCGGTAAACTCTTGTAAACGTCCGTCCAGCAGATGATAGCCTTCAACCTCGGCGGGATCCAATGTCTGGTAATGCAGATGGCTGCAAAAATCCCTCATTTTATCTTCCACCTGCTCTTTGGAAGCTACGAACTTACTCAATTCACTCATTATATATTCTTGGTAACGGGCATCCGTATACTCGGTGCGTCCTATCCCCAGAATGGAGAATCCTTCCGGCAACCGC
>OLPI01003782.1_pt1 | contig 10434 bp, 9 predicted proteins | sample 1672361 | NCBI WGS metagenome assembly OLPI01 (sample SAMEA3136675, study PRJEB25190) | human gut metagenome
CCACCCTTGCATATCATAGAAGAATCTTATTTACAGACTTTTTCTCACAGTCTCGTATCATCTGACGCAGAAGACGATTCATCATTATGTTAACTATTAAAGCGTGCTGGGAAAACATTTCTCATTACGTTCTCCACTATTTCTTTAGATTCAGAAAGAATTGACATATTTTATCTGGCATAGCACATGTGATTGCATCCATTTGGAAAAAGCTCTACTTTCATTGCTCGGATATATTCTTCTTCCGTAGAAGAATCCGCCAGAATCTCCAGCGTGCGGCGCAGATTTCGGATATCACGCTCCATAAAATCGGTATAATTTCCCCGACCCACCAGTTTCAGATGAGTGATACCGGCATCGGAGAGCTGTTTTAATGTACACAAGCCGCATCCGGTTGCACCGCAGAGATAGCCATCTTCCGATATTGGATCCGTCGTTTCCGATGCAGTATCCTTTTCTAATGCAAAATCCCTTTCTAATTCAGAATCATTTTTCAATGAAGGATCCTCTTTCAAAACTGGAACGGTCCTGTCCGGCGCTATTTCTTTTTCCGAAAAGTTTTCTGGAAAACATCTGTTTGCACATGACACCGATTTCTTCCAGTAAGGAACCCGGCAAAGATATCCCATTTCATCGCAGTGCAGGGAATTGCAGAAAGCACCGCTGAACTGGCACAACTCATTCAAAGCAAATGCCTCAAACTCCGTTGGACGAACCCATTCTTTTCGGTCAGTTTCTTTCCGCGCAGTTACGTGCTGGATCACCGCACGCATTTCCGAAATCGTATTTTTTCGCTGGAAAATGATCCTTTTCGGGTATTCTTTTGCAAAAACCTCTGTCATCGCAGAATTCACCGTTCCCAGATCCCCGCTCAGATGTACCTCACAGTCGATCTTTTCTTTTCGCAGATACACAAGCAGCGCGGGATCCGCAAGAATATAACTTTCAAACCCTATGCTGCGGCACTGTCGGATGATCCGCGCAATTTCTTCATACTGTTCCGGCCGGTAATACAATGAATTGAACGTCAGATGCACCGGCTTCTGATATTTCTGCACCATATTGGCCAGAATTTCCAGTTCACTGAACGATCCGATTTGTACATTATAGTTTAAGACCTCTCTCCGGTTCAGCGGCAGAACCGTTCCGTATTTTTCCGACCAGGAAAACGGAACATAACCGCAGAACAGCTCGTCTGCACCGGCGCGGACGTAACGGGGATAGTCATCAATGGAGCCTAGGCCTGCTGTGATTTTCATAGCTTTTTCACCACCACTTTACACCGTTTCCTGCAGAATGCAATTTCATACGCAAGAATGTCATTCCGTCCATCCATCGTCAGTTCCTGCTGGATCGTCTCCGTCTCTCCTTCCAGAAATACCTGATTGATTTTATCTGTTGATGCTCTGTTGTTCGCAACAATTTGATTAAACCATTCTCGGATCTGCAAAGCAAAAACTTCACGAACTTCCTGATTCGGGATCACCAGCTTGTACACGCCATTCTCAGCTTTTCCAAGCCGTGTGAGATATCCGTTTGTGAAAAGTACACTCCATATGTTGTCGATGCTGTTATCGATCTCGTCATACGTCAAATCCGAACGAATTCTCTTTTCAACTGCATTTCCCGCAATCAACTGTTCGGTCTCGTCTTTTGTCGTTGTATCAGCCTGATCGATAAATCGTTTCACAAGATCATTTCCACTGCTGTTGATCCAATAGGACTTAGGCTGCACATTTGGATCACTCACTAAATCGTCCACATAGTTAATCACATCCCAAGGACAATAGATATCTGCGTCGCCGAAATGATAACCGTCATACCACTCTTTCACTTTCTCGAAATGTTCCTGCAGATTGTAATTTGCAAGAAGTTTTTTTACCTCTTCATTCGTAAAACCGAACTCTTCATCATAGCGAATGTCGTCTACTGCATAAACTTTGAAATTATTCAATCCTGTGAAGATACTTTCTTTGGAAACCCGGAGGCATCCTGTCAGTACAGCAAACTGTAGATCATCATTCGTCTTCAGTGCCTGTCCGAACAATCCCCGAATCAGCGAAACCATTTCTTTATAGTATCCATGCTGAAATGCTTTGTCGAGAGGAACATCATACTCATCAATCAAAATCATGGCCTTCTGACCATAATGTTGGCATAACAGCTGTGATAATGTCTGCAGACTGGAGACAAGCATATCCTCATCCATGGAATATTTACCATTCGCTAAATGGATGATCGCCCGATATTTGCTCCGCTCATTGTCCGTCAGTTTTTCACTGTCCGCTAAAAATGCAAATCGCTCTGCTTCAACCCCGATCAACTCCGTTAAACGGTATTTTGCGGCTTCAAAGGATAAGCCGTCAATTCCTTTGAGTGACAGGAAGATAACGGGGTACTTTCCCATATATTCCTCACACAGCTTTTTGTTCCATGAAATATAGAGACCATCAAACAGCGTTCGATCTGCTCCAATTTCAAAAAAACTCTTAAGCATACTCATATTTAAGGTTTTCCAAATCGGCGTGGTCTGGTAAAAAGATTCACCTTGCTCCAGTTTTCAAGAAGCTGTTCAATTAATTTTGTTTTATCTACATAGTAGAACCCGGATTTTTGAATTTCCTGAAAATTTTCAAGTCCAACCGGCAGTTTCTTCAATTGTACCATATCTGCACGCTCCTTTCCGAAGCAAATCTCTGGTTAGGAGTACTTGACTGACTCCTGTAATCCTTCCCAATGTATTTTGATTTTAACATTTAGCAGGTCGAATCGCAAGTCGATCAATTCTTTTTATCATACTAGAAAACCTTTTTCTAATGGGGCAAAAACATGTGCGATCCTGTATAGTCTGGTGGAAACTGCAAAAGCAAACATGATAAACACTTTTGAAAATGCCGGGATTCTTGCTATCCAGTACTCATGTTTGACAGCTTACTTTACTGATAATGCCACATCACAAACAAGCACCATACATATCGTCTGAAAATGAATGATATCAATATACACGAAACTCAATGAAGATAATACAGCGGTACTTGTACCGTCAAAAAATGTACCAACTCATCTTGGTAAAATTATTATGCATTAAAAAATCCTTCTGAATAATATGGATAATACCTATATATTTTTTCAAATTTGCATATTTCTTCATACTCTATACCATAAAACATTTCTTTATGTTCCGTAAAATCTTTTTCCGATATTGGAAGGTTTCTTAATATCAATTGAATCTCCTTATGCGTTAATTTAGGAATATCTATTGCAAAACTCTTTTCATCGCATGACATGAACCAATGCTTATCAAACAATTTATAGTTTTCTATTTTACTCTTTAGTTCCCTATCAACCAGGATTCCACCAATCGTCATCATCGGTGCACCATCCTTATACGTTAAAAACAATAACTGTAAGTATTTTATGCTGCTTTGGTTCAGTCTATTTCTTGTATCAATCGTCTTATTAATCTGATTATCCATTAGTTTTTTTATAACTATTGGTATCTTTTTCGATGTATAATATTTCTTTTCAATTGTCTCGTCAAAAAAATCTCCTACACTATTTCTAAAAGAGTCCATTTTTTCTGATGGTTTTTCTCCCCTAAAAGAATAATTGCATGATATAAAAAACATACTACCAACATTTAAATTTCTGCATAACGTTTCAATATCAAAGAGCATAGTATCTTCAAATGCATTATCATAATCTAACCATACCAAGTTCATCTTTTCATTAAATCCATCAATCTGCGGAAGTACTTCATTCGTTGTTCCATACCACATCTGAATACACTTTAACGGTTTATTAAATTCATATCGAATCTGCCGTTCTTTCTCTGCTTCGATGCTAATCATATCTGTAATGTCAAATTCATTATGTAATAACAGAAAATCTGTAAAATATTTTGCTCCAAGACCTATATACCTCATCTCTCCATCTGCTCTTATCAATTGTATTTCCCGGATCAAGTCACATAGCATTCTTCTCTCTATAGATTTTGCTGGGCGAACCTGATAATTTATCCTTTGATCACTTCCTGGCATATATTAACACTCCGCATCCTTATAATATTCAAATGTTTTCTCTCCGACTTCTCTATAGGATTTCACTCCTAACACTTTTTTTAATTCTTCGGCCTCTTCCTTTGTTTTTTTATAGTTTATTGTTACTTTAGGAATAACAGATACTGTTACCTTTTCAATGTTTACTGTTCTATTTTTCTTTATTCTATCAGCATTTTCCGCTGTCATTTCTGTTCCAGACATTTGAGCAATCGTTTCTTCTATTCCATCATCTTTTTCGTCTGTATTTTTTCTTATATCATCCAATATATTTTTAACAATTTTAAAAATTTCCAACATCTTTTCTCTGGCTCTCAAATATACTAATGATGTTTCATCAATCCCAGTTTTTGTAGTATTCCAAGGTAATTTTTCAGGATATTTAGAAGTAAAATAGACAATTCCCCGAAAAGCAGCATAATTATTGTGAAATACAATGCCACTACCTCTATTTTCCATATCTTTCCATGTTGTCAATGAAGTTTTGTCTGCTGCAACCACTAGCCTCCCATTGCAATAAATATACCATCCAGCTTTTTCGGGAGGATACTGCTTCCCTTCACGAGGTGCTATCCCACTCAATATCTTTACAAAAATCTCTTCATCCTGATATTCCTCTTTTATTGGCCGTATTTCTTCATTATCAATTAATAAAATATTATTGCCAATTAACCTATGCCCGTTTACAAGAATCATCATTCCATATGCAATGTCCAAACCAACTCGACGTTGGATATGCTCTATCAGTTCCTTTTGAAACTCTTCACTGCTCAGTTCTCCTGCGATTTCAGGATTTAAATCTGTGACTTCTATTTTTGTCCCTATATTTTCTTCCGAATTGTCCATATTTTCGTCAGCGAATGAAAATTTAAAATCCCAATCATCATCATCCTTCGCTAGCCATTCTTTCACATTAAGATCTAACCGAAACTCTGTTGTTTTTGTAACAGAATGTATAGAAAAATTATTTCCGATTTTAAACAGAGCTCTCTTCATTCCAATTCCAAAAATGCCAGTTGTTGCTGCATTACCGCTTTGAACAGTTTTCGGACGACCAAATCTAAAAGCATAATTGGCTGCAATATCTACTGGGATTCCTCCGCAATTATCTTCTATCACAAATTTGTCCTTGTCAAAAGTCACACTGATTTTGAGGCCAAAATACTGATTTTCTTCTCGCATACTTCTTGCACCATCAATACTATTGTCAATCAACTCAATAATTGCTTGTTTCAATAAAATGTCCCTAACTAACATATTAACAAAGAATTCCTTTGTCGGACTAGCTTTCACAACTTTATCCATAAATTACTTCTCCCCCTTATCTTTGTTATTTCTCATTTTCTGTACAAAGTTCCAATAGTTTCTTGTATATGCATATGACTGTGAAAAGATATGGTTCACTGCTTGATATAGTTGCGGTTCATATTGGCACATAGCTTCTAATTCATCTTCAAAGTTTTTTGAATAAGGGCATCCCGCACATCCAGTTCTCCTCAATCCATATTCACTATAGCATCTGCTATTTTGTATCTTATAATGTGTCTCATACACATTTTTTGTATCTGTCAGATACCAAAAAACAGGTCGATATTCATCACATCCTTCGCTATTAGAAGAAAAACATGTTTTATACGCACTTTTTCTCGCTCCACCTTCTGCTTTTCTAACACCATACATGTTCAAATCGAAGTTTTCCTGCTCTTTGAAACGTTTAGCAACCAGCTTTTTTGCATAATGACAGCATTTGTTCGATATCTTAAATTTGGGTGGATTGGCTACCATAAACTCTTTTAAATATTGGTTATATCCAATATTAAAGCTACTCTCTTTTTCTTTTGATTTTCGTTCAAAATCATTGCACCACCATCGTAACGCAGCTCTGCACTGTGGATATCGTTGATATAAAACCTCAAAAGGTTCATCTTCCCATTGAAAATTATGTCGCTGCAATCTTTCAATCCATTCACTTACCTGTTTTGATAAAAATGGCTGTCCATATATTTTACAACAAAGAGGAACCGGTTTTATGGCCCGTATTCTTCGGATCTCTATTCCATAACGTTGCTCTAAATATTCTAAATGTTCTTTAGTTGCTTTAAACTCAAGCCCCGTATCAAAAAAAACATATGTAATTTTGTTCGCTTCGTCAAATTTCTGACATAAATCAACCAAAATATCGCTGTCACTTCCTCCACTTACTGAACATAATATTTTTTGATACTGCTGCAATTTCGCATATGTAACTATAATAGAATCTCCTATAAGATTATTTTTAGGTGCTTGCTCCAATATTTCATCAAGATTCATTCTGTCTCCCTATTTAATCACCTCTGCATTTCTCACACAACCAGTGCAAGATTTATCCAGTGTCATTCATCTAAAAAGGTCTTTTTTGTTTAATATATTATACTCTTATTCCATTGCTTTCTCAACGAATTTTTAGTAAGCATCAAAAAAAGCCAATAATTTAGGTTACAAAGCCATACGTTCGAATATCAATGTTCTCTTTCAATTCCGATGGCGAAGTCTTTATCCTTTCTTCCCAGCCCGTCAGAGGATTGACTCCCGGAACCAGAATCAGTCCACGAAACTTTTGTTTTCCTTCTGCGAACGTCCGTAAATCTTCTTCCGCAATTTTCGATTTTCCCGCTGCTGTAGGCAGCACAATCAAAAATGCTTTGATACCCGCTTCTCTGCGCTTTTGTATCTCCTGCAGGCTGACAGTCTGATGTTCATACAGCTCAACTTTTCTTTCAACTTTGATTCCGTCATCCACAAAATTCGAAGAATCTTTTCCAAAATACTGCTTGATATCATCCTCGATCCGATTGGTGAACTCGCAGTCCTCTTTGGAAAATCGAAATAACTTGATCCCCCACAGGGCACACGTATTTTGTTTCTTGAGCTGATTGCGATATTTTTCCTCTCCAATAATTTGCGGATGATGGTAATCAAGGCCGTTTTCTTCGATCGCATATTTCTGATCCTTTGTTCTGACAAAATAATCGAGAAAATAATTCCTTCCATTTTCATCACAAATTCCATATTCCCGCGTCAGATATCTCAGCGCATTCATTCCATAAACACTTGAAAAATTCTCTTCGAAATGAATTTCCAGCGGAGAAGCATCGGCCTGCTCGCTCCGATCTCCTGTGTTTCGTATATAACCGCCTTCCAGGACAATTCCATCTTTGGCAAGATATGAATCCAGATTTTCCCGCGCATATCCCAGAAAACGAAACACCCTTTGAAAGCGATGCATATAATCATTCTGCTTCTCCGTAATCAGCATATAGGGAAAAACCGGCTCTTTTGGCTCATGAGAGCAGATACCCTCATCAATAACAACCATATCCGTCCCATTATCATAAAACCGGGAAATTCCGCCATTTGGATAACACACCTGTTCCCGAAATCTAAAATCTGCGTGTTCTGCTAGAAACCTGTCTTTTTCAATATCAGATTCAGCCACTTTTCCCTCTCCCTTCCCGGTCTTACATCATCCGTAAGCCACTCTTCTTCTATTCGGATCTGCGCCACATCCTTGATAAAATCAGAAAAAGTATCCGGTGTGAAATCCGTAAAAAAACGGCCGCTTCTTTCGCCTTCAAACGTTCCATATTTAAAGGAGGTATAAATAATCCCATTAGTGTCCAACGCTGTTACCATCTTATGGAATACCATTTTTAATTCTTTTTTCGGCAAATGCAGAATCGATGAACACGCCCAGATGCCGTCATATTGATTCATCTCATCCAAATCCTGAAATATCATGTTTTTTACCGGAATACCGGTATAGGCACTGGCGTATTTGCACAGTTCTTCTGAACCGTCCATCGCCGTAACAGCAAGACCGTTTTCCAGAAAATACTTCGTGTCTCTTCCGGAACCACACCCGAAATCCAGCACTCTCTTTCTCGGCAAAGCGTTTAAAAATTTATCCTGCGTCGTCTGGAAATCTACAGAAACAGTGCCTTGTATGAAAGAAGCTGCGTTTTGGTTGTAATAAGCGATTGTTTGGTTTTCCATATTGTGATGATCTCCTTGATAGAAAATGTAAAGCATGTGCTGTGCAAAACTGTTTTCTCTTTTTTAAACCGAAAACACTTCTTCAGACATTTTATAGATACTTACTTGTCAAGTTCGCTATATGCCTTTTTGACGATCTGCGCCATCAATAATCTTCTCTGCTTCAGAAATTCAGGATACGGTAACTGCTCAAAATTCTCAGGTAACGCATTCTGAGCACAGGCAAGCCGGTATCCTTCTTCTCCTAATTTCTCTCGATACCGGCTGACATACTCCGCCGGAGCTTCATCGGAAATATCAATGTTTGTTGTATAGTCCAAGTATGTAAAGTTCGCAATCTGGTTTCTGTCACGGTCATTATCGTACCCGATCTTTTCAAGATAATGTTTCGGAAAGATATGATGCTTGTCCACGGAATTTTTGTCTCCATTTGCTCCTAATACAAAGTATTGTGACAGAGGTGCTGTGCTGAACAGCATAGGTGTTCCCAGTACATTGACTGCCGCAATATATCCGTACCAGGCCGGTGAATTGGCCGAAGAACTGTTCAACTCGGCTGGCAGCGAATAAACAAAGTAGTCATCCGTAAATCGGTTGCCGATAACAGAATTCAGATATGATACGAATTCATCTGCATGATGAACATCTCGCAAATCAGCAAACTGTTTTTCAACCTCTGATTCTGTAGATCCCGTATAAAATCCAGTAATCGTAGACATAAAAATCCATTTGCGAATAATTTTCTGAAGTTCAACAGACGATACTTTATACTCATATTTTCCGATCAGATATAAAACATAGCTGAAAACTACCGCATTGGATGATGCCACCAGGCTGCCTTTCAAATAGCCTGCAGAAGCAAAAAGATTCATGAAGGCATGCCAGTTATTGAGATTGGTTACCATGTCTAAAGATTCTTTGAAAATTCTCAGATTCTCTTCACGCACATCCTGCGTAATTTCACCGGTTTTTAAATTCTTTCCGCGGAGCAGCAGATACGCGTATCGCAAACGCGCTCTCCGAAATCCTACGCCAACAGACATTCGAATCAGATGAGAAGGGTCAACCTGAAGAATCTGATTAAACGCGGTTCCATTTGCCGGTACTCTTGATTCCGCACAAAACCGGTTAATCTTCGCATGGACATCATTATCATAGACAGCAATCAGAGTTTCAATAAAATTTTTTTCCGTAAGATTCTGACCGCCGGAGTTTACACGGACAAAAATCTCGGCAACATCTTCTTCATCCGCTTTTGAACTGATTTTCAGGGTTGGCAGAGAATAAATTCCAAGATTCAAAAGGTTATTGATGTTTTCTTCAATGACATCTTCTTCCTCTTCCGTAAGCAGCTCTTCCCCGTTTTTCTCCCGGCTTTCATTTACCGATCGGATAAAAGACTTTCGGAATCTTGAAATAGTGTGCTCCTGGTCCGCCGCAAACACGCTGCAAATCTCGCTGATCCATTCTGGATTGCGTTCATACGCCTGTGTCCAGACGGCAAATTCGCACGTTAGAGGATTGAAGGAGATTTTGATTTTTCTTTCCTCATAATTCTGATCTTTGATGGTCACGCCATACATTGCTGCAAGTAATGCAGTCAAACGCTGCTGTCCATCGATAACAAGGTCATCCGGGCGTTTATAAACTTTTTCATTCTTGCCAATATGTCCCGTATTTTCATAGTCATCCGGAGATGACCACAGCATGACATATCCGATTGGATAGCCTTTCATCATGGAATCCAGCAGTTCACGAACCTTATTATCTTTCCAGACAAAAGGACGCTGAAGGTCCGGCAGACCGATCCGTCCATTCTTTACATCAGACAACAAATCAGATACCTTGCTGGGAATATTGTCGAATAATTCTTTTCCCATTTTCTTGATCTCCTCTCTTTGCAGACGTATTACATTTTTTACATCAAAAATCCAGCTGTATAAAATGTATCATCAAGTTCTATTTTAGGTAATTTCCATCATACGGCTTATCCATCATTTTCTCAACCATATCGCAAATGATATCCGCGTTTAAATCAACATTGTCGATAGATTGCAGATAATACTCAACATTGTCCTGATTGATATAATCTGCTCTCTTACTCAACCCCATACAGGCAATAAATATACCTTCATTAGAACAATCATATATGTCTTTGTCATTTTTACTACGGTATTTCATATCAAAAGCATTTAAAAATTTGCTAAACGTAGCATCTCCAAGGAATGTATTTACCGTATGATTACTTCCTATTAGGAACACTGTAAATACAAGGCTTTTCGGAGCCTACAAACCAGAAAAAATAATATTTGATCTATCACATTACGCAAAAAGCCGTCCGGCA
>OLPI01003786.1_pt1 | contig 10428 bp, 7 predicted proteins | sample 1672361 | NCBI WGS metagenome assembly OLPI01 (sample SAMEA3136675, study PRJEB25190) | human gut metagenome
TGCCATCACCGCATTCTTCACCAGAAGTTCTGCTGCCAATATTCCAGTAAATATGAAAGCCTGTGAGGAGATGGGGCTCGACCGTGACACCTATTCCGTAACCATTCCTCTTGGTGCAACCATCAACATGGACGGAGCTGCTATCACCATCACCGTTATGACAATGGCAACTGCTTTTACCCTTGGAATCCACGTTGATATCCCAACCGCCATCATCCTCAGCCTTCTTGCAGCCCTTTCTGCATGTGGTGCTTCCGGTGTTGCCGGCGGATCCCTCCTTCTGATTCCTATGGCCTGCTCCCTTTTCGGAATTTCTGACGACATTTCCATGCAGGTTGTAGCCGTAGGCTTTATTATCGGAGTTATCCAGGACTCAGTTGAGACAGCCCTTAACTCCTCTTCTGACCTGCTTCTCTCTGCTTCTGCAGAATTCAGACAGTGGCGTATGGAAGGAAAAGAGATTAAATTCTAACACCCAATAATGCTCTGGAAAATATGAGAAAATACTTTGCTTTTTTCTCCTTTTCCAGAGCGTGTTTGAAAAAGGCTTTCTGCAAGATGTGCGTCACAATTTGTGGGAGATTTCTCTTAGCTTCTTCAATATCCTTTTTTCCATTCTGGAAATCTGAACCTGGGACATTCCCATTTTTTTTGCAACCTCTGTCTGTGTCATATCCTGAAAATACCGAAATACAATCAGTCTTTTCTCCTCTCCTTCCAATTTTTCCAGAATCTCCTCCAGAAAAATCCGGTTCAAAAGCTTTTCATGGCGATCCTCTTTTTCCGGAAGCCTGTCCACAAGCTGCAAATCCGTTCCATCTCCCTGATACACAGTCTTGTAAATAGAATCCACCTCTGCAGCCGATTCCAGCGTCATCGCCAATTCTTCCATCGGCATATCCATAGCATCTGAAAGTTCTCTTAGATCCGGCTCACGGCCTAACTTTTTCTCCAGTTCCTCCCTCATTTTACAGATCTTATATTGATTCTCTTTTATGGAGCGGCTCACCTTCAGAATTCCATCATCCCTAAGAAACCGCTTAATCTCTCCAATGATCATTGGTACTGCATAAGTAGAAAACTTCACATCAAATTCAGGATTGAAATGATCTACAGCCTTCAAAAGCCCGATGCTTCCAATTTGAAAAAGGTCCTCCATTTCCACCCCTCTCCCCAGAAAACGCCTGGCAACACTATACACCAGTCCCATATTTTCCGAAAACAAAGTATCTCTTGCCTCTTTATCTCCCTGGTGAATGCGCCCAATGAGAGCAAGAGTGTGATCCATGCTTCCTCCTGATCAATTACCGATTTTTTTGCTCATATGCACACAGGTTCCTTTTCCAACCTGTGAGGTGACTTTAACCTCATCCATAAATGCTTCCATAAAAGTAAACCCCATTCCTGACCTGTCCTGATCAGCGCGGGTCGTATATAAGGGCTCCATTGCTTTTTCCACATCTGCAATCCCTATGCCATCATCCTCAATATCCAGATAAATTGTTCTCTCTTTTCTGACACACTTCATCCGTATCTTATGTACCTCGCCTTGATAGCCATGAATGATACAGTTGGTTACAGCCTCTGACACAGCCGTTTTCAAATCTGCTACTTCCTCCAGTGTGGGGTTCAGCTGGGTGCAAAATGCCGCAGCAGCTACCCTTGCCAACCCTTCATTCTCCGGACGGCTGTCAAAAATAATGGTCATTTCGTTGGAATTTCCCATCAGACTCCCCTCCCTTCCAGCTGCATCTCATTTTCTGTTCTTTCCAGTTCCAGAAATTTACTCACACCTGAAAGCCGCAGCAATTTTTCAATATATCCGCTTACATGGCAGGCCTTCATGCAGCCAGAACGCATCCCAAGAGCCCGGTATCTCCCCATGATCAAACCTACGCCCGAACTGTCCATAAAAACAGTATTTCCAAAGTCAAAACAAATGGTTCTGATATATATTTTTCCCATAATCCTGTCTGATTCTCTCCGGATCAGCTCAGAAGCCGGATGATCCAGTTCCTCAGGCAGTTTAATATTCAGACAGGTTCCCGTAGTTTCAAAAACAGGTTTCATAAATAAAATCCCCCTTTTTTACTCTATTTTGACCCTCTGCACAGGAAAAAGAAAAAGAGATGTGCAGGTCTATCCCGCACATCCCCGGTTCAGAGGTTTCTCATTATTGTAATTCAGAAATTTTTATTCATAATACTGAAAATCACCATTTTCATCATAATATCCGTTTTCGTCGCTGTAATCAGAATATCCGGATTCATCATACCCACTGTCACCAGATGCATCATTGTAAGAACTGTCATAACCAGAGGAATCCGTTTCAGAGCCTTCTGTTGTATTGTCAGTTCCATCATTGCTTTCGGAATCAGAGGAATCTTCGCTGCCCTCAGACTTACTGTCTTCCGTGATTCCAGACACACCAGTAGCTGAACAGATGGTATTATAAATTCCCATTACATCATCTCCCAGCTGATCTTCATAAACCTTCTGGATTTCCAACGCAGCTGCATCATACTCATTCTGTGTATAAGCTGCATACGCATTCAGAAGTGCCTGATAACTGGTGCTCTTCTTCTGCTCGGCATCAAGCTGCTGGGTGATTTCCTCTGCCACATCTCCGGATTCCTTCGCCTCACCCTGGGCTTTGGAAAGCTCCGCACCCTGGCTGACCAGAGACTCGCTGTACTTTACAATCTGTTGATTGGCTTCTCTGTAAATCCCCTGCTTGATAGCCGGAACTGCCAGAAACCAAAATGCAGCCGCACCTGCTGCCACACCCGCCATAAGTGTCACAAACAGTGAAATTCTGGAATTTTCCCTGTAAACTGCCGGCTGTACCACAGTACTTCTGGAAATCTCATCCGAACCTTCTGTCTTGCCCTTGGCACCAAAAAGTCCTTTTTTCTGTTTCTCAAGTCTGGTCGTTACACCGGTTCTCTCATCTACTTCACGAAGAAAACGTAATGTAGTTGTATTGGTCTTGTCAATACGAGCCGCCTTTTTTAAGGTTCTTCTTGCCTTGCCCCAGTCATGATTCTTCATATAGATCAGCGCCAGCAGGTGATAGCCTTTGATCAGCTTGGTATTCTGGTTCAGAATTTTGCGAAGCTGAATGGCAGCCATGTCCTCATGGCCTTCCCTGCAAAGAGCCAGGGCATTATTATATTTTCTTATTGTCTCATTAATAGCATCCAGTTTATTCGAATTCGCCTGAAGACGATTAATATATTCATTCGCAATATTCCGGGTAGGCTGCAGATTCTTACTGATCACCCACTCGCTAAGAGCAGCAACCACCTCTCCCATTTCAAAATACACAAGACCCAGAAGATTTCTCGCCTGGATATTTCTCTTGTTAAAGGTAAGGCTCTGCTTCAGACAGTTAACGGCTCCTGAAAGGTCCCGGATACTTGCCTTCTCCAAGCCCTGATTGTAATAAAGTTTGGATAGATACTCCACCTTTTTCTGGATCAGGACGTTGCACCCGCAATGAGGACAGTAATCCAGATCCTTATCAGCCAGGAACGCGCCGCAATTCATACAGTTCATTAAGTATCTCCTATTCTATTTCATCCTGCGTCCGCTTTTGGACTCCCTGAGCATTTCCTGAAGAATGTCCAGAATATCCGTCAGCTCTCTATCGTAAATAGCCTCTTCCGCGTCTGTCACATCCAGACAGGGCTCAAATTTCTTCAGTTCCTCTTCGTAATCGATCATAAAATTCCTCCACAGACTCCTGAAAAATCAACCAGAAATCCCATGTTTTCTTTTTTCTGCAGACAATTTACTTTTTCAACAAGAGTGTCTTAATCTCTCCCACCAGGTAAAGAGAACCCACGCAGAACAGCATTCCGTCCTCTCCTTTGGCCTCGTGCGCCATATGAAAAGCTTCTTCAATATTATCAGAGTTTCCAACATCCTTACAGCCTTCTTTGCAAAAGATCTCTGCCAGCTCCGCAGACGGCACCTCACGGTATCCCCCAACCTCTGTGGTCACAACTTTACGGAATTTTATCCTGCTGCAAATTGTATGGATCATATCCTGGTAATCCTTATCATTCACCGCAGAAAATAAAAGTGTCAGCGGATACTCCTTCTGAAACCGCTCTGCAGTCTCCACAAACCTGCGCACGCCATCCTCATTATGTGCACCATCCACGATCACGCCCGGCAAAATGGTCTCCATTCTGCCCTGCCATCTGGTATTTGCAATTCCTGCCTGCAGCTGTTCCATGGTCACCGGAATCCTGTCTTTCAGCACTTCCATAGTTGTAAGCGCCAGAGATGCGTTCATCACCTGATACCATGCAATAAAAGGAATATGGAACCTGGTATCCCCATAATAATCGTCCTCCAGGGAAAAATCAATGCCGTCTTTATTATTTCCCAGTACCTTTGCTCCAGCCTGAATTACTTTATAAGCCGGACTTCCAAGCTCCTTTGCCTTCGCAGCGATCACTTCTGCCGCATCCTTGTCATTTCCATCATAGATTACAGGAACTCCCGGAACAATGATTCCAGCCTTCTCCCCTGCAATCTCTCTTACCGTATTTCCCAAAAACTGCATATGATCCAGACTGATAGATGTGATCACGCAAGCTACCGGATTCTCTACCGCTGTAGTCGCATCCAGCCTTCCGCCAAGCCCGGTTTCCAAAGTCACATAGTCCACCCCTGCCTCTGCAAAGATCACCATTCCCATAAGAAACAGCATCTCAAAATAAGTAGGATGGTAACTTCCTTCAGCCACAAGCTCGTCCGCCAGCACTTTCACTCTCTCAAAAGCTTTCAAAAAGGTGTCATCATCAATATTCACCTCATTGATCTGAAACCGCTCGTTGATCTTCACCAGATGGGGAGACGTAAACAGGCCGCAGGAATACCCTGCCTCCCTGAGAATAGATGTGAGAAACGCACAGGTACTCCCCTTTCCATTCGTTCCCGCAACATGTATCACCTTAAACTTCTCCTGTGGATTCCCCAGTCTCCTCAAACATTCCTTCGTATGCTCCAGACTGTTCTTTTTGGTAAACTTCGGAGTCTCCTCAATATAAGCAACCGCTTCCTCATAATTCATAATCTTAACCACCATTTATCTATCGTATTTCGTCCGTAACTTCTCATGCTCATAGTAAGCCTGGCAGAATACTGCCTTCTGAATCGTTACATTACTCTACCATTATATAATAGTCACACCAGAAGTCCACCCCTAATCGTAACTTTTTATCCGACAAACCTCGCACAGAAGAAATCAGAGAGGTTCCGAAAAAATCTCATACGGCAGAATTTGGGGGTAAAAAAGGAGAGGACACAGTCTGAGCTCCAGCGGAGCAAATTTGTCCTCTCCTTTCTTCGGTTTCAGCAAAATTCTGATGTTTTTAATTTTTTTGGGCCGCACACCGCGCTCAGAGCAGACCTGATGAGACCAGGTGCCCAGCCGGGAAACGTTCCTATCGGGAATTCACCTTCCACTGACTATCATACAATGCATAAACCGCTCTGTCAAAGCTCTTACTAAGAGCCTTCCTCGTCGAACTGTTACTTCTCTGTACAACTGCCAGTCTGTCAAAATCCGACAGCTCCGTACCCGAGATCACCAGCATGTTCGGACTTACATATGCCGTATCATACCACTCTCCATTCAGCTTCACCTGACTGGACGGGGTGAAATTCGTGCCTTGGATATAATAAGTCCAATCTGTATCCGACACTAACCGAATGGAATCTAAGGTCACATCATAAAGTCCCATCCGCATCTTTGTTCTCTCAAAAGGATTTTCTCCTCCATAAGCATATCGCTGACCGTACAGCACATCATACTGCAGTGTCTCCAGATCGACCTGATAATTCTTGGTATTTCTTCTTGCCTGATGATATTTCATGATCGTACCCTCATGAATACCAACTCTGTCCAGAACCTCTGCTGCGATCTGATAAGAAGCCAGATTCTCATCCTTCTTGGTAAGTCCCATATTATCCCAGATTACATACTCCGTCTGGAAAAGATACTTATTTTTCAGATCTTCCACAGTCAGTCCCATAGTCGGCAGATGATCCCCATACATAACCAGGATCACATCCTCCGGATAGTCTGCCAAAGCATCTGTTAACTCTTTCACAAACTGATCCATCTCATGAATCTGATTCACATAGTACTCCCATTTACAATTCAGCTCATCCGTAGGAGAACCGGAAACTGTAATAGAAGGATTGTCCAGAATGGGCTCGCTTGGATAATCACCATGTCCCTGCACGGAAATGGTATACACATAATCCGGACTGTCAGTAGAATCCAGACACTTAATGATTTCATCCGTCAACACACTGTCTTTTACCCATCCAAGAGGATTCTGCAGGTTCTCATCTGCCATATACTCTTCAGAAGTAAAGGTGTCAAATCCCAGATTGGGGAAAACAGACCTTCTTCCATAGAAGTTGGCTTCATTATTATGTACCGCATGTGTGGAATACCCCAGATTTTTCAGAACATAGGGCACACTTTCACAGGTAGTCTCCTTAAGAATACTCTTATAAGGATATTCACCTGGTCCAAAATAGTGAAGACTCATACCTGTAATGGTCTCAAATTCCGTATTTGCCGTACCAGCTCCAACAGAAGGAACCTTGTAATATCCGGAAGAATACTCTTTCATCAGCTTCCTGAAGTTCGGGATTGGATCTTCAGAAATATCCAGGTAATTTACCAGTGTCGGATCAAAGAAAGACTCAAGCTGAAGGAACAGAATATTCGGTCTCTTTCCATCCTCCTTGGTCTTTGGAAGATTGGACTCTGTCTTCTCGATCCGGTTAATCTCATCCTCAGAATAATCTCTCGGCTCACTGATACCTGTATTAAAAATAGTAGTCGCCAGACAATAAGGATAACCATAATCCTCATAAGCAAACGCAATATTGCCAAAATAATTAGACAAAACCCTTTTTTCAAGAGCCAGCTGTGTCACGCCTCCAAAAGCCACAAAACCAGCAATTACCAGCGGAATCACATACCGGTACTTAATCTTCTGCTCATACTTCGGTCCCTTGACCAGTAGGATCAAAAGCCCCAGCACCACAATTCCGATCAAAATACATCCGATCACCACACCATAAAACGGCAGATATTTCTGCATGATCGCAATACCATCCGTCAGCATATGCAGATCCGGTCCGGTAAATGGTGTAACACGGTTCATCAGAAGAATACAGTTTACGATTCCCAGAAACAGCCAGAAAACGGAAACCACAACTCTCCAGAAGCACCGCCTGTGAAACAGATAAACGATCAGCATTGTAGTAAAAATAAACATCGTATTATAAGCAAATACCAACGGTTTTCCCGTCATATAATCCCAGGCCTCCACTACAGAATGGCGGCACAGTGCCTCTATAAGGAAATAGAGCACTGCGCACCAGAGTGCCTGGAGAATCAGGGAAATCTTATTGCAAAATTTGCTCAGCTTCATGCAAAATCTCCTTTTTATCTCTTAAGCTGCTCAAGCTGTGTTTCAACCTTATCTTTCATCTCTTTGTACTTCGCAAGCTTCTCCTTCTCTGCATCAACCTTGGCAGCAGGAGCCTTATTTACGAAATTTGGATTATTCAGCATTCCCTCACAGCGGGCGATTTCCTTAGTCAGTCTCTCCTGCTCCTTTGTCAGTCTCTCAAGTTCTTTTTCCTTGTCAACAAGGTCTTCCAGAGGCATATAAACAACTGCATTGGAAACAACAACAGAAACTGCATCCTCACCGATACCAGTCTTATCCTGCTGAACATGGATTTCTTTTGCAAAAGCAAGATTTGCAAAGGATTTCTTGCTGTTCTCATACATCTGACAGATAGCAGCATCTTTTCCAACAATGATCAGATGTGTTTTTCTGTTCTGCGGAACATTCATGCTGGTTCTTGTGTTACGGATGCCACGGACAACTTCCTGGAAACTTCCGATTGCAAGCTCAGCCTCAGGAGAATTCCACTCGTCCTTATATACCGGCCAGTCAGAGATCATTATGGACTCTTCCTCCGGAAGCAGTGTGCAATAAATTTCCTCTGTGATAAATGGCATAAACGGATGAAGCAGCTTCAGTCCCTGGGTCAGCGCTGTGCGAAGTGTCCAGAGAGCCTCGTTTGCCGCCTTTGGATCCTCTTCTGCCTTCCACAGACGAACCTTGGCGATCTCAATGTACCAGTCGCAAAGCTCATCCCACAGGAAATCATAGATCTTCTGAACCGCAATACCCAGCTCATATTTTTCCATATTGTCGGTTACTTCTTTGATCACATTGTTCAGTCTGGAAAGGATCCATTTGTCCTCAGCGCAAAGAGAACCAATCTCCGGCTCCGTTACATCCTTTCCTTCCAGATTCATAAGAACGAAACGAGAAGCATTCCAGATCTTATTTGCAAAGTTACGGCTGGATTCTACACGCTCCCAGTAGAAACGCATATCGTTTCCAGGTGCATTACCAGTCATCAGAGTAAGACGAAGAGCATCTGCGCCGTACTTGTCGATTACTTCCAGCGGGTCAATACCATTTCCAAGGGATTTACTCATCTTGCGGCCCTGGGAATCTCTTACCAGACCATGGATCAGTACATGATGGAACGGTGTCTTGCCAGTCTGCTCAAGAGCAGAGAATACCATACGGATAACCCAGAAGAAAATAATGTCATATCCGGTTACCAGCACATCTGTTGGATAGAAGTACTCCAGTTCCGGTGTCTTATCCGGCCAGCCAAGTGTGGAGAATGGCCACAGAGCAGAGCTGAACCAGGTATCCAGTGTATCCTCGTCCTGATGAAGATGCGTACATCCGCATTTCGGACATTTTTCCGGCATTTCTCTTGCAACTACAGTCTCACCGCACTCATCGCAGTAGTAAGCCGGGATTCTGTGTCCCCACCACAGCTGACGGGAAATACACCAGTCACGGATGTTCTCCAGCCAGTGAAGGTAAGTCTTGTCAAAACGCTCCGGGACGAATTTCAGATCTCCATCCTCAAGAGTCTTGATAGCAGCTTTTGCCATTTCATCCATCTTTACAAACCACTGAGGCTTGATCATCGGCTCTACGGTTGCATGGCAGCGGTCATGAGTTCCAACGCTGTGATTGTGCGGAACAACCTTTACCAGAAGACCAAGCTTGTCCAGATCCTCTACCATGGCTTTTCTTGCTTCGTAACGATCCATGCCGGCGTATTTACCACCCAGCTCATTGATGGTAGCATCATCATTCATGATGTTTATTTCCGGAAGGTTGTGTCTCTTTCCAACCTCGAAGTCGTTAGGGTCATGTGCCGGTGTGATCTTTACGCATCCGGTACCAAATTCTTTATCAACATACTCATCGGCAATAACCGGGATCTCTCTGTCTGTGAGAGGAAGCTTCAGCATTTTGCCAACAATGTCTTTGTAACGGTCATCATCCGGGTTTACTGCAACTGCAGTATCTCCAAGAAGTGTTTCCGGACGTGTTGTTGCAATTTCCACGAATTTTCCTTCTTCTCCAACAACCGGGTAATTGATGTGCCAGAAAAATCCGTCCTGATCCTCATGCTCAACCTCTGCATCGGAAATGGAAGTCAAGCATTTCGGACACCAGTTAATAATCCGTTCGCCCCGATAAATCAGGCCTTCTTCATAGTAGCGAATGAATACTTCCTTGACTGCCTGATTGCAGCCTTCATCCATGGTGAACCGTTCCCGTTCCCAGTCACAGGAAGAGCCTAATTTTTTCAGCTGTTCGACGATTCTGCCGCCGTACTGCTTTTTCCAGTCCCATGCACGCTTCAGGAATCCATCCCGTCCGAGGTCTTCTTTCTTGATGCCCTCTTTCCGCATGGCTTCTACAATTTTTGCTTCGGTTGCAATGGAGGCATGGTCTGTTCCCGGCAGCCACAATGCACTATAACCAGACATCCGCTTCCAACGAATCAAAATATCCTGCAAGGTTTCGTCCAAAGCGTGTCCCATGTGCAGCTGACCAGTGATGTTCGGCGGCGGAATTACGATGGTGTACGGCTGCTTCTTGGAATCTACTTCCGCATGGAAACAACCCTTTTCCATCCACTCCGCATAGATGCGGTCTTCAAAGTCTTTTGGCTGGTAAGATTTTGCCAGTTCTTTTTTCATGTTTGAAACTCCTTTTCTCTCTTTTTTACAAACAAAAACGCCCTGAACAGCTTGATTGAAACTGCTCAGGGCGAACGATTTGCGTCCGTGTTACCACCTGCATTCAGAGAATTCTTCTCTGCACTCATGCAAATCCAGGGATTTGCGCTCTCGATAACGGGAGAACCCGCTGCACACTACACACCGCTTTGCGGCTTCCCGTGCAGAACTCCAAGACTACCTTCCCTGTCATCGCCTGAGAGATTTTCACCAGCCATCTCTTCTCTAGGCAGCCCGAAAACAGGTACTCC
>OLPI01003789.1_pt1 | contig 10422 bp, 8 predicted proteins | sample 1672361 | NCBI WGS metagenome assembly OLPI01 (sample SAMEA3136675, study PRJEB25190) | human gut metagenome
ACGCATAGTGGGCGGGCGTGCCGATGACGCGCTTGCCGCCCAGCGGGAAGTCCTTTTTGGCACCGTAGCTTTCCAGATGATCCTCACCATGGAACAGGCGGTCCACGATGGTGTCGATGGCCTTGTTGGAGGCACAGCCCACCACCGCGTCCACCTCGGGGATTTCTTCCTCGATCTGGCTGCGGTAGCGCTCGGCAAGACAACCGGTGACGATGACCTTCAGCTCCGGGTTCTGCTGCTTGTAGGAGCAGGCTTCCAGAATGTTTTCAATGGCTTCGGTCTTGGCGCTCTCGATGAAGCCGCAGGTGTTCACAAGGATCACATCTGCTTCGGCCAGATCGGCCACGGTCTCGTGGCCGGCAGACAGCAGGATGTGCACCATCACATCCAGATCGACCTGATTCTTGGGGCAGCCAAGGGAAATACACGCAATTTTCATAGGGGATGATACTCTCTTTCTCTTTTGAGGGGTGCTTTTTATTCTTCTTCCGCTCTTTTTATCGCTTCTTTTATGACCGAATACGCAAAGCCGCGGCGCTGCAGGGCGGCCACCACAAGGTCGCGGCGGCCATCGGCCAGCTTTTTCATGTAGCGGCTGCGCACCAGAGCGGCGGCAGCTTCCAGCTCCGGGCTTTCGCCGTCTGCGTCCGGGGCATAGACGCTTTCCAGCGCCTGCTCGATCTGCGCGCCGGAAAGGCCCTTCTGCCGCAGGTTCTGGGCCGCCGCACGGCGGCTCTTGCGGGCGGCAAGCAGGCTGTGTGCCCGGGCTTCGGCATAGCGGTCATCGTTTACGTAATCCAGCTCCACCATCTCAGCCACAGCAGCCGCTGCAGCCTGCTCGGTAAAGCCATAGCACAGCCGTTCATACAGCTGTGCCGAGGACATCTCGCGCGAGGCCAGCGCATCCAGTGCGCGGGCGCGGGCCTTGGCCGGGTCGGCGCACTTTTCTTCTTCCTGCTTCGGGCGGCGGCGTTTATAAAAGGACATTTAGTCCTCCACCATGATATCCAGTTCGCTCTCGCTGCTGCGGGCAGGAGCCTTGACCACCGGCTCCTTGGCATCTGCAGCCTTGGCGGGTTCCTCGGCCTTGGCCGCAGCGCCCTTGCCTGCCGGGCGGCGGGATGCGTACAGCTTATCGGCATTGGCGCGGATCTGGCCCTCGATGTCGTTTGCGATCTCGGGATTGTCCTTCAGGAACTGCTTTGCGTTGTCGCGGCCCTGACCCAGACGGACATCGCCATAGTTGAACCATGCGCCGCTCTTCTGCACGATGCCCAGCTTCACGCCCACATCAATGAGTTCGCTCATCTTGGAAATGCCCTCGCCGAACATGATATCGAACTCTGCCTCACGGAACGGAGGTGCCACCTTATTCTTGACGATCTTGGCGCGGGTGTGGTTGCCGATGAACTGGCCGGAAGAGTCCTTCAGACCCTCCACGCGGCGGATGTCGATGCGCACCGAGGCGTAATATTTCAGGGCGCGGCCGCCGGTGGTGACCTCCGGGTTGCCGTACATCACGCCCACTTTTTCACGCAGCTGGTTGATGAAGACGCAGACCGTGTTGGTCTTGCCGATGACCGAAGTCAGCTTGCGCATGGCCTGACTCATCAGGCGGGCCTGCAGGCCCACATGGCTGTCGCCCATTTCGCCCTCGATCTCAGCCCTCGGCACCATGGCGGCAACCGAGTCCACCACGATGGCATCGATGGCACCGGAGCGCACCAGTGCTTCGCAGATCTCCATGGCCTGCTCGCCGGTGTCCGGCTGGCTGACCAGCAGATTGTTGATATCCACGCCCAGCGCTTCGGCATAGGTGGGGTCCAGTGCGTGCTCCACGTCAATGAAGGCCACTTCGCCGCCCTGCTTCTGGGCTTCGGCCAGAATGTGCAGAGCCAGCGTGGTCTTACCACTGGATTCCGGGCCGTACACCTCAATGATGCGGCCGCGGGGCACACCGCCCACGCCCAGAGCCAGATCCAGACCCAGACTGCCGGTGGAAATGGCATCCACCTGCATGGAGGCGTTATCACCCAGCTTCATCACGGCACCCTTGCCGAACTGCTTTTCGATCTGGGCCAGCGCAGTGGCCAGCGCATCTTTTTTGGCCTCCGGCTCGGTCTTTTTGGTCGCCGGGGCAACGGTGTTGTTGTTCTGATTTTTTGCCATAGCGTGCTGCTCCTTTTCTTCCTGCTGCCCGCCGTGCGCGGGCTGTCCGTATACTTTCCAGTATAGTATACCACAAAATCAAAATATTACAACAAGAAGTTGTTTCTATTTTCACTTTTATTTTTCGGGTCTGTGGGCGATCATGCACCGGTCGTTGCCGCCAAAATCCTTGCGGCACTCAATGTCTGCCCAGCCGTTTGCCGCCAGCAGTGCCGCCACAGCCTGCCGCTGCTGCCAGCCGATCTCCAGCACCAGCGCTCCGCCGGGCCGCAGTGCATTCTGGTAATGCTCTGCAAGGGCACGGTAGAACACAAGGCCGTCCTTTCCTGCTTCCAGCGCCATGGCCGGTTCCTGCGCCACCTCCGGCTGCAGATGCCGCATCTCCTCGGCGGTGAGGTAGGGCGGGTTGGATACGATCAGATCAAGCTGCCCTTCCGGCAGGCCCTGCCAATAGGTGAACAGATCCCCCTGCACCGGCTCCACCGCATAGGCTGGCTTTGCCTTTGCGCGCAGAGCGTTCAGCGCCGGCCCCCAGTCAAAGGCCGGGGCATCTGCCTGCTCAAACGCGGTAGGCTCCAGCAAGTCCTCCGTCTGCCCGCCCTGCCCTTTCAGGGCGCAGCGGCAGTTCTTTTCCAGATAAACAAAGGCTTCCGGGCTTTTTTCCACGCAGGTCACCTGCGCCGCCGGGCAGAAGCGCTTGACGCCCAGCCCCAGACAGCCGGTCCCCGCGCAGAGATCCAGCACCCGGGGCGCTGCAATGCCCGTCAGGGTATTGGCAGCCGCTTCCGCTACCACCTCAGTGTCTGCCCGGGGGCAGAGCACCCCGGGGCCAACGGCAAGGTCAAAATCCAGAAAGCTCCAGATCCCGCACAGGTATTGCAGCGGTTCCCGCTGCTCACGGCGCGTGCAGAGGGCTTCCAGCTTTTCCGCTTCCTCCGTGGTCAGCACCCGGTCGGAAAGGCGGGCATCCCGCCCGGCTGCCACGCGGAACAGCTCCCGTGCATCGTAATCGGCATCCGGACACCCTGCAGCGGAAAGCCGGGCTTCCACGGCCCGCACCGCTTCGCGCGGAGTCAAACCAGCAATTACCATCTGCCATCCTCCGGGTCCTCGGGCAGCACAGGGGTCACAGCGGTAATGGCCACCTCGATCATGCTGTCGTCCGGTTCAAACACGGTCAGGTGCTGCACCCAGATGCCGGGCTGGCGGATGATACGGGTAGCAATGTTATCGGACCGGCCGCACCACTTGAGCAGCTCATAGCTGATGCCCATGACCAGCGGCAGAAGCAGCAGCTTGAACAGCACCCGCAGGCCGATGCTGCCCCACGGCAGCACGCTGTAGAGGAACACGCTGACGATGACCACCAGAATGAGGAAGCTGGTGCCGCAGCGCGGATGGAACCGAGTGTACTTGCGCACATTCTCCACGGTCAGCTCATCACCGGCCTCATAGCAGGCAATGGTCTTGTGCTCGGCACCGTGGTACTCAAACACGCGGTGGATCTCCTTCATCTTGGAGATGGCCACCATATAGGTGAGGAAGATGCCAACTTTCAGCACCGCTTCCAGCACCACCTTGGCCCAGCGGCCCAATGTTACAAAGTGGTTCACGCCGCCCACGATGAGGGTGGGCAGCACGGTGAACAGCAAAATCGCCAGCAGGCCGCCCAGTACGGCGGCACAGGCCAGCAGTGCGTCCTCTGCCTTTTTGCCCAAGTGGTCGCCCACCCATTTTTCAAAGGCAGTCTCTTCCTCTTCGGGGTCGTAGTCGTCACCCATGCTCACCTGAGCCGAGTACATCATGTAGCGGTAGCCCACGATCAGGCTTTCGATCATGGAGATGGCACCGCGCACCAGCGGGATCTTTGTCCAGATGCCGTGGTTCTTCACAGGGTCGATCTTGGTCTCAATGGTGCCGTCCGGCTTGCGCACGGCGCAGCAGATGAGCTTCGGGCCGCGCATCATGATGCCTTCCATCAGCGCCTGCCCGCCGACGCTGGTCTTGAAACGTTCCTTTTTGGGTTGATTCATTGGTTTCTCCTATCGGATCATATTTTTCCCGACCATTTTACCACAGAATTGTGACAAAATCTTCACGCCTTATGGTACAGCGGCAAGCCCAGTGTGACCACTGTGCCGCGGCCCAGCGTGCTCTTGATGTCCATGGTGCCGTCCAGTGCAGTCATGATGGAATCCACCAGCGCAAGGCCGATGCCGCTGCCGCGCACCGAATTGCTGCCCTTGTAGAACTTGGTCTTGACGTTTTCAAGGTCTTCCGGCGGGATGCCGCGGCCCTGATCGATGATCTCCGCAAAAGCCTTGTATTCGCCCGCCCACAGCTTGACCGTGATGCGCCCGCCGGGGGCCGAGTACTTGATGGCGTTGTCCATGATGTTGATGAACACCTGCCGCAGACGGTCCGGGTCGGCATAGACCGGGATCATCTCCTCCGGCTCGGTGTAGCTGAGCACAAGGCCCTCGCGCTGGATGCGCGCTTCACAGAACAGCACCGCATCGGTCAGCTCTGCCACAAGGTCCAGCGGGCGGCAGTCCATACGGATGCGGCCGTTCTGCAGACGGCTGAAATCCAGCAGCTCTTCCACCATGTTGTACAGGCGGCCCGTCTCATTGTTGATGATCTCAAGGCCCTTGCGGTAGTTCTCGTCTGCCGGGTCGTCCAGTGTGCGCAGGGTCTCCACCCAGCCCCGGATGGAGGTAAGCGGCGTGCGCAGCTCGTGAGAGACGGAACTGATGAACTCGTTCTTCATCCTCTCGGTCTCTTCCAGCCCTTCGGCCATCTGGTTGATGGTGCCGCGCAGGCGGTCCACCTCGTCGTGCTCGTTGCCGGTGACCGGCAGGCGCACATCCAGCTCACCCCGGGCGATGCTGGCTGCGGTGCGCTCCACCTGCCCCAGCGGCACCACGATGCTGCGGATGAAGTACAGGCCGGACATCACGGTGAAAGCAAGGATCACCGCCGCGATCACAACACTTACCGCGATGGCGTTCTTGATCTGCGCTCCCACAAGGGTCAGGCTGGTGACAAGACGCATCGCCGCCACATCCTCGGCGGCATAGGGCACCAGATAACAGGCCGCCATCACCAGCTCGCCGGACTGGGTGCGGTAGACCGCCACACCAAGGCCGTCAGAAGCCTCCTGCGCCTGCTCAAAGTCGATGCCGGTCACAATGCCGTCCGCATTTGTGCCGCTGGAGGACGCAATGACCCCGCCATAGCTGTCCAGCAGCATGAACTCGTATTTGTCCTTATCGGCAAACTGCTCCACCATGCGGCGCAGGGCCACGCTGCGGGTAGCCGCCGTGCTCTGCACCGTATCGCCGGTGTACATTTTCAGCTGGCCGGACACCGAAGAGAACCGCCGGTACATGGTCTGCTGCACGCTGTTATAATAGCTGCGTGTGTAGTTGTACAGGAACATGGTTTCGGCCAGCAGCACCAGCAGCACGGTGATGAGCAGGTTGCCCCGCAGCCACCGGCGGGTGATCCCGCTTCTCATTCTTCCCATCTGTAGCCGTAGCCCCACACAGTAAGGATATGGGTGGGATGGCTGGGTTCATCCTCCACCTTCATGCGCAGACGGCGGATGTTCACATCCACGATCTTCACGTCACCAAAATAGTTCTCGCCCCAGACACCCTTCAAGATCTTCTCGCGCACCAGCGCAATGCCGGGGTTGCGGAAGAACAGCTCCATGATCTGGAATTCCACCTGCGTCAGCTCAATCGGCTGGCCTGCCTTGAGCAGCACGCGGCGGTTCTCGTCCAGCACAAATTCGCCGCTGGTGAGCATCCCCAGCGGGTTTTCCTTTTCTTTTTCGTCCCCGCCTGCAGTACGGCCGACGCGGCGGCACAGCGCTTTCACACGGGCCAGCAGTTCGCTTACGCTGAAAGGCTTGGTCATATAGTCATCGGCACCAATAGAAAGGCCGCGGATCTTGTCCTGCTCCTGTCCCTTGGCGCTGAGGATGATAATGCCGATCTTCTGATCGGTGCGGCGGATGGTCTCGCACAGGGAGAAGCCGTTCATGCCCGGCAGCATCACATCCAGAATGGCCGCATCGCAGCCCGGCTTCTTCTCCAGCAGCGGCAGAGCCGCCTCGGCGCTTTCGGCCTCCACAGCCTCCATGCCCGCAAGGCGCAGGTTCAGCGCGATCATCTCGCGGATGTTGGCTTCATCTTCAACGACAAGCACTCGTACCATGAACTGTTCCTCCGTTCTTTAGTTGAGCAGATACAGCGCCTTGGACAGGCGGTAATTTTTATCACGGATCTCCACATCCGGGGCAAGCTTCGCCTGCATCTGGCGGGATGCCACGATGCCAAGGCGGGTCCAGCCCTTCAGGCTGGAGGTGGTGCGCACCAGACGCAGGGTCATTATCAGCTGGTCTTCGTCCACCGTGCGCAGCTCCACTGCACCATCATATTGTTCGCTGTCGGTCAGTTTGAGGTTGCCCTCCCACTCCATGGGCAGCTCGATATAGCAGTTGGTCTCTTCGTCCAGCAGCCCGAAGCTTTTTTCCGGGTGCGGGCTGGTATAGTCCATCCACACGATAAAATCCATGCGGCGGCTCTGGCTCATGTTCAGCAGGCCCGCTTCGTCCGGCTGGGTGGGGATCTCCACGATGCCGTCGCCGTCCAGATCCTGACTGACCAGACTGGGCACATTGCGCAGGGATGCGGTGTAAAGCTTTTCGGTGCTGATCTGATCGGCAGGCACCATCTGCTGCGTGTCCTCGTCAAAACGCAGCAGCACGCTGGCCAGATTGTTGCCGGAAATGCCGGTCCAGCCATCCAGCACCAGATAATGCCTGCCGTCCGCACCCACACCCGCCGCCACCGAGGCGCAGCCGGCGAACCGATTGGCGGAAAGGCCCATAACAGCCACCTGCTGGAAGCTGCCCTCTTTATCCACGGTCAGCAGTTCGATCTGCACGCCGCCGTCCTCCAGCGTAGACATCAGGATCAGGTCCTGATTGCCGCCGCCGGTGATATCCTCCACCAGATACTGCTGGTACTGCTGCTCCAGGATCGTGGAAAGCACGCCGTCGGTGTAGGAATACACAGCCAGATAATGGTCGCCCTGTGCCGCTGTATAACCCACCACCAGTTGGGTGGCATCGCCGGGCTGCAGCTGGGCCAGCCCCACCGACTCTACCGTGTCTGCAAGGCCCTCTACGTTCTGGCGCACATGCCAGATGTCGGCATCATCCTTCTGCAGGATGGCAATGCACACGTTGGAGCTTTGGGCGGTGGTGTAAAGCACGGCGGCATCCTGCCTGCCGTCACCGTCCAGATCCTGCAGCAGGAAAGGCGAAAGCAGGTCGCCCTGCATGGGATATTTGAGCTGTGCGCTCTCCCCCAGCCAGTCGTTCAGGGCAGTCTGCACATCGCCGTAATCGCCGGAAAGCTTGGGCGCACGCAGAAGCTCTTCCACCTGCACCTGTTCACCGGGCATGCTGCAGCCTGCCAGAAGCAGGCACAGCAGCACGCAAGCCAACCACCGGCCAAAATGATTCGGATGTTTCAACCGCTGCGCCTCCTCTGTGTGGAAAACTTGTCCGGCCAAAGGCCGAAAACATGCTATTGTCAGTATACCACGGGCCGGGCGCAATGCCAACACCTGAAAATGAGAAAGAGGCCGCCGCACAGCCTTTTGTGCAGCAGCCCCTTTGGGGTTTCAGCGGTTATTCTTCGGTCTTGTCAAACAAGCCTTTTTCTTTTGCGGCGTTCCAGGTCAGGCAGGTGCGCAGCTTGCTGACGGGGAAGGCCGGGTGGAATTTATTGTTGTCCGCATCGTCCTTCATCAGATCCTGCTCCACTGCCCAGCGGGCGGCCTTTTGTGCATCGGTATCGCCCTCGTCGATGTCGCTGTAGAGGGCGGTGCTTACAGGCTCAGGCTTGCCGGCGTGCTCCCACAGCAGCTCGGCCAGCTCGATGCGGTTGGAGGGCATGGGGATGCCGGGCATATTAATGACGCGGTAGATGCCGGTGCCGGCTTCATAGATAATCGCACCTGCGGCAGCACCCACGACCACAGCAGAGATCGCGCCCTGAATGTTGCCGGTATCGCTGGGTCCAACCGGGTCGGGTTCAGGAATGGGGTCCTCCGCGAAGGTTGCCGTCACCTCTACATTAGCATCCGGCATGGTAAAGGTCACCTTGGTGGGGTTGTTCTCGTCCGGGGTCGTCAGGAAGGTGTCTGCTTTCTGTTCCTCACCGCCTACCATCACCGTCCAGCCGGTGAAGTGCTGTCCCTCCGGCGCAATGGCTGTCAGGTGCACGGTTTCACCCACCGGCACAGTGCTGCCGCTCGGTACGGACGCATCGTTGCCTTCAATGGTCGCCGTCACATGGTCGCCGACCCTCAGAGTGGGGTTCAGCGTGGGAATCCCCTTGAAGTTTGCCTTTATTTCCACGTTCTCAGCCGGCATGACAAAGCTCACTTTGGTGGGGTCGTCCGCGTCCGGTTTCAGGAAGGTGTCCGTGTCTTGCTCAACACCATTCACCGTCACCGTCCAGCCGGTAAAGCGCTCGTTGGCTTTCAGCGCCCTGCGCGTTGCTGTTACAGTATCGCCCATAGGAGCTTCGGGCTTATCCACAGTGCAGTCTACAGCCGTGATATTATACGGAATATCGCTATAATACGGTTCCGCCTTAACATTATAAGCGGGCATGGTCAGGGTCAGGGTCGCGGTGGTGGCGATGCCATTCTTCAACAGCTTGGCAAGTTCTGTTTCGTCCGTGATTTCACTCTCAGTATCATTTACAACTTTATACAGCTTCCAGCCTGCAAATGTCTTTCCTTCGGAAGCATCTGCGGCAGTCAAAGTCACTTCAGTGCCTGCGGCCACAGGGGCATCCAGCACTTTGTCCTCAAGCTTTGCTGTGGCATTGACTGTGGTCACAGTGTACAGCGGACGCACATAACCGCATGTATTGCAGTCCTTGTCTTTTGCATCGGTGTAATCATGGGTAGTTTTCGCCACCTGTTCAGCCGTCAGGCCCGGGCAGTTTGCAGTAGTGCACTCCCTCCAGTGTTTGGTACCGTCATGTTTCCACTGGTAATTATGCCAATGCACATTCAGTACGACATTCATTTTTTTGTTGGGTTGTCCGATATCATAATCGTAGCAGAACGTCTTGGAATTGGGGTCAACCGTAAGGATATTTTCATTTTTATTGATTGTGCCGCCACCCGTAGCAGTTGCTTTGCTTGCGTCAAAGTGTCCCGGCAAAGTGGTAAGGTCAAACTTTCCATCACCTTCAACTGCAATATTATAGCTGCAGTCCTTCCCATTAAACGTCGCCAAAGCCGTATTGTTCGTTGCATCCAGCGACGTCAGATTTGTATTAGAAACATTCAACACCTTCAGCTTCGTGTTCGCACTTACATCCAATACACTCAGTGGATTTCCTACGCAGCTTAACACTTCCAATTCTATCTGATTCCCCAGATCCAGATTGCTCAAGTTATCCCTATAAAACCAGAGCTCTTTAAGTTTTTTATTTTCACTGACATCCAATTCCGTCAGATTGTTGTCTCCACAGCTTAATTTCACTAATTCCTTGTTTTGACTTACATCCAATGTATCCAGGTGGTTATCTTGACAATCAAAATCTTCCAGCTTCTCATTTTTGCTCACGTCGATCGACGGTAACGCATTGTGCCCACAGTAGAATGTTTTCAATAGCGGCAACCCGCTTACATCCAGCTCTTTCAATTGGTTATGATGACAGTTAATATATGACAGCTTTTTGTTATTGCTCAAATCTATCGTTGTCAGATTATTATAATAGCACTCGAGGAGCCAGATGTTCGTAAAAAACTCGATTCCCTTTAAGTTACTTATTTCTTTATTATCACAAGAAATCCACTTTGCGTTCGCGATCTCATTTGGGCTGAAATACTTGTCTTGATTTTTATCCCATTCTCCCGCCACATAGTCTCTAAAATTTTCGTCCGGAAAGTTTTTCTCGTTGATTGCAATATACCCCTCCGGCACAGCAGCATCCGCCTGCGCACTCGCGCCATTTTCCTGTTCTTCCGCCCCCGGCTCCGCCGCAAACGCGCCCACCGGCAGAACCGACAGCATCATGCACACCGCAAGTGCTGCACTGAGAAGTCTCGTACTCTTTTTTCTCATGTTCTCTTCCTCTTTTCGTTTGTTATTTTGCAGGCACCCACCCCAAAAGGCACCGTCTGCTCTTTAAGTTTACCCCCCCCCCCATA
>OLPI01003796.1_pt1 | contig 10412 bp, 7 predicted proteins | sample 1672361 | NCBI WGS metagenome assembly OLPI01 (sample SAMEA3136675, study PRJEB25190) | human gut metagenome
GGCGTGGAGCTTCTGGGTAGATATTCCTATCTCAGCGCCCAGACCGAATTCGTCGCCGTCGGTAAAGCGGGTAGAGCAGTTGACGTACACCGCTGCCGAGTCCACCCTTTTCTGGAACTCCTCAGCCGAGAAAAGGCTCTCGGTAACTATGCACTCGCTGTGGCCTGTGGAGTATTTCGCGATGTGCTCTATCGCTTCGCCAAGGCTGTCTACCACGCGGATAGAGATTATGTAGTCGAGAAATTCGGTAGCGAAATCTTCCTGCGTGGCGGGCTTTACGTTCTCCTCGCCGAGTATCATGCGGGTCAGCGCGCAGCCGCGTATCTCTACGTTGTGCTTGTCAAGGCGCGCTTTCAGCATCGGCAGAAAGTCCTCGGCTACGTCGCGGTGAACCAGGCAGCTCTCTACCGCGTTACATACCGAGGGGCGCTGGGTCTTGCCGTTGTCCACGATGTTCACCGCCATGTCTAGGTCGGCGGTCGCGTCAACGTAAACGTGGCAGTTGCCCGTACCTGTTTCGATCACGGGCACGGTCGCGTTCTTCACTACCGACTGTATCAGCTTAGCGCCGCCGCGCGGGATAAGCACGTCGATGTAGCCGTTGGCCTGCATCATCTCGAGCGCTATGCCGCGGTCGGTGTCTTCTACGAGCTGGATAATGTCCTCGGGGAAGCCCGCGAGGGCGACGGCTCTGCGCATTATCTTGATAAGCTCGATGTTTGAGTTTATAGCCTCTTTTCCGCCGCGGAGTATCACGGCGTTGCCGCTTTTAAGGCAGAGAGCTGCGGCGTCGGCGGTAACGTTCGGGCGCGCTTCGTAGATTATGCCGATAACGCCCATCGGCACGCGCACCTTGGTTATCCTCATGCCGTTCGGGCGCACCTCTCCGCCTATCACTTCGCCTATCGGGTCGGCGAGCGCGCAGAGCTTTTCGCAGGCGGCAGCCATGCCCTCTATGCGCTTGTCGTCAAGGCGCAGGCGGTCTTGCATTGATTCGCTCATGCCGCGCGCAGCGGCGTTTTTAAGGTCGATCTCGTTCGCGCGCTTTATGTCGGCAGCGCCCCTGCGCAGGGCATGCGCTATTTGCAGCAGCGCTTCATTTTTCTGCGATGATGAGGCGTTCGCAAGCTCGCTCTTGCAGGCGCGCGCCTTTTCGCCCATTCTCTCGATGTAGTTCATCGTATCAGTCCCTTCTATACCTTTTATAATTTTACGTTAGTTGGCGGTGAATTTCGTTCCCGTCGGTACGCCGTCGAATATCTTGTAGAGATTTTCAGGCTCGCGGCCGTTCACTATCACCATGTCTATGCCGTTTTTCGTCGCGATCTCCGCCGCGTTTATCTTCGTTATCATTCCGCCCGTGCCCAGCTTTGAGCCTGCGCCGCCCGCCAACAGGCGTATCTCCTCGTTTATCTCGTCCACCTGCGGTATCAGCTTCGCGTCCGGGTGGGTGTGGGGGTCTTTATCGTAAAGTCCGTCGATGTCTGACATTATTATCAGCAGGTCGGCTTTCGCGATGGTAGCCACCGTCGCCGCCAGCGAATCGTTCTCGCCGACTTCAAGCTCCAGCTCGTCTATCGCCACAGTATCGTTTTCGTTTACTATCGGTATAACGCCCATCTTTATCGTCTGCTCGAGGGCGTTCTCAACGTTCTTGCGCCTGTCCTCCAGCAGTACATATTTCGTCAGCAGCAGCTGCGCCACCGTTATCGAATATTCGGAAAACTGCTTGTCGTAAAGGTACATCAGCTCGCACTGACCCACCGCCGCGCACGCCTGCTTTGTCGGCGTGTCGCTGGGGCGTTCCAGCAGACCCAGTTTCGCCATGCCCAGTCCTATCGAGCCGCTTGATACCAATATTACCTGATTTCCCGCGTTTTGTATGTCGGCGATTATCTTCACCAGTTTTTCCACGCGGCGTATGTTCAGCCTGCCCGTTCTGTGCGTGAGCGTTGACGTGCCCAGCTTTATCACTACGCGCTTTCCCATTCTATTTTCCACAAAAATTCCTCTTTTCGTCAGCTATTCCTTTTCTTTCAGGCTGGGGTCGATCATGTCTGAATTAAATACCCGCACGCGGTCGTAAATGAAGTCGATAAATTCGCCGCGCTTGTACATCTCTTTCAGCTCGGCGGGCGTTACCAGCCGAAAATCCACCGTTTCGCTCTCCTGCAAGCGTATATCCGCCGCCGAGAAGTTGCCGTTGTATACATAATATTCCATTATCCCGTGCCAAGGGTCGCGCAGCAGCGTGCCGCAGTAGGTCAGCTCGCTCTCTTTCGCGCGCAGCCCCGTTTCCTCAAAAAGTTCGCGCACAGCGCCCTGCCGCGCCGTTTCGCCCGCCAGTACCGAGCCGCCCGAGATCTCCCAAAGCCCGCCGTGCGATTTCGCGGGGTGGCGCTTTGTTATCAGCAGTCTGCCCTCGGCGTTGACGGAGAGCACGTTCACCGTCAGGTGGTACTCCTCCGCGCCGAGCGTTTTTCCGCGCTCGATAGTTCTGCCGAGTGGGTGCTTCTCGCGGTCATACAAGTCCCATAATTCCATTTTTTATCCCATCTTTATAAATATGTTAAACTAAGCTTTTCACTTGTTCACAACGTTTATCGGCTTGCCGTTTATCCAAGCTTTCAGATTTTCCGCTACCTTTTCCAGCAGCCTTACGCGCGTTTCTATCGGTGCCCAAGCGATGTGCGGCGTTATCGCGCAGTTTTTCGCTCCGCGCAGAGGGCAGTCCTCGCGCATAGGCTCGTAGGTCAGCGTGTCAAGACGCGCGCCGCCAAGTCTGCCGTCATTGAGCGCTTCAGCAAGCGCCTGCTCGTCGATAAGCCCGCCGCGCGCCGTATTTACCAGCAAAGTGTTAGGTTTCATGAGCGCGAGCGTTTCGGTGTTTATCATTTTGCCGTTCTCGGGGGTCAGCGGGCAGTGCAGCGATACGGCATCGGATATGCTCAGCAGCTCCTCCAGCGTGCAAACGCGCGTGCCGTCCGTCACCTTTTGCGGCGAGCGGGTGTATGTCACGACGTTCATGCCAAAGGCGCGCGCTATCTCGGCAGTCTTTCTGCCGATGTCGCCGTAGCCGATTATGCCGAGGGTAAGCCCCGCTATTTCGGTGGTGGGTATATAAAAATATGAAAACAGCTTGTAGTTCACCCAGTCGCCATCGGCAACTGTTTTTTTATACTCCGCGACCTTGTTGTAGTAGTCGAGGATAAGCGCGAAAGTGTGCTGTGCCACGGCGTTTGTCGAGTAGGCGGGCACGTTGCAGACCACCGCTCCGCGCCTGCTTGCCGCCGCGAGGTCAACGTTATTGTAGCCCGTAGCGAAAAGTCCGACGTATTTCAAATTCGGGCATTTGTCAAAAACCTCCTGCGTGATAAGGCATTTGTTGCATATCACAGCGTCCGCGTCGCCGATAGCTTCGGCTACCTTTTCGTTCGGCGTGTATCCGAATACCGAGCTGTCCGCGAGCGCGGTGATGCCGTCGAGCGAAACGTCGCCGCGGGTAACGGTTTCCGAATCGAGTACCACAAGCCTGATATTTTTCATCTGCGCTCCGCCTTTCATTCGTCGTCTGCGTCGGAAAAAGCGTTGTCTACTATCTTTTTATCCTCTGCGGTCTGCGCTTTTTCGGCTGCCTTGCGGCGCTCTTCGGCTTCATCAAGCTCGGCGTTTTCGGCAGCTTTCATAGCTTTTTGCGCGCGGGTGAAGCTTACATACAGCACTATCGCCGCCGTGAGCACCGCTGCTTCGGCTATCGCGAGTATCCCCACCGCAGATGGCGACCGGCAGAGCGAGGTCTGCGTGATGAACGTTAGGTCAAAAGCTATCATGAGCATGAGGTAGTGCCAAGAACCGCGGCGGTAAAACTGCATGAGGTAGACCACCGTAGCGATTATGCAAAGAATGAAATGTATCTTGAGCGGCAGCGGCGTGTAAACGTTTTGCAGCCCCTCGGTAACTGTTGCGAATATCTGAGTCAAAATAAAAGACCTTCTTTCAAATCATATACTTTAATTATATAGCATAGTGCAGTGTTTGTCAAGAAAATTTTAACGGATAAAAAACGCCCGCAGAGCTTTTTGTGCCCTGCGGACGTGCATATCAGCTATTAAGTTATCTCGGCTGTCAAAGCTCGATTATTACTTTGCCGCCGCAGGAAGGATTAACTTTTACTTCCTTGTCGGTGTTGGCGATCTTAACGGTGAACGCCTTATCGGTATCGGTGTAGCTGCACTCGATTATGTTGCCGCTGCGTGTAGCGGTAAGCTCGAATACCTTGTTCGCTTCGGTATCGTAGATAGGCGCGGTAGCGGTCTTGCCGTCCTCCAGCTCGTAGATGGTGAATACCGCGTTGTTGAGGTAATCGTACTCTACGTCGCTGCCGAAGTCGCCGTATGCGATGATGCTGTTGGGCTTAGCGAGCGCGGGTATCTCGAAGTAGCTGCACTTGTGGGTGTACCATTTGCCGCCCTCGTATACCTTGCCGGTGATTATGTCTGTCCACTTGCCCTCGGGAACGTAGTACTGAGCTATGCCGTCCTCGTTGAGGATAGGTGCTACGAGTATGTTGTCGCCGAACATATACTGGCGGTCGAGGGTAAGGCAGCTTGGGTCGTCGGCAAAGTCGATGACCATAGCTCTCATTACAGGAACGCCTACGGTGTGGGTCTTTATAGCCTGCGCCCAGATGTAAGGCATCAGCTTGCCTTTCAGCTTAGCGAAGAAGCGCAGTACGTCGCAGGACTCTTCGTCAAAGAGCCACGGCACGCGGTAGCTCTGGTTGCCGTGCAGACGGCTGTGGGAGGAGAACATACCGAAAGCCGCCCATCTCTTGTAGATGTCGGGAGTAGCGGTAGCTTCAAATCCAGCCATATCGTGCGAGGTGTAGCCGAAGCCGGAGATGCAGAGCGAGAGGCAGCCTCTTACAACTTCTGCCATAGAGTTGTAGTTGCCCGAGCAGTCGCCGCCCCAGTGTACGGGGAACTGCTGACCGCCTGCGGTAGCCGAACGTGCGAACAGGCAAGCCTTGTTTTCGCCGTAGTACTCTTTAAGCACGTTGAATACGCACTGGTTGTAGAGGTAGGTGTAGAAGTTGTGCATCTTTATGGGGTCGCTGCCGTCGAAATACTTGATGCCGCGGGTAGGTATTCTTTCGCCAAAGTCGGTCTTGAAAGTATCTACGCCCATTTCGCAGAGCGCGCGGAGCTTGGAAGCGTACCACTCGCAGGCTGCGGGGTTGGTAAAGTCAACTATCGCCATGCCGGGCTGCCACTCGTCGCACTGGAAAACATCGCCGTTTTCTTTCATGATGAAGTAGCCGCCTGCTACGCCCTCGTCAAAGAGCTTTGAACGCTGACCGATGTAGGGGTTTATCCATACGCAGGTGTGCAGGTTCTTATCCTTATGCAGTCTTTCGAGCATTGCGGGGGGATCGGGGAACTGGGTCTTGTCCCACTCGAAGTTGCACCACTCAAAGCCCTTCATCCAGAAGCAGTCGAAGTGGAATACCTGAAGCGGAATGTCGCGCTCAGCCATGCCGTCGATGAAGGAGGTGATAGTTTCCTCATCGTAGGTGGTGGTGAACGAGGTGGTCAGCCACAGACCGAAGGAGAATGCTGGGGGCAGAGCGGGCTTTCCGGTAAGGGTGGTGTAGCCTGCCAGCGCGTCGCCGATATTCTCGCCGCCGAATACGAAATATTCCATGCTCTCACCGGGAACGGTCATAGATACCTTAGAAACGGTGTCGGAGCAAACTTCGTAAGATACCTTATCGGTGCTGTTTACGAACACGCCGTATCCGCGGGAGGATACGAAGAAAGGTATAGACTTGTAAGACTGGTCGGAGCAAGTGCCGCCGTCGGCGTTCCAGATCTCTACGTTCGCGCCATTTTTAACGAAAGGAGTGAACTTCTCGCCGAAGCCGTAGAAGTACTCGCCTACCGTGGTGTCAAACTGCTCTCTGATATATGTTCTGCTGGGGTCGGCAGGGTAGCTCCAGAATGTGTCGTCGGACTGTACCGCGAGCCTAGCCTGCTGTCTGAAAGCGCTCTCGAAAATAACGCCGGTAGATCTCCAAGCGCCGCCGGTGAGCCTTTTATCCTTGTAATAGAACTGGAAGCTCCAAGTTTCCTTAGAAACTACGAGCTTGGTGTCGCCCGTTACGAGCACCGCTTCCTTATCGGTGATGGTAACTTCAGGCTTGTAGCTGCCTTCGTTGAGCGGGAAGTGCGGGCCGTGGTCTGCGCAGCCCTTGTGGTGGGCGATGCTTACCTTTACGCAGTTTTCCTGAGTAGAAGTGTAGGCGATCTCAAGGTTCGCGCTGCCGAGCATCATAGCGCGGTTGTAAACTACGAAAGGAGTAGCTACAACGAGAAAACCGTTTTCGCAAGGCTCGATCTCAAAAGCCTGATTAGCGTAATTAACTTCGTAGCCTCTCTGATTGAGCCAGAATCCGTCTGCAAATTTCATAAGCTTTAATACCTCCGTATTTTTGTATTTGCCGCTCGATATAAAAATTTTAACGAACGGTATTGTTTTTTTATCTAAGCAGCATTTCTGCCGCTGTATATATTTTATATTAAAATCGTCTTAATTGCAATAGTAAAATAGTGATTTGTAGGTTGATTTTAATATATTGGCGAAAAATAAAGTAAACTTTTTATGAACGCGCGAATTTGGCATATAAAAATATGAAATAACATTATTCTATTGACACATCGGTATCGCCGCCTGCGCCGAACGATTTGTGCGGTTTTCACTAATTGCCGTGCCGATTTTTAAGCATATCGCACAGCCGCGCTTATATTGCTTATATTGCTCAGTTCGCTCACATTTCACCCGCACGCCGCATATACTGGGTGTGAGGTGATATTTTTATGTGTGCAATTTCAGGAATTATCCGCTTCGGCGGACTAGATACCGAACCCACAATCGCCGCGCGCAAGATGGCAGCCGCGCTGAAACGCCGCGGGCCTGATGACGACGGCTATTACATCTCGCCGAAAAGCGAAGCGCTGCTGGTACATACCCGTCTTGCCGTTATCGACCCCGAAAACGGCGCTCAGCCTATGCTTTACGCCGAGGACGGCAGAAAACTCGCGCTAGTCTACAATGGCGAGCTTTACAATACCGCCGAGCTGCGCGCACTGTTGGAAGCGCGCGGGCATAAATTCTCTACTAATACCGATACCGAAGCGGTGCTGCGCGCCTACGCCGAGTGGGGCGCTGACTGCCTTTCGCGCATGAACGGCATTTTCGCATTCGCCGTGTGGGACGAAGCCGCCCGCAGACTTTTCATCGCCCGTGACCGCATCGGCGTAAAGCCTTTTTACTATACATTATATAAAGGCGCGCTGTACTTCGCTTCCGAGATAAAGGGTCTGCTGAGCTGCGGCGTGCCTGCCGAGCTTGACGCCGAGGGCGTGCGCGAGATAATGCTGCTCGGCCCTGCTATACCTTGCGGAAGCGGCGTTTTCAAGGGCGTTTTTGAGCTGAAGCCCGCCGAGTGCGCGGTGTACGACGAGCGCGGTCTGCGCAAGCACATCTACTGGGATTACGGCTGTGAGGGCGGCACGAGCGAGAGCTTTGACGAGGTAAAAGAGCACGTCCGCAGCCTGGTCACCGATGCGATAACGCGGCAGACGGTCTCAGACGTGCCGCTTTGCACGTTTCTTTCGGGCGGGCTGGATTCCAGCTTAATATCTTCCGTAACGGCGCGCAGATTTGCCGAGCAGGGCAGGCGGCTGCACACTTTCTCGGTAGAGTACCGCGACAACGCTAAGTATTTCAAGGCGGGCAAATTTCAGCCGAACAGCGACGACGAGTATATACAGATAATGGCGAAATATCTCGGCACCGAGCACCACCGCGTTATCATCGACACACCCGAGCTGGTGGAAGCGCTGTATACTTCCACCGAGGCGCGCGACCTGCCCGGCATGGCGGATGTAGACAGCTCGCTGCTGCTTTTCTGCAAAAAGGTGCGCGAATTTTCTACCGTTGCGCTTTCGGGCGAGTGCGCTGATGAGATTTTCGGCGGCTACCCGTGGTATCGCGATAAAGACATACGCATGACCGACGGCTTCCCGTGGTCGCAGTCCACCGTCTACCGTGCGGGGCTTACGCGGCGGGAATTTGTACCGAACGAAAAGGCGGCGCAGGAGTACGTTTACGCGAAGTACCTCGACACCATCGGCAGGGCGGAGAGCGAGGGTCTGCCGCCGCTGGAAAAGCGTATGCGCGAGATGATGCGGCTGAATATGGAGTGGTTCATGCAGACGCTGCTGGTGCGCAAAGACAGAATGTCGATGTACTGGGGGCTTGAGGTGCGCGTGCCTTTCTGCGACCACCGCATAGTGGAGTACCTCTACCGCGTGCCGTGGGAGTACAAGGATTACCTCGGCAGAGAAAAGGGTCTGCTGCGCGAAGCTATGAGCAGCTGGCTGCCCGAAGAGGTGCTTTGGCGCAAGAAATCGCCATACCCGAAAACGCACAACCCCTCGTATACCGCCGCCGTGCGCGAGCGCCTGCGCGAAGAGCTTTCGCAGACCCGCTGCCCTGTACTGGATATTCTCGACCGCGGCGAGATAGAGCGCCTTATGCAGCACGGCGACCATGTTCAGTGGTACGGTCAGCTAATGAACGACCCGCAGATAATGGCGTATATCATACAGATAAACCACTGGCTGAAAATAAACAACATCGCCCTTGTGTGAACTGTAACTAAAATCACCTAGTCAGATTTGGTTGATTTTACACTAAAAATATCGGATCGTGACTTGACATATGTGCATATCTATGGTAGAATGATTACAGAACGGTGACAAATCGCCGAGAAGTAAAAGACGGATATTTTGAAAAGATCTGAAAGGACAGATAAAAATGCAGGGAATTTACAAGAGAATAATAAGCGGCGCGCTCGCGGCGGCAATGCTTCTGCCCTCCGCGGGGCTTTACACATCTGCCGATACGGCGGACTATTCGCAGACGGCTATCGTGCTTTCCGCCAATGCGAAGGACGTTCGCGCGTTGATAAACAGCTCATACTCCAGCACGGCAAGTTCTGTTACCATAAAGTGGGGCAGAATAAAGGGCGCGGCGGGCTACCGCGTTTACCGGCAGAATAATAAGACGGGCAAGTATGAAAAGATAAAGACCCTTTACGGCGACGATGACGTGAAGTACAAAAACAGCGGTCTTGCGGCGAACACGCAGTATACTTACAAGGTGCGCGCTTTCTTTAAAAACAAGGGCGTTACCACCTGGGGTAAGATGAGCCTAGCCAAGCAGACCACCACCTCGCCCTCAGCCGCGCCAAAGCTGAAAAGCGCAGCGCTTACGGCTAACGGCGGGCTGAAACTGAAATGGGGCAAGGTAGACTGCGCGGGCTACGAGGTGTACATCTACTCGCGGTATTCGGGCAAGTGGGTAATGCTCCAGCGCTATGAGGGCGGCACGCGCACCTCGGCGATAGTGTATCCCTCTTCGTGGGAATACGGCGGACTTACCGGCTACAAGATGATGGTAAGGGCTTTCTCCACCGACGCAAAGAACGGCAGACGCCGCACTGCCGCAGGCAACAACATCACATACTACGATATAAATACCATAAGCGAGTACATGGGCTACGATATGTCCCGTTTGGGCAATCCCACAAAATCTTCGGGCACTTCGTATCAGCTTTACAATACTCAGGGCAAAAAGACCACAAAGTCGGCAGTTTACATGACTGCGGCGGATAAGGCTGCGCTGAAAAAGTTCGCGAAAGAGCATTTTGAAAGCGGCTGGTCGCCCGCGCAGAAAGCAGCTTACACCCTCAACAAAAACGTAGAGTACGCCTCGGGCGATAAGTATTACAAGATAGCGGCAAAGGGCTACGCCGACGCTATTTTTAACGAGAAACTCGGTCAGTGCATACAGTACAACGGCGCAATGGTAGAGATGCTGGTGTACTTAGGCTACGACGCACACCTCGTGCAGGGCTACCGCGGACGTTCAACCGATAACAAATGGCAGCATTTCTGGGGTGAGATAACCATAAACAAGAAAAATTACGTTATAGAAGCGGGCAACTACGAAAGCGACGGCGAATGGTGGTACTTGTGCACACCGTATTCGCAGGCGGGCGGCTACATCAAGAACGATAAGGTAGTCACCAAATAATTCAAAACAGCCAAAAATAAAGCGCACGGCGGTGAGATCTCCTGCCGTGCGCTTTTGTATTTTTAGTGGCTTGTTAGGTTTATACCATGAGGTTGCAGATGAGTTTTGCGAACTCTACGGGGTCTTCTACGTCAAGACCTTCTATCAGGCGAGCTTGCGAGTAGAGCAGCTTTGTGTACTCGGTGAGCTTGTCCTTATCACTTGCGTAAAGCTCTTTCAGCTTGCCGAATACGGGGTGGCTTGCGTTCAGC
>OLPI01003814.1_pt1 | contig 10354 bp, 10 predicted proteins | sample 1672361 | NCBI WGS metagenome assembly OLPI01 (sample SAMEA3136675, study PRJEB25190) | human gut metagenome
GCCGTGGACTCCTCCGTCGGCGGCAAGACGGCCATCGACCTGCCGGAGGGCAAAAACCTGCTGGGCGCGTTCCACCAGCCGTCTCTGGTGCTGTCGGACCCTGCCTGCCTGGCGACGCTGCCGCAGCGGCAGTTTGCCTCCGGTATGGCGGAGGTCATCAAGACCGGGCTGGTGGCTGACGAGACACTGCTGGCCGCCGCCGAACAGGGCTTGCGGAGCGACAGCGGCGCGGCCCTGACGGCCCTTATTGCCGCCTGCGGACGGGCCAAGCTGCACTTGGTATCCGGTGATGTAAAGGACCGCGGCGCGCGCCGCCTGCTGAACTTTGGCCATACCTTCGGCCACGGCTACGAGGCTGTCGGCGAGTATGACACCTGGACCCACGGTGAGGCTGTGGCCGCCGGGATGTGCCGTACCCTTCGCTGGCAGATAGCCAATGGCTATGGCGGCACCGATGTGCTGGCACGGCTGGAGCCGCTGCTGACGCGGTACGGCCTGCCCACGGCCATCGACTGTGACGAGGCGGCCCTGCGCCGCTGCGTGGGCCACGATAAAAAAACCGCCGGCGGTACGGTGCAGTTGGTCATCGTCCGCTGTATGGGACAGGGTGAACTGGTGACGGTGCCCCTGTCCGATTTATGGGAGGATAAAGCATGAAGCTGTTATTGACGCCTTCGTCTCTGCAGGGCACCGTCACGGTGCCACCCTCCAAAAGCCTGCTGCACCGCGAGCTGATCTGCCGGTTTCTGGCGGGCCAGGTCACGGAGCTGCCGCCCCACGCGGCACAGGATGTGCTGGCGACCTACCGGGGACTGGCCTGCCTGACCGCCCCGGCGCCGCTGGTGGACTGCGGCGACAGCGGCAGCACCCTGCGCTTTTTGCTGCCGCTGTTCATGGCCCTTGGCCGCACCGACGCGGTGTTCACCGGCTCCGACCGGCTGCTCTCTCGTCCTATCCCCGGGGATCTGGGCCTGCGGCGCACGGAGCAGGGCCTTGCCCTGACCCGCCCGCTGACAGCGGGCCACTGGTCGCTGCCGGGAGATGAGACGTCCCAGCTGATTTCCGGTATGCTGCTGGCGCTGCCGCTGCTGCCGGGGGACTCGGACATTACCGTCACCGGAGAGGCCGTCTCCCGGCCCTATGTGCAGATGACTCTGGCGGTCCTGGCTCGCCACGGCATCACCGTGGAGAAAATCACCGATGGCTGGCATATCCCCGGCGGGCAGTTCTGTCGCCCCGCGCCGCTGTTGGATGAGCCGGACTGGTCCGCTGCGGCCTATTGGCTGGTGCTGCGTGCCCTGCTTCCCAGACAGAGAAGAGAGGCCCTTCGTATCCCGTTGGCGCCGCCGCCCTATCTCCAGGGCGACGCGGCCATCTTGCGCTATCTGGACAAGCTGCCGGAGCAGATCGATATCTCCGATACCCCGGACCTTCTGCCGCCGCTGGCCCTGTACGCCGCGCTGCACCCGGGTCGCGATACCCGCTTTACCCACGCCGCGTTCCTGCGGCAGAAGGAGAGTGATCGCCTGACCGCCGTCTCCGCTGTGCTGAACGCGCTGGGCGCTTCGGCAGAGGTGCAGCCGGACGGACTGATCATCCACGGCGTGAGCGCGCTGCACGGCGGGGACGTCTCTGCCTGCGGTGACCACCGCATCGCCCTGCTGGCTGGCTGCGCCGCTATGGTGGCCGACGGCCCCGTGACACTGTCCGGCGCTGAGACGGTGGCGAAGTCCTACCCCGCCTTCTGGCGCGAGCTTGCCGCCCTGGGCGGAAACTGGGAGGTGCTGGAATCGTGATGCACTACACGCTTTTCGGCGAGTCCCACGGTCCGGCGGTGGGTGTCCTGCTGACGGATGTGCCGCCGGGGCTGCCGGTGGACGAGGTCTTTATCCGTGAACAGCTGCTCCGCCGCATGGGGCAGGGCGGGCTGACCACCGCCCGGCAGGAAAAAGAGGAAGTACACTTCCTGTCCGGTGTCTATCAGGGTCGCACTACCGGCGATCCGCTGGCGGCGGTCATTTACAACGGTGATGTCCGTTCCGCCGACTACGACAGCCTGAAACACAAGCCCCGGCCCTCCCACGGAGACTATACCGCCGCGGTCCGCGCCCTGGGCTGCAACGATCCCCGGGGCGGCGGCCATACCTCCGGGCGGCTCACCGCGCCGCTGACCGTGGCCGGCGCGCTGGCGATCACATACCTGAAGACGGCCCATATCGCCGTTCACGCGGATGCCCTGGATGAGGAGGCTCTGCGGGCACGCGCTGCCGCTGCCAAAGCGGACGGCGACAGTGTGGGCGGCGTGATCCGCTGCACCGTCAGCGGTCTGCCCGCCGGTTTGGGCGGCCCTGACTGGCGGGATACCGTGGAGGGCACCATCGCCCGCCATGTGTTTGCCATTCCCGCTGTCAAGGCCATCGGCTTCGGCGCAGGGGAGACCTTCGCCCAAATGCGCGGCAGCGCGGCCAACGACCCGTTTACGGTGGCCCGTGGCGCTGTTCGCACAGCGACCAATCATGCCGGCGGCGTCAACGCCGGCGTCACCAACGGCATGGACGTGGTGTTCGACGTGACGTTCCGCCCCACACCGTCCATCGCTAAGGAACAGCGGACCGTGGACCTATATACCATGACGGAGACGACTATCTCCGTCTCCGGCCGCCACGACGCCTGCATCGCGCTCCGTGCTGCCCCGGCGGTGGAGTCCGCCGCCGCCCTGGCGGTGTGCCAGCTGCTGCCGGACGTTCCCTCCGACCTGAACGGCCTGCGTCAACGGCTGGACGAGACGGACGCGGCGATCCTGGAGCTGTTTGACCGCCGTCAGCGGCTGTCTGCCGCCATCGGCGCGTATAAGAGCGCCCACGGTCTGCCGGTCCGGGATAAGGCCCGGGAGGCGGAAGTCCTCCGTACCCGGGGCGATATGCTGCCGGAGCGCCGCGATCAGGCGGAGCGCCTGATGACCCTGCTGATGGCGCTCTCCCGGGAGGAGCAGGCATGACGGGGCGGATCATCCTTATCGGTATGCCCGCCGGCGGAAAGACCACCATCGGCGCCGCCCTGTCCCGGGCGCTGTCCGTGCCCCTTTACGACGCGGACGCACTGACGGAGCAGACGGTGGGCTGTTCCATCCCTGAGATCTTCGCCGCGGAGGGCGAGGCTGCCTTCCGTGCCCTGGAACGCCGGACGCTGGAAGCGCTCTGCACAGAGACGGAAATACCCTGCGTCATCGCCACCGGCGGTGGTGCGGTGTTGACGGAGCAGAACCGTGAGCTCCTGCGTCGAAGCGGCACGGTGTTCTGGCTGGACCGGACGGTGGATAATATTATGTCGACTGATTACGCCGCCGGACGTCCGCTGCTCGCCGGGGGAGAGGCGGCCCTGCGGGCCCTGTATGCCGTCCGCTGCCCGCTGTACGCGGCCTGCGCCCATTATCGGGTGCCTGACGGCACTGTTGACCAAATGAAGGACTTTATTCTGCGACTATGGAGGGATACGCCATGAAGCTGCTCATCCTCAACGGCCCCAACCTGAACCTGTTGGGCCAGCGGGAGCCGGACATCTACGGCAGACAGAGCTATGACGATTTATGTAAACTGATTTACGAGCACGCCGCCACCGTGGGCTGCCAGGTGGAGCTGTTCCAGTCTAACCATGAGGGCACGCTTATCGACGCTATCCAGGCCTCCCGGGCCGGCTTCGGCGGCATCGTCATCAACCCTGGGGCCTACGCGCATTACAGCTACGCCATCTATGATGCTCTGCGCTGCGCCCCCGTCCCGGCGGTGGAGGTGCATATCTCCGATATCAACGCCCGCGAGCCCTTCCGGGCCGTGTCCGTTACCGCGCCGGCCTGCGTTAGAGTCATCACCGGCCACGGACTTGCCGGCTATCTCGAAGCCATGGACTATCTGCTCCAACACACCAATGACACTGCGGCTGCGCCCACCTGCGGCTGCACTGGGGAGGCACTTGTATGACCAACAAAAAGCTCTATCTTATCGGCGACCCCGTGGATCATAGCCTTTCGCCGCTGCTCCACGGCGCCATGATCGCCCAGACCGGCGTACACTACACCTATGAAGTCCGCCGCGTTCAGCCCCGCGATCTGGCCGACTTCGTGGCCGAGGCCAAGGCCGGCGGCTGTGCCGGGTTCAACGTCACCATGCCCCACAAGGAGGCCATCCTGCCGCTGCTGGATGAGCTGAGCCCCGCGGCGGCCGCCTGCGGCGCGGTGAACACCGTCTGCATCAAAAACGGCCGTGCCATCGGCTATAACACTGACGGCCGGGGATTTGTGGACAGCCTGCGCGCCCGCGGCCTGGAGCCGGAGGGTAAGACCGTGCTGCTGCTGGGTACCGGCGGCGCCGGAGACGCCATCTGTGATGCGCTGGTCGGCGCCGGTGTGAAAAAGATTTTCGTCACCAACCGCAGCGTCTATCCGGCCCAGGATCTGGCCGCGCGTTACCCGGATAAGGCGCAGTTCATCTACTTCGGCATTTTCCCCGTTCGCCATGCCATGGCCGAGAGCGACCTGTTCATCAACGCTACCTCTCTGGGCATGGCCGGCATGAAGGAGTTTTCCGACCTGGGCTTCCTGCGTGACGCCCCGGCAGGCGTCACCGTCTACGATCTGGTCTATAACCCCCGGCAGACCATGCTGCTGCGCGAGGCCGAAAAGCGCGGCCTGCCCACCGTGTCCGGCATCGACCTGCTGCTCTACCAGGCGGCCCGTGCCTTCAAGATGTTCACCGGCAAGGACGTGGATATGCCCGCCCTGTTCTCGGCGCTGGAAGGCAAGCTGGACTGAGGTTGACACCCGTCCCGCGCGGTTATATAATACCCGAAGGCTTTTCACCTTTTCTTTGAGGTATTTTCTATGAACTTTCGATTGCTCTCACACACAATGGGCTACATCCTGTGGGTCGAGGCAGGCTTTCTGCTGCTGCCGGCACTGACGGCCTGCATCTATGCCGAGACCTGCTGGCAGCAGTTTCTGCTGACGGCGCTGCTCTGTGCCGCGGCGGGCACGGTGCTGCATCTGATCCCGGTGAAAAAGGCACAGATGCACAGCCGCGACGGGTTCGTGGCCGTGGCGCTCAGCTGGGTGCTGCTGTCCCTGTTCGGGGCGCTGCCCTATGTGTTCACCGGCGCCATGACCAGTTATATCGACGCCCTGTTCGAGACGGTCTCCGGCCTGACCACCACCGGCTCGTCCACCTTCACCGCTGTGTCCCATCTGCCCCGCAGCGTGCTGCTGTGGCGCTCGCTGACCCAATGGATGGGCGGCATGGGTGTGCTGGTGCTGTTCCTGGCGCTGACGCCCCGCATGGGCGAGGGCGCGGTGTTCCTCATGCGCGCCGAAAGCCCCGGCCCCATCAAGTCCAAACTGGTGCCCAAGGTGGGTGGCACCGCCAAAATACTGTATCTCATCTATGTGGTGCTGACCCTCTGCGAGGTGCTGGCCCTGCGTCTGGCGGGCGAGAGCTGGTTCTCCGCCGTCTGCCACAGCTTTACCACCATGGCCACCGGCGGCTTCTCAATTTATGATACCTCCCTAGCGGGCGCGTCCAAGGCGGTCATGTGGATCATCACCGTGTTCTCCTTCCTGGCCGGCGTGAATTTCTCCCTGATGTTTCTGGCCGTTCGCGGCAAGCTGAAGGAGGTGCTCCGCAGCGAGGAGCTGCGGATCTACGTCGGTATCGTGGCGGCGGCCACGCTGCTGCTGTGCATCAATCTGCGGGTGCAGGCGGGGGTGCCCTTCGGGGATTCCATCACCGACGCCGCCTTCCAGACTGTTACCATCATGACCACCACGGGCTTTGCCACCGTGGATTTCTCCCTGTGGCCTACCTTCTGCCGTATGGCACTGGTGATGCTGATGTTCACCGGCGCCTGCGCCGGCTCCACCTCCGGAGGCATCAAGATATCCCGCGTCGCCATTCTCTGCAAGAGCCTGAAGCGGGAGCTGAAGCAGCTGGCGCACCCCCACCATGTCAGCGTGCTGAAGGTGGACGGACAGGCCGTGGAGGAGCGGGTCGTCTCCTCCGCCGGCGCGTTTATCGCGGCATACCTGCTGGTGTTGCTGGCCGGTGCGCTGGTGGTCAGCTGGGACAACTACGGCTTTCAGGAGTCCTTCGCCGCGTCACTGACCTGTATCAGCAACGTGGGTCCCGGCCTGGGCATCCTCGGCCCCATGGAGAATTTCTCCATCCTCTCGCCCCTGAGCAAGCTGGTGCTGTCGCTGGAGATGCTCATGGGCCGTCTGGAGCTGATGCCCCTGCTGGCGCTGTTCCTGGGCAGCACCTGGCGTGACTGACGCAAAAAAGCACCCCGCGGGGTGCTTTTGTCATTTCTGCGCCGTGCAGTATGCCTCATATTTTTCCTGCAGCCAGGCCTTCAGCGTCTCCACGCCCGCCTCGTCCCAGGTGAAATCCCGTTCCTCCTTGTCCTGCGCCAGCTCGTAGCATACATTGCTGTATACGGCGGTGTGCAGGATTCCCGCGTCCTTATCCCCATCGAAGCGATAGCGGAACTCCCCGATGGAGCCGGTGTATATGAACGCCCGATTAAACCAGTTGGGCGTCAATTCTGCGAATTGTGGGTGCATGACGGTCGCTCCTTTCGTTTATCATAGGGATGATACCACAAAACCGACGGACTGTACAGGCAAAAATTTGCCGCGGCTCGCCGAAGGACTTGAAAACAGACCAAACGTATGGTACAATATGCCTGCATATTCAGGGGCACCACCCCTTGACAAAGTGAGGGAATAGCGTATGAAAAACGCAGTCAAACGTATCGGTGTGCTGACCAGCGGCGGCGACGCCCCCGGCATGAACGCCTGCATCCGCGCCGTGGTCCGCAGCGCCAACGCCCGGGGCATCGAGTGCGTGGGCATCCGCCGCGGCTATCAGGGCCTGATCTCCGGCGACATTGTCGAGATGGACAACGCCAGCGTCAGCCGCATCATCAACCGCGGCGGCACCATCCTGTACTCCGCCCGCTGTGACGAGTTCCGCACCAAGGAGGGGCAGGAGAAGGCCTACGCCACCTGCAAGCTTATCGGTCTGGACGGCCTGGTGGCCATCGGTGGCGATGGGACGTTCCGCGGCGCGCAGGACCTGTCCAAGTTCGGCGTTTCCGTGGTGGGTATCCCCGGCACCATCGACAACGACATCGTCTGCACCGACTACACCATCGGCTTCGACACCGCGGCCAACACCGCCGTGGAGTGTATGGACAAGCTCCGCGACACCATGCAGTCCCACGAACGCTGCTCCGTGGTGGAGGTCATGGGCCGTCACGCCGGGTATCTGGCTCTGTATGTGGGCGTAGCCGTGGGGGCCACCGCTGTGCTGGTACCGGAGCATCAGTATGACTTTGAAAAGCACGTGGCCGAGAAGATCCGCGCAGCCCGGTTGGGGGGCAAAACCAACTTCATGATCGTGGTGGCCGAGGGTGCCGCCAGCGCCATGGATGTGGGCAAGGAGATCAAAGAGCATCTGGGGCTTGACCCCCGTGTCACCATTCTGGGCCACATCCAGCGGGGCGGCAGCCCCACAGCCAAGGACCGCGTCACCGCCACCCGCATGGGCTACGAGGCGGTGCAGCTGCTGGCGGAGGGCAAGACCAACCGCATCGTCTGCGCCAAGGGCGACCGGATCAGCAATGTGGACATTGACGAGGGCCTGGCGATGACCAAGACCCTGAACCACGAGGAGTTCGAGGTCATGACCGTCATGACCGGAAGATAAGGAAAAGAGCAAAAAAGAGACGCGCCGCAGCGCGTCTCTTTCTGTTTACTCAGCGTTGACTGGATATTGGTTGATAAGCCAACAATCGAGGGCGGATATACCGATATAGTGCAGGCAGGCGATGGAGATTTCATTACGAAGGATACTTTGTGGGACTTTAAGGTTACTTCTGCATCAATAACGACGAGACACACCTTGCAGTTGCTTATGTACTGGAGGATGGGGCTTCGCTCTGTACATCCGGAGTTTGAAAAAATTGAATACCTTGGGATATATAATCCGCGTTTGAACCGGGTTTATAGATTGTTCGTGAAAGATGTACCCGAAGAGGTGATACATACGGTGGAAAGAGATATTATTGGCTATGCGGATTAAAGCCCAAGAGAACGAAAAGAGGCAGGACCATTCCTGCCTCTTCCCTTATTCCATCTCCGGCCGTTCGTCGCCCATGAAGAACACCGCCACGGTGCCCTGTCCGGCATGGCTGCCGATGATGGTGCCGATGTCGCACAGGCGTACCTTTCCCTTCAGCTTCGGAAAACGGTCCTCCACGGCGTCCATGACCAGCCGGGCGTCCTCCGGGCACTGGCTGTGGCAGATAAAGCACTTGCCGTCATAGTCCCGGCCGCCCTGGGCGTGCTGCTCCATGGTGTCCACCGTAGTCTCCACGGCTTTTTTCTTGCCCCGCACCTTGCTGTATGCCTTGATGGCGCCCTTGTCGTCCAGCCGCATGATGGGGCAGATGTTCAGCACCGTGGCTACCGTGGCCGCCGCGCCGGATACCCGGCCTGTCCGCCGGAACTGGGTCATATCGCTGGAGAAGAACTGGTGATGCACCTTGTTCCGGTTGTCCAGCACCCACTGGGCCACGGTGTCGATGTCCTCACCCGCGTCCCGCATATCGGCGGCGTAGTCCACCAGCAGGCCGTAGCCGCTGGAGGAGCACAGGGAGTCGATGACGATCAGCTTTTGCCCGGGGTACTTGTCCTTCAGCTCTGCTGCCGCCAGATAGGCGTTGTTCACCGAGCAGGACTGCCCGGATGTGAACGCGATGTGCAGCACGTCGCCGCCCTGCTGCAGCAGGCGCTCGAAGAAGTCCATATACCCCGCTACGTTGATCTGGCTGGTCTGGGGCAGCTTGCCCGCCTTCAGAAAGCCGTAAAACCGGGGCAGCGCCGCCGGATCGCGGCCCATGTCGTCGTCATAGGTCTGCCCGTCTACCACGTAGGTGTAAAACAGCACGGGGATGTCCCGGCTCTCCATGTACGAATAGGGCAGGTCCACCGTGGAGCAGCAGCTCAGTGTAAATTTCCGTTCCATTATTTCTCCTTTTTACTCCTTTGTTCTGCTGTGTCTGCGGCAGGGAAGGGGGCACGCAGAACGCCCATTTGTAATACAAGTTCATTATATGGCTCTGCTTGTTTTTGTCAATATGCGCTTTTCACGGATTGCAAAAACCGATGGGATACGCTATAATAACCACCTGACTACAATACAGGGAGCGATCCGTTATGATACTCGTACTGCAAAAGAACACCCCGGAGCCTGCCATCCGCCAGCTGCTGGCCCAGCTGGCTCTGCAAAACGTCAAGGGCGGCTGCGTAGCGGGGGAGACGTCCCTCCTCCTGCCCCTGGTGGGGGAGACGTGGCGGCTGGACCCCGCCGCGCTTCAGGCCCTGCCCTATGTGCAGGAGGCCCGCCGCCTGACCCCGGCCTATCACCTGGCCGCGCGGAGCACTCATCCGGAGAATACCGTGGTGCCGGTGGGCGATGTCCGCGTGGGCGCGGATTTCTGCCTGATCGCCGGGCCCTGTGCCGTGGAGTCCGCATACCAGATACAGACCGTCGCCGCCGCCGTAAAGGCCGCCGGGGCCGTCATGCTCCGCGGAGGCGCCTTCAAGCCCCGCACCTCGCCCTACACCTTCCAGGGTCTGGGTGAGCAGGGCGCGGCGCTGCTGGTGCAGGCCGGCCGTGATACGGGGCTGCCCACCGTTACCGAGATCACCGATCCCGCCCAGCTGGACACGCTGGCTGATGTGGACGTGCTGCAGGTGGGTGCGCGCAATATGCAGAACTTCGCCCTGCTGAAGGCTCTCGGCCGTACCCGCAAGCCCATCCTGCTCAAGCGCGGCACCTCCGCCACGGTGGAGGAGCTGCTGCTGTCCGCGGAGTATATCCTGTCCGGCGGCAATACGCAGGTCATCCTCTGCGAGCGTGGTATCCGCAGCGGCCTGACCCCCGCCCGCGCCGCCCTGGATGTGTCCGCCGTTCCGGTGCTGAAGCGCCTGACCCATCTGCCGGTCATTGTGGACCCCAGCCACGCCGCGGGCCGCGCCGATCTGGTGGAGCCGCTGGCGCTGGCCGCCGTCGCCGCCGGGGCCGACGGACTGTTGGTGGAGGTCCATGACCGCCCCGCCACCGCCCTGTCCGATGGCGCCCAGTCCCTTACCCCCGCCGCCTTTGCCCAGCTGGCCCAAAAGGTCCGCTGCCTCCGCGAAGCCCTGCAATAAGCAAAAACGACCGCCTCGGCGGTCGTTTTTTACATCCAGCAGCCCAAGGCCTTTTTCCACGGCCGGTACAGCCCGTAGCCGATCAGCCCG
>OLPI01003819.1_pt1 | contig 10337 bp, 12 predicted proteins | sample 1672361 | NCBI WGS metagenome assembly OLPI01 (sample SAMEA3136675, study PRJEB25190) | human gut metagenome
GAGAATTTTGTGAGGGAAGGCTGCCGTCACGGAACGGGCCGGAACAGCCTTAACCCGGAATTAGAGTATATATTCCAATAGCGGTGGGGTGTAAATTACGGTATGCGTTGCGAGTTATATTGCGTGCCTGTTCTGTTGCGTCCGGAGTTTGCGGATTTCCGGTGACATGACCGGGTAGAAAAAGTGAAAACGGAAAAACCGGAGCGTCTGCGCCCGCGAGCTTATTTTCAGGAGTGTTTTTCATGGATGTTCTCATCGTCGACAACGAACCGGCCTTTGCCGAACTTCTGGCCGCAAGGCTGGAACTCCAGGGCTATAGCGCCCGATCAGCCGGGAGCGGTGAGGAAGCGCTGAAGAAGCTGAAGGAACGCCCCTGCGACGTGGCTCTTCTGGGAGTGCATCTTGTGGGCATGAGCGGACTCGAGCTGCTTTCCCGCATGCGCAGAAAGTGGCCGCAGACTCCCTGCATCATGCTGACAGAGCCGGCACAGGCTGAGCAGGGAGCCGAAGCCATGCGGTTCGGGGCCTACGACTGGCTGGCCAAGCCGTTTTCCATGGCGTCTGTGGAATCGGCGCTGGAAAGAGCGCTCGGAAGGCAGAAGGCCGAACGCCAGCACGAACTGTACGCTGAGGCAGCGCGCATGCGCACCCTGGACAGGCTGACGAAGGGGGTTGCTCACGGCGTGAATAATCCTGTCAACATTATGGTCCAGGCTGCGGGGGATATCGGCGATATCCTGCAGGAGGAACCCGCCTGCCATCTGCCGGAAGCCACACTTGAAGAACTGAAGGACGCGGTGGAAACCATCAAACGTCAGAGCCGCAGGGTGAAATCCATGATGCAGAGCCTTCTCGTCCTCAGTCAGGGGACGGGACGCAGAAAGATGGGGATCCTGCTGCGCGATGTCGTGCGTGAGGTCATTGTCATCTTTCAGGAAAGGATGCGTGCGCAGGGGGTCAGGCCTCATGTAAAAACAGATAGTGCTATTCCTGTTTTTATGGGCGAGCCCTTCGGTCTCAGACAGGTGCTTCTGCATCTTGTCGAAAACGCTCTCGATGCCATGCCTCAGGGCGGTATCCTCGGTCTTGCAACGATGCTCAGGGAAGCCCGTACGCCTGAGGAGCGTGCCATGATCGAACTTTCCGAGCTGGAGAACTCCGGTTATCCCGAAGGGGGAGAGATGAGAGCGGCCCCGAGATTCGTGGAAATCCGTGTCTCTGATACGGGCCGCGGCGTGCCTGAGGAAATCCGCAGGCAGATCTTCGCTCCGTTTTTCAGCACCAGCAGGGGAAAGAGCGGTATTGGCCATGGCCTGGCCGTCTGTCGCGGCCTAGTGCGGGAAATGGGCGGACGTATCTTTCTCGAGCGGGGTGATCCGGGCAGTACGGTGTTTACGGTGCGCCTGCCTTTTATTCCCTGCCGTCCGGAATCGGATGACTGAGTGCGGGAAGCTTTTCCCGGTTATTCATACTGCACGGTTTTTCAGCGGGATGATTCCGCTACTGAGCGCCGGAATTTTTGTACTGCCGAGAGTCTCCGGTGTGTGACTGGCCTCTCCGCAAAGGATGGATATCTCTGCCGGTGAAGGCTGAGGCTTCCTGCTGGCGCCGCCAAAAAAATCCGGAAAACCGAGCCTGGAGATCTATACTTTTTTGCTAATGAAAAGTATGGAGTGGAAAAAGGGAATTTCAGGACTCAGAACGGCACAGCGGAGCCCGGCTTCTCTGTGGAGTCCTGCGCTTTTCGAGGACATGGCACGTATGTGGTTTCTCCCCGTGTCTGAGAAAAGATCAAAAAAGGGGGCGTTCTTCTTCTCTTCCGAAGAAGAACGCCCCGCTTTGTTTTTGGGGGAGAATCCCGGGCTAACGGGCCTGGCTGGCACGCCTCGACGCGCAGTGCTGCCTGCGCCGTCCCTGAGGAATGGGCTGCAGGTGCGTCTTGCGCTGCGTGTGCCGCAGGTGAGTCTGGCGGAGCAGCGTATCACGGCGCAGGAGTTCCACGAGGACGGCGTCCTCGACTCCTGATTTCATTTCAACGCCGGGGATAATGTGATCCTGAAGAGCGATCATGATGCGCTGCACCTGTTCCCAGATGTCGAGCAGTTCATCATCCTTCATTCCACGTGCGTGCTCAGAGAAAGGAATGGTGTCGTCCAAAAAGGGTGAATCAGATCCCATACAGCGTGGCTCCTAGTCTGTTGCCTTGAGGAAGGTGAGCATCTCGGGCTGCTCAATGAGCAGGCTGGCGACAAGTTCATTGCCTTCCGGTCCGGGATGAATGTGATCCGTAAGGAGGGCTACATAACTTCTGCTCATGAGCGTGTCAAAGATGTTAACGCAGGGAATATTAAGTCTGCCGCAGATATCGGAGGCCAGAGCGGCGAAGTGGGAGAGGCATTCACGCGGCCCGTCGTCGAAAAGCGGCGGGGGGCAGATGAAAAGGGTGGGCGCAATGCCCTTGGCTTCGTTCAGAAGACCGGCAAGGTTTTCTGCCATGGCCTCGGGAGCGGTTCCCCTGAGCGCATCAACGGTGCCGGTGCAGAAGGCGAAACGGGAGCGAATGCCGGGCATAAGCCTGGCCTCGTATTCACGTTTGAAGCGATCCTGAATCTGCGCCATGGTCTGGCGTCTGGCGCCGAGATTATAGAACGTGGCCGGCGGAAATTCGTAAAGGCCTTTCTGGGCTCCCTTGAGGGCGAGCCTGCTCACGAATCCGCCAGGGGTAACGTTGTCATTGACTCCGAGCGTGACGGAGTCGCCGAAAAAGAACCACGTATCCGTATGATCGCGTCCCATATACTAATGCACTCCTCTTTCGACAGTGCCGTCCGGCATGAATTGGGCGGTTTTGGTGATATGCAGCGTCTGGGCGAGGGCGGTAAAGTCGCCGAGAGGCGCTAAAATGGCCCTGCAGATCAGCAGGGGTGACAGGTACCCCGTACCCCAGTCCCCGTCGAATGTCACCCCCGTTTCTCCGGGATTTCCCGGGAATACGATGTTTTGGACAAGGGGACGCACGTCGCAGGTCCGTTCGCCCTTCTTGGTTTCCCGGGTGAAAGGGAAAGCTGAAGCGTCCTGAAAATCCCTGAAGCAGCGCTCAAGTTCGTCCTGTCCGCCATCCAGTGTGACATGGAAGCGTTCGGAGACAGCCTGCATAGTCTTGTCCTTATAGGGAACGGGGACGGCCCTGTAGGCCAGAATGCCCCTGGGCAGGCAGGGAGCGAGTTCGTTAATGAGGCGCATGGCGGAAAGATTTTCGCGCAGTGTCACGGAAAACCATTCACAGGCGCTTTGCACGCCGACGGGGAGGGCCCGCCCGAAACTTATGAGGGGCAGGGGGTGGAAGCCCTGGGAAAAGGCCATGGGGATGTGGGCGCGGCGCAGGGCTCTGTCGAGCACGGCCTGCAGCTCAAGCTGGGAAAGCCAGCAGCTCTCGGCCATCTTTTCGTGCCAGATGCGGTAGCTTATGGCGCGGACGATGAGCTCCGGAGCAATCTGCGGCGGCTTCGAGGAAATTTCCCTGAGAACAATGCGCCCGTTTTCGTCTCTTTTCGGCTGGTTGGGCTGCTGGTCGCGCTGGGGGAAGACGAGGCGGTTGCATATTTTGTTTCCGTCCGTGTGCGGCAGGCGCGAGGGGATTTTTCTGCGATCGCAGGCGCCGCAGTTGTTGCAGGGATTGTAACGGCAGTCCAGGCTGACTTTGCCCTCATGGGCCCGCTTCCACTCCCTGAGCAGGAATTCTTCGCTGACGCCGCTTTCGAGGTGAGACCAGGGGAAGACACTGCCAGGTTCCTTTCCCCGTATGCATTCCTCCTCGTCGAAGCCGCACTCGGCAAGAGCCTCGCGCCAGGGCTCGAAGGAGAACTTGTCCATCCAGCTCGAAAAGATAGCCCCTTTGCGGAAGGCCTTTTCAACAACAGGTGCCATGGAGCGGCCGGCGCGGGAAAGAATGCCCTCGAGGTGGCTGACCTGGGGCTCGTGCCAGCGCATGGTGAGTCCCCGCTTGCCGCGGAAGAGGCTGTGCACGAGCTCGATGCGCCGCTTAATTTCAGGAAGGGGAATCTGATCAGCCCACTGGAAGGGCGTGAAAGGCTTGGGCACGAAGGGGGAGAGAGCGGCTGTGACAGCGAGCTTGGGGCGCCCGGGTCCGCCGGCGAGACGTACTTTTTCGCAGAGCTCATAAATGGCCCGCAGGTCGTCATCAGTTTCCGTGGGCAGTCCCACCATGAAATACAGCTTGACCTGCCTCCATCCGTATTCCAGAAGCTTCTGGACGTGCAGCATGATTTCCTCTTCCGTGATGCCTTTGTTGATGACATCGCGCAGGCGCTGGCTGCCGGCTTCGGGGGCGAGCGTCATGCCAGTGCGGCGGATGGAGGACATGCGGTCCATGATGCTGTCGTCAATGGATCCCACGCGCAGGGAGGGCAGAGAAAGGGAAATCTGTTCCTCTGCGCAGCGGTCCAGCGTGGTCGAGCACAGCGTCCTGAGCGCCGAGTAGTCGCCCGCGCTCAGGGACAGAAAGCTGATTTCATCGAATCCGGTCTCGTCGAGGCACTGCTTCAGAAGTTTCGTGACTGTCTCCACGCTCCGCTCGCGGGCCGGCCTGTATACCACTCCGGCGTGACAGAAGCGGCAGAAGCGCGTGCAGCCGCGGGCGATTTCCAGGGAAAGCCTGTTGTGCACCGTGGCGATGGGGACGACCTGATTCGTGGGATAGAAGAGGCTGTCAAAATCAGCCACCACGCGTCTTGTGGGATGGGCGGCTTCAGGAATGAGAGGTTCCATGCGGCCGTCACTGCCTTCCCTGTAGAGAGAGGGTACGTAGATGCCTGGTATGGCGCAGGCCGTGCGCAGAAAATCGGAGCGTGTGGTACCCTCCTGAAGGGCTTTTTCGAGGGCGTTCAGGAGATCCACCATGGTTTCCTCGCCATCTCCCAGGATCATGAGATCGAGGAATGGTGCCATGGGTTCTGCACTGAGGAGGGCACCGCCGCCGGCGATGACCAGAGGGCAGGCCTTCAAATCCTGCGGGCGTTCACTGGTGTGCAGGGGGATACCGCCGAGATCCAGCATGTTGAGGACGTCGGGATAGCAGAGTTCGTGTGTGATGGAAAAACCCACCAGGTTCATATCCTTCAAATCCGTGTCGGATTCGAGGGTGGCGAGGCGTGTGCCGGTTTCCCTGAGTATATCGCAGTCTTCCCTGTCAGGCTCGTAGCAGCGCTCGGCCCACCATGAGGGATGCCTGTTGATGATGCCGTAGATGATTTTCTGTCCGAGGTGGGACATGCCGACTTCATAGAGATCGGGAAAACAGAGCGCGGCGCGCACGGTGACGGCGGACGGATCCTTATGGACGGCACCCTGTTCAATGCCGGTGTAGCGGCTGGGCTGTCTGAGGCGGGGCAGGAGAGAACGCATTTCTTCGATATACCTGTGTGTTCGTGTTCAGAAATGAGGGAAAGGCCGGGGACACAAAAGGCGGCGCCATGGGCGCCGCCCCGGTTATGACGCTGCTGCTGATGCGCTAGCTGATGAGGCCGGAACCGGAGGTGGAGCCGCCGGCGGCGCCGAAGTGAATCTTGCCGAGACCGTTGGCGACAGTGAGATTGGTGGTCACTTCGATGTACTTGTCCTGGAGCTCCTTCGGGGTATCGGAGAAGCGGTAAAGAATGAAGCGGCCTTCCATGACAGCGTGGAATTTGTTCTCAAAGGGGAATCCGTAAGGGGTGATCAGCATCTGCATGCCCTGCTGGGTGGGCACGTTCTGAAGCTGGGCGACGTCGGTGAGCTGATCTTTTTCAGCATCGTACTTGCCGAGGACGATCTCGCCCGAGACGAGCTTCATCATTCTGATATCATATGCAGCCATAATGTTCTCCTCAAAGGAATTTAGTGTGACTGTGAGTTAGCATAAGGATGTTCAAAGTCAAGGAAAGGCATGCCTCATCCTGAATCCAAAGTGCGGTTTGCTTGACAACGGGAGTCAGTGATTATTTAACGTGTAAATGCAGTAAATTTGCCGGGAATCCGGTTAAAAGTGTCTGCAGGGGGGAGCGTACAGATTATGAGCAGCTATCCGACCGTAGATAAAAAGAAGCTGAATGAGCTGGAGACGAAACTGGGGTACCATTTCAGGAATGTGGAGCTCCTCGAACGAGCCCTGACACATACCTCGTACGCCAATGAGCAGGGACTCAACGCGGCACATAATGAAAGGCAGGAATTCCTTGGCGACGCCGTTATGGAACTCTGCGTTTCCGCCGAGCTTTTCAGACGGTTCCCCGACACGCGCGAAGGCGATCTGACACGCCTCAGGTCCAGCCTGGTGAGCACGCACAGTTTCGCCAACTTTGCCAGACAGACCGGCATAGACCGCCTTCTTTTCCTCGGACGCGGCGAGGAGGCCCAGGGCGGCAGAACACGGGATACCAATCTCAGTGACGTCTTCGAGGCCGTCATGGCTGCTATCTATCAGGACGGCGGATTTGAGGCCTGTCAGAAAACCGTTGCCCGCATTTTTGAGGGGCACTGGCCCAAAAGCCCCAATGATGCCCAGAAGGAACGCGATCACAAGACTGCCCTTCAGGAATGCGTGCAGCACAGATTTGGCGGCGAGAGGCCGTACTACACGCTGCAGGGCTCTGTCGGCCCGAGCCATGCCCGGGTCTTCACGTCAAGCGTCTTTCTTCCCGGAGGCAGGGAATTTACGGCGGAGGGCACCAGCGTGAAGAAGTCCGAGCAGAACGCGGCCGCGCTGGCCCTCGAGTGGCTTGCCTCTGTGGAAAACAGGGGCGGAGGGCCGGGCGGTGGAAAATAGATCCTGTGCGGCGCCATTCAGTTTCCCAGGGTGGCAGGGTCAGAACCGCTGACCGTAAAACCGGATGGCAAAACCGGATTCGTCCGGGACCAGGGGAATGTTCCGGATCTTCAGACTGGTGACGCGGATGTACCAGTCCGTTGGCGGGTTCGATATAGCCCCGGCGAAACTGTCCACCCTGTCCTCGGGGCCCTGGACCTCCATGGCCACGGTGCCGTCGGGCATGTTCATAACCCAGCCCGTTACGCCATGTTCACGCGCGAGGCTCCTTGCGAAATAGCGGAAACCGACCCCCTGCACGCGTCCGTCTGCTACCATGGCGCGACGTATGGCCTTTTCCCCGGAAAGCGCCGGTTCGGATGACATTTTTTTGTTTTTTGTTCTGAACAGCATTTTCCCCAACCTCCCGGAAAACGGGATACGTGCGCATCATATTCCGAGGAGCGGGCTTTTGGAAGTGGAGCGCAGCCTGCCCTCCGGACGGGCAGAAAAATGGCGGAAAGGTGTAGGGCAGCAGCATAGGAAACTGCTCATCAGGGACGCTCGTAAGCGGAGCGGCTCTGCATGACTGAAGTTTGCGGGGATAGTCTCTTCTATAAGAAGGAGTCCCGGCTGCCTTGCGGATACAGGGTCGTCCTCTTCTCCGGTTTTCGTGTTCCCTCCGTCTGTATGCGGATGGAAGGGGGGGCTTCCTTGGAGGAAGTCCCCGCATCCGGGGCGCCGTCAGCCTGAGCGCTCAGAGAGAGCTGACCCCGCAGGGACACCTCTTCCTGGCATTGTCCAAAGTATAGCCAGCTGGTTCAGGGCGATACGTATACACTGTTCAAAAAGTATCCAGCAGACCATACCCATCCATGACAGGATTTTTGTTACGCAGGCAGAAAGAAGTTTTTTGTGGCTGCCGCACCAGTATTTTGGGTAAAAATCCATTTTTATTTATTTTGTAACAGCCTATAATTAAAGACAGATACGGAGATTTCTCCGTATCCTGTGAGAGACTATTTATTAGTTGGCATGAAGTTTGCATAAAGCTAGGTGTGCCTGACAAAGGCTCCGCCTGCCGGGCATTCAATCGGGAACAGGAGGTTGTTTCTATGTTTCCCACAAAAACGGTGGTTTTTATGTCTGCTTTTCTTATGGCCGCTCCGTTTGGCCTGAGTTCCTCAGCGGTGTCCGCGTATCCGAGTGAGGGCGTCATGGAGGGGGCCAGAGACATGCAGCAGGACATGAATCAGGCCAGGCGCGATTTCCGCGATCTGAAAGAGAACAACTCTGACCGTGGGAGCTATCGTGAAGACCGTGATATGCGCAGGCCTCCCCGCGACGGCATGCGCGATGGTGACCGCGATATGCGCAGGCCTCCCCGTGACGGCATGCGTGATGGTGACCGCGATATGCGCAGGCCTCCCCGCGACGGCATGCGTGATGGCGACCGCGATATGCGCAGGCCTCCCCGCGACGGCATGCGTGATGGTGACCGCGATATGCGCAGGCATGACAATGGCCGCCATGAGGGATGGAGCCGTGGCAGAGGGCATGACAGGGGAGATGACTAATCCGTCCTGCTGAGCCCGCGTTGAAGCGCGGAACTTTCATCAGACACAAGGATTGTGTTTTTCTTTACAAGAAGGGGGTTAAGGAAGTGGAGAGAACAAAATTTTTCCTTCCCTTCGTCCTGTCTATGGCTCTCGCTGGTTCGCTGGGTATGACCGGGTGTGTTCATCACGGGCCGCCGCCAGACGACGCGGGGTATGCCCGTCCTCACCCCCCTGTCCCTGAGCCGCAGCGTCCGGCCCCTGCCGTACGTCCCGCTCCGAAACCGGCTCCTCCTGCAAGCGTTCGTCCCGCGCCCGAGCACAGGCCTCCGGCCGGGCAGAACGCAGTCCGGGAGAAAAAGCCCCCCAGGCCCCATAAAAACGGCAGTGCCGTCCGTCGCGATGACAAAAGGCCTGACGGACAGCCAGGCACAAGAGTGAAGAATCCTTAGAAAAACAGTTTTTGCGTGCCGGGGAAAGGGCCCGGCACGCATCAGGCTCATCATCAATTTCTTAAAGTGTAAAGGCAAAAAAAATGAAATTGTCTCAGACAGCGTTTTCTTTCGTTTTGGCCGCAGCCCTTGTCGGAGGCGCCAGCTCAGTCTTTGCAGCTGATAGTTATGGCACCACTTCTCCGAGCTGGAATGTTCCCTGTGCGTGGATTTCAGGCGGCCAGTACGTAAACCGCGACGGCACACCGGTGAGACCCGGGTACCGTATGAATTATGGAATGAGGAATGGTGCCCCCTGCGGCTATTATTATCGGAGCGGCAGAGCCGCGTACCGTGGGGGATGCTGGGGAGGCTATGCCCAGGACTATGATGATCGGGATATCGGCCGCCGCGATGGCCGAGACGAATAACCTGAGTTTCAAATATCCAGTCACTGTGCTCGTTTTCTGAAAAGACAAAATAAATTTATATAAAGGTAAACAATTATGAAAGCTTCCAGATTTGCCCTTCCTCTTGTTATGGCCCTCGCGCTTACTGCCGGCAGCGCGACTGTTTTTGCAGCCAGCCCGAATTCCGATCAGCCCCATGCCGGCATGCCCATGAATGGCTCGTCCAATATGCCGATGAACGGTATGATGGGCGGCTATGGTATGCCGATGAACGGGAATCCCAACATGCCTATGAATGGCATGATGGGCGGCTATGGTATGCCGATGAACGGGAATCCCAGCATGCCTATGGGCGGCATGATGGGTCCCGGTATGATGCGTGGCATGCCTATGGGCGGTATGATGGGCGGTATGCCTATGGGCGGTATGATGGGTCCCGGTATGATGGGCGGTATGCCTATGGGCGGCATGATGGGTCCCGGTATGATGGGCGGTATGCCCATGGGCGGCATGTGCGGCATGATGGGCGGCATGAACGGTGGCATGAACGGCGGCTTCAGGAGAATGCTCTCTCCTGAAGGCCAGGGGCGGTTTGACAAGATCATGAGCGATTACCGCCCCAGGATGGATCAGCTCAGAGGGCAGCTTTTCGTGAGGAACGCTGAACTCTGTGCCCTCTGGAGAGCCGCTACCCCCGACGTCAAGGCCGTAGGCTCCGCTGCCGGGGAAGTTTCCAAACTTGATGCCCAATTCCGCAGTCTGACCGATGAGCTCCAGAAGACCCTTGAAAAGGATGTCTATGCCCCTGAGAGGAAGGCCTGGGAAGAGAAGATGAAGGCACTTGCTCCCAATCCCCAGACTCCCAGAAAGTAAGATAAGGAATCCGCATCACCGGATCGCCGCAGGCGGTCCGGTGGGAAGAAATTACAGAATATAAAGGCGATACCGATGAAATTATCCAGAAGCGTTCTTCCTCTTTTCCTGGCAGCAGCTGTTGTGAGCGGTGCCGGTTCCGTCTTTGCAGCGGGATCCCAATCAGATCAGCAGAGCAGCGGAGACAGCTCCTACGGTCAGGGATATTACGGCCACATGATGGGCGGCTATGGTCATATGGATGGCTATGGCCACATGATGGGCG
>OLPI01003820.1_pt1 | contig 10337 bp, 8 predicted proteins | sample 1672361 | NCBI WGS metagenome assembly OLPI01 (sample SAMEA3136675, study PRJEB25190) | human gut metagenome
GGCGGACCCTTTTTGCTAGACTTACGTGCGATGAAAGGAATCGCATGACTATGAACGACGAGGAATTGTTCGAGCATTTGCAGGAACTTGTTGCCGAGTTGCCCGCAATGCAGGAAAAAGGCGCCGTGCTTGCGAGGGCCCGTGCCGCAGCTGAAGTTGCTAAGCGCGCGCATTACTACGAAGGCCAGCAAAATGAGCTGAATGGCATTTTGTCCGAGATGGCCGAGCATGAACGGCAGAGGGCGATCGCCATCGAGCAAGGCGACCGTGAACGCGAAGAAGCGCAGCGCGCCCTTATCCTGACGTGCGGCACGCAGCGCGGCATTCGCAAAGGCGCTGCCGATGCGGCGAAACGCGAGCTTGACCAGGCTCTTTCCGATGGCGGGTTTGCGTCTTGCGAAGAAGCGCGTGCCGCAGAGCTTTCCGAGCCTGACCTCGCGAGCCTTTCTGCGGAAATCGAAGCCTATCAGGCCGATTACGCCGAAACGCTCGCCGCATGTGAGCGAATCGAGGCAGCGGAGGCGACTTCGGCCGATGCGGAAGGTGTCGAAGAAGCGTAAATTGCGTCGCGACCTTTCGCCGCATGCGCTTCCTGCGCTACAATAGCCCAGTTTGAGCGATTAGTTTCACTTCGCAAGGAGCTATAAACCGATGACCGAATTCATCAACGAGTATTGCATGCACGACCATACGTGCGGCGAGCTGCGTGCCTCCGATGTCGACGCGCAGGTCACCCTCACTGGCTGGGTGTGGCACAACCGCGACCACGGCGGCCTGATTTTCGTGGACCTTCGCGACCGCGAGGGCTACACACAAATCGTGATCGACCCCGATTGCGTTTCCGAAGAGGAATTCCACGTTGCCGAGCATCTCGGCCGCGAGTTCGTGCTGAAAATCACGGGCAAAGTGCGCGCTCGCGCTGAAGGCACCGTGAATCCGAACATGGCGACGGGCGAGATTGAAGTGCTCGCCAGCGGCATCGAGGTGCTGAACACCTCGGTCACGCCTCCGTTCTCTATCGAGGATGGCATCGAGACCGACGAAACCACGCGCATGAAGTGGCGCTACATGGACCTTCGCCGTCCCGAGATGTACAAGAATCTCAAGCTTCGCCATACCGTGGCCCAGGCTATGCGCAAGGCCCTCAACGAGCGCGGCTTCCTCGAGGTCGAAACGCCGATCCTGGCGAACTCCACGCCCGAAGGCGCTCGCGACTACCTGGTTCCGTCTCGCCCCAACCCGGGCAAGTTCTACGCGCTTCCGCAAAGCCCGCAGCAGTTCAAGCAGATGCTCATGGTGGGCGGCATCGAGCGCTACTACCAGATCGCTCGCTGCTTCCGCGACGAGGACCTGCGTGCCGACCGCCAGCCTGAGTTCACTCAGGTCGACATCGAGATGTCGTTCGTTCAGGAGAACGACGTCATCGACATGATGGAAGGTGTGTTCAAGGAAGTTCTCGAGGCCGCTGGCGTCGAGCACGAATTCCCGCTGCAGCGCATGCCGTGGAAAGAGGCCATGGATCGCTTTGGTTGCGACCGCCCCGACATCCGCTTTGGCATGGAGCTCGTTGACCTTACCGAGATCGTGCGTGGCTGCGGCTTCGGCGTATTCGCCAAGGCTGTCGAGGCCGGCAATATCGTGAAGGCCATCAACGCGAAGGGCGCTGGCGACTGGAGTCGTGGCGACATCGACAAGCTGGCCGACATCGCTTCCGCCAATGGCGCGAAGGGCATGGCTTGGATTGCCTACACCACCGACGGCAAAGAGAAGAGCCCCATCATCAAGTTCCTGGGCGACGAGGTTCACGCGAAGATCAAGGAAGCCATGAACGTCGAGCCGGGCGACCTAGTTCTATTCGCGGCCGACACGTTCGGCATCGCGAACGCCGTGCTTTCTGCCCTGCGCCTGCACATGGCCGAGGCTCTGAACATTCCGCGCGATGGCCACAAGCTGCTGTGGGTCGTCGATTTCCCCATGTTCAAGTACGACGAGGAAACCAAGAAGTACGCGGCTGAGCATCATCCGTTCACGATGATTCCGAAGTCCGATTGGGATAAAATCGAGACCGACCCCATGGCATGCGGCAGCTACAGCTACGACATCGTCATGGACGGCTTCGAAGCTGGTGGCGGCTCCATTCGTATTCACAACGCCGAGCTGCAGAAGCGCGTTTTGAAGCGCTGCGGCGTCGACGATGAAGATATGGAAGTGAAGTTTGGCCATCTGATTCATGCGCTCGAGCTTGGCGCGCCCCCGCATGGCGGCATCGCTATTGGTCTCGACCGCCTGGTCATGCTGCTGGCTGGCAAAGATTCCATCCGCGACGTCATCGCCTTCCCGAAGACGAGCTCGGCGGCCGATCCCATGACCGGCGCTCCGAACGAGGTTACGACTCGTCAGCTCAAAGAGGTCAACCTGCGCACGCTGTAAGCGCTGGCTTATCTGTTCTTTCAGGTAGGCCAGATGTTCCAGGGAGCATCTGGCCCACCTTCGAAAGCCGTCACCATTTTGGGTGGCGGCTTTTTTTCGTATGGAGCGCCGCTTTGCACCTCGAGGCTCGCAACGTCATTGCGTAAAAATGCATGAAGTGCGTACCCTCTTTTGAAAAAGTGTATGTCAATTTATAATCGACGACACGCGACCTGGGGTTTTATGAGGGTGATTATCTTCTATGACGTGAGCTTGACGCAAAGGGTACGCACTACGTGCATTTTTGTGCGACATGGGATGCCGCGCAGCGGAATATGGCGGTTTCGTCGCATGCGGCGCGCGCCGGTGACGGCTTTTCAACAGCCTGCGATCACCGGCGCGTAAATACCTATGCTCTTACTTGTTCAAATATCTGCATATGAGGAAAGACGCTCATGAAAAACTTCTTCGCGCAATTGCCGTATAAAATCGGCGCTTTCATGGTCGGCCGTCGCGGCATGGATAATTTCAATGTCGCGTTGCTCGTGGCATCCGTGATTTGCATGGTGCTTGAAATCCTGTTTGGATGGCGCGTGCTTTCATGGATGTCGTTTGTCCTGCTCATCGTATGTTGCGTGCGCTGCTATTCCAAAAACATTGCGGCACGAGAGAAAGAAAACCAGAAGTGGCTGGCGGCATCGGCGAAGCCAAAGCGTTGGTGGAATATGCTCGACACCATGTACGTGAATCGCAAGACCACGAAGTATTTTCGCTGCAAAGGGTGCGGGCAAATTCTCTCCATCCCGCGCGGCAAGGGCACGATGCGCATCGTGTGCCCGAAATGCAAAACCGAGATCATGAAGAAGTCGTAAGACGCACTCGAGATATACGCGCTTTTGCGATGGCTAGTTGCGCCATGCGCCGATTGCACCAATAGTGGACGTGACACCGATGTAGGCAAGTTGACGCTGAATAGACTTTGTCCGCTCGAGCGTTTCTTGCGTTGCGTAGAGGTTCGCGTTCGCGATACCCTTCATTTCTTGCTGGTAACTCTCGTTTTCGAAATATTGGATTGCTTGGGTGAGCGTATTGGCCTTGCCGTCGGCGACGATGCGGGCTAAAGCGTCGAGCAGCCAGGGGTTGGCGTACTTGAATGCTACGAGCTGGTGGTTCGGAAACGTCTCGTAGTTGCGTCGTATCTCTTTGGCGGCAGTCTGGGCTGCTGCTTTCGCCTGAGCATACTGGCTATCGAATTTCTCGCGATTTTTCGGCGCGCGAGTTTTCTGAATGAAGAAAATGGCAATAAGGATGGCGCCAATGATGAGGGGCGATCCAAGGAACAGCAGCGCAACGATATTGTCGACGTAATCGGCGAATGTCGGGTTTTCAATGATGCTGACTTCGCTGGCATGCTCCTGCATGTAGGAGACGAACGAGACGATCAGGCCAATGCCGAGCGCGGTAAGCACGCAACCTACAACGAGAAGCGCAGGTGATTTCATCCTTCTCTCGAAGTCAGCGCGCTGGCGTTCGAGCGTTTCCATTTGCGCACAATGGACGCCGAGGTCATTGTAGTTTTTTGCTTGCGGCGCAACGTGAGCCTGGAACGCGCGAAGAAACTGCGCAACGCTCTGGCGGCCTTTGCTTGCGGCGATTTCCTTCTCAAATGCCGAGGGGGCGCCGTCTGGATATGAGCTTGCGTTCAATGCGTTTCCGCAATTTCGACAATACTGAGCCGCGTTCTTGTTTTCTGCTCCACAATGGCTGCAATACATGGTTCCCCGTTTCTTTGGGCGTTATTTCGATAGTGAAAGAATAATCAAAGGCTGTCGCCCTGAAAAGGGGAATAAAAGCGGGTAAAAAAAATCGTGTAGGCACGCGCGCCTGATGTTGTTTTGCGCGGTTTCCTGTCGTATCGGGCTTACAATACGGGCGCGAGAAGAAGTGAAATCCAAGCGAAGGGCGACAAGCATGTATTGCACGAAATGCGGCGCGAAACTTCCTCGGGATGCAAGGTTCTGCATGAACTGCGGAAAGCCAGTAGCGGTTGTTGCGCCTGTGTCGGCGACCACGCCCTCGAAGGGCGTCGCATCGGCGGTTGCGCCCGCGAAGGTCACCGCGCCAGTCGTCGAGCCAGTTGCCGCGTCGGCGAAGGTCGCCGCGTCGGCAGCGTCATCCGCAAAGGCCGCCGAATCGGACGCTTCGTCCGAGAAGGCTGCTGCGTCCGTTGCCGTACCTGCGAAGGGCGTCGAGCCAATGGGTACGTCTGCGAAGGCTGTCGCGCCCGCAGCTTCGTCCGGGGAAACCGCTGCGCCCGCAGCCGCGCCTGCGAAGGCCGTTGTGACTGCGGGTGCGGCAGAAGCAGCGGGCGCAGACAGGCACGGCGCGTCGCCAGTCGGCCATTCGTCCGACGACTCCTCGCTCGAAAGCGCCGCTTTTGCGGATGAGCCCGAAAAGTCATGCGAGGCCGGCGCATGTGGCGCGTCTTCGGTGCCTCAAGAGGACGTCTCGCCAAAGCGTCCCGAAACGTTGCGTGGTGCGGTGAATGCCACGAAACATCGCTCGCGTCGCCGCGTGCCTATGGTCGTGCTGGTCGCGCTGGCCATGGCTCTTGCTGCGGGCACGGCATATGCCGCTTACCGCGTCTACACCGACGTGTGGCTCCCCGCGCAGCAGACCCAAAACGAGCAAACCGTCGAAGCGCCCGAGGAAATCACATATTCGGTTGAAACTCGCTCGATGGATGTGAGCGTGCCGGTCGATCCATATGATGCGCCGGGCAAACGCGAGGCGCAGAAGTGGTACTACCCGCACATAGAGGCCTCGACGCAAAGCGACGCGGTCGATAAAATCAACGCCGCTCTCGAGGAATCCATGCGCTCCGATGTCGAGAAGACGAATGCGGCTCCCGATACCGCGGAAGACATGGGAGGCGCCATCGTGTTCATATGCCAGTATCGCTCTATCACGCTGACGTATATCGATAACGACATCGTATGCGTGCGCGATCAACGCTACGATACGGGATGGGGTCCGCATGGCTCGACGACGGTAACGGGGTGCGTTTACAGTTTGGAAACGGGCGATCCCATCGACCCGGTATCGGCGTTTGGCCTCACTCCCGAACAGGCAAAATCAGCCGTTGCCGATGCGGTCACTGCGTATCTCGCCACCGATCCGAGCGATATTCTGAGCACGAACGCAGTCGTGAGGGATATAACGAACATGTGCTTGATGAGCCCTGCGCTGGGAAGCGGCGTTGATGTCGAAAACCCGCTTGACGGATGCTCCCATTTCTATATCGCAAGCGAAGGCCTGGTGTTTGCGACGGAGGATTACCAAATGGGCAGCTATGCATACGGAAGGCGTGAGATTCTGGTCGCTCCGAGCGACGGCAGCCTTGCGAAAGTCGGCGATACGGTTGCCATCGAAGCGCCCATGGGTTTCTCTGGTTCGGGTCAAGCATCTTCGCAGTAGCGGGGCCTTATCGCGCGTTGCGGGGCGAGTGAATGAGCGTCGCTACGGTGAAAGCATGGGCGCGCCTCGCAGCCAAGGCTCTATGCACTGCAGGCAAAGCGCATCCTGTCAGGGTTGGTCTGCGGAGCGTTGTACGGCTTCTCAGGTAACCTTCACGCAATTTGGGTTTTCGGTTTTGCCGAAGGCGCGTCTCGGATGGTTCGGAGCTAGGTTGCTTCCCGAAAATAACGCTTAAACGGGGTAAAATAATTGCACGATACCGTCGATTGTTGGATTTTGATATGAACGTAATTGACCAACTGAAAACTCCGCAAGGCCGAATTCCCGTGCACGATGTTCGTTTGGTACAAGGCGAGTCGCCGTATCTTGAATTCGTGCCGGCGAATGCGGCCGAACGCTTTACGACCTCTGATTCGGCCATGCCGCGCTCTGCGTCGCAAACCGGCATAGAAGACCTCGCCTTTGTCGATAAAAATGGGCTGTTGCCGCTGGCTCTGCAAACGGGCCCTTTGTTCGGAACGGATGTGCGCGAGTCGCTTGTCGATTGGCAAAGCGCCGCGAATGTAGCCCGTGCGGTTGTCACGGTGCAGGAAGTGGTGAATGGCGGCAAGCCGCTCGCGGTGTTGCAGGCCGATGAAGAATCGCAATCGGAAGCGCTCGTCGCGAAAACCCTGGTGAAGAATGTTGAAACGGGAAATGACTTCTCGATTTTCGCCATTTCGTTCGCCGTTGATGCTTCCATGGAAAATGGTTACGTGGCGCATATGCCAAACATGCCGTGGCTGAAGAAATTCGTGGGCGACGAATTCGACTACGTGATAGGCGACATCGAACACGACCCAGACGGTGCCGATTATCTTACGGTTACGCTCTTTTCGTTCGAGTGCGAAATTGCGCCGCTCGACTTTGCCCTGGTGCTTTCGTGCTTCTACGATGGCGCCCATGCGGCTGCGCTTATCGACCAGGCGAAAAAGACTATTGCAGGTTTTGGCGAGGCCGAGGGGGAAGCTGAAAAGGCTTCGTTGATTCGGCTCGACGCGGCAACCGTCGAAGGCAAACTTGATGTTCGGGAATCGGAGCTCTGCGAAGACGACATGGTCTCGCTGCGCCATTTGGTCCAGGCGCTCATATTGCTGCATTTGGAAGGCGTGCGCGTCGACTTGTTCCGCTCCACCGAAGACGACGATTTCTTGAGCTTCGACACCTATCTCGCGTACCTTTGGTTTTTGTTCTCGAAAAAGCTCGGCGACGCGAAAATCGGCTATTGCGCCCGGTGCGGCAAGGCATTTTCGCTCGCTCGTCGCCGCGGCGTGCCGAAAAAGTACTGCAGCGAAGAATGCAAGACGGCCGCGAAAAATGATAAAACCCGTCAATTGCAGATTGATATTCGTCAGGCGTATGCGGAAGGCGATGGCGTGAGCGAAATCGCAGCCGCGTTTTTCCCAAAGCAGGCGAGCGGCGTTGCGTGCGATAGAGTTCGCCATATGCTCGCAACGTGGGTTGAGCTCAAGCATGACGTCGACGCCGATATCGCCCAGGGCTCGGGCGATATCGTGAAACGTTGCGTCGCTGAAGGCGTGTTCGATCAAAAATACGTTGAGAGGCGAATGAAGGCCTTGAAGAAGGTAAGGTAGCGGGCGAAACGACGCCTGCGATGTGCCTTATATAAAGCAATGCCGGGTGGCTCGATTGGCCGATCCTCGATTGGGACAATCGACAAATAACGCGATAGGGCCGATTCGGGCCGCCCGGCGTCGGAGCGGTTTGGCGTCGCTCGTCCTTACGCCTTTTCCACGTAGGTGCCCATGCTCATGCGATACGTTGAGGTTTGGAAGGGACTTTCGAAATACTTCGTGTTCGTCGCGGCCGAAAGCGACATGGTGTTCGACTCGCCGTCGCCCGCCGAAATCGTCGCATACGATTCGCCGCCCGTGAACGTCACCTGGTTTTCGGCGTCGTTGAGCTCAATGCTGAAATTGTCTTTGCCGAATTCGTGCTCAATTGTGCCAGTGAGGTTACCCGAAAGGTTGACGGGCAGGTAGTACTGGCCCGATGAGTTCTTGGATGTGTCGCCCGAGTACTTCCAATCGAGCGAATACGTGGCTGCGACCTGGCCATTTTCACCATCGCTTGTGAACTCGATCGTCGAATTGGTCGTACCCGATTTGAACAGTCCGCTTCCTGTATCGGTGTATTCGAACTTCTTGCCCGCGAAGTTCGTTTTTGTCTGCATGTTGGAAACCGCTGTATCGCCCGTGGGCTTCCAACGGTCGCCGTCGAAAACGAACGTGCGGGTATTGGTTGCGGTGTCGGTCGCGAACCAGAACGTATACGAAACGTCCTGCGTGGCGGTAGAGGTGTAGGTGCCGTTGCTGGAATCGAGCATCGAAGAGAAATTCGATATTTCGTAGTCGTCATTTTCCGAGGCTTCACTTATGCGCCCGACGCCTTGCAGCGGCGTGGTGGTGTTGCCGGTGATGGAAGGCCCAAGAAGGCTGACCCATGTGTCGCCCTGTTTGACGTAGTAGGCCTCGCCTGTGAAATCGGTTTTGAAGAAGTCGTTTTCCATCGATCCCGAAAAATATACATGGCGCGCTTTGTTGCTGCCTGTAATTGCCGCACCGATTTCGCCCGTCGATTCGTCTTCCTGCTTGTCGATCTTGAGGTTTTTCAAATCGTAAGGCTGGGCGGTAACGTAGTCGTTTGCCACGATGCCATCAGCTACGGTCGAGCTGTTTTGGAGCGCTTGGCGCACGGTGTCTTCGGGCACGTTGTTCGCCATATTGAAGCCAACGACGGCCGCTACGATGATGGCCGCCACGGCAGCGATTGCGCCCGCGACAACGCCTTTGCCTTTTTTGGTTGTGAGGAATTGCCCAACGTGCGACGCCGCGTTACTTCCTTGATGCGCGCTGGAGGAATTGCCGATTGAGCTGCCGAAATGAGCTGGTTCACCGCATGCGTTCGTCGAGTCGGGCGCTTCAGGCGCGCCGCTTTCCGCATTGTTGGGCGCCGCATGCGGCTCGGTCGTGGACTGCGCGACATCCCCGCTGCACTCGGTGCTTGTTGTGGTGGCCGTGGTGGGCGACGAAGCGACGCTCACGTTCGTTCCACATGACGCGCAAAAATTCGCATCGTCTGGCAGATTGTATCCGCAACAGGGACATTTCATGATGGTTCCTTTCGTCGCCGTGTTTCGATGACCCCATAGTAGAAATAAAGACACCTATGAAAAATGGGTATAAACCGGGTAAAAAAATTCGTGAGGAATCGAGACGCTACGCGGGCTTGCGGGGCGGAATTGCCCCGTGGCTTGCGCTGCTGTGTTCTGGCGATTTGACATACGCTTTACGTGCGTCTCGCGTCAATCGGTATACTTGAATGTTGCATCACGAAATTCTGAAAGGCGGAATTGCTCTATGAAGTATGCGGTCATCGATGTTGGGTCGAACACGGTGCGCTTGTGCGTCTACGACGTGTTGTGTCCCGAGAAACGCAAGTTCAAAACCATCATGAACCGCAAAATCATGGCGGGTTTGGCGGCATATATCGTCGATGGGGCGTTTTCCGACGAAGGTATAGCCGAGGCGATTCTGGCGGTAAAAAAATGCATAAAGCGTGCGAGCTATTTGTCGCCCGACCGCATTGACGTGTTCGCGACTGCCGTGCTGCGCAATATCTCAAACAGCGCGCAGGCGATCGCGGCAATCGAGCAGGGCGCGGGTTGCACGATTTCGCTGCTCTCGAATGCCGATGAGGCGCATTTGGGATTTGTAGGCGCGTCATCGCGCGGTACGTTGGATGATGGCGCCCTTATCGATATTGGCGGTGGTTCGACCGAGATTACCGTTATTGAAAATGGCATCGACGTTGCGCGTACGAGCTTGCCGCAGGGGTCGCTTTCTTCATACAGGCGTTTCGTGGGCGACATTCTGCCCACCCAAAACGAGATTTCGGCCATTCGTGCGAGCGTTCGCAGGCTTATTGCCGCCGACAAAACGGGCGCCTGTACTGGCTCCGCCCAAGAACTCTACGGTGTCGGCGGCTCCATTCGCGCGCTTTCGGAAGTGAACGCATGGGTTGTGCCTGGTGCTTCGAGCGAAGAAATTACGCGCAACGATGCGAATCGCATGTTGTGCGACGTCGTTGGGCATCGCCGCGCATTCATCGACGCGGTTCTGCACGTCTCTCCCGAGCGAATTCACACCATTGTGTGCGGGTTGGCGATTCTTGTCGAGGTCTTCGAACTCGACGGGGAACGCTTGCGTATTTGCGATCGCGGCGTGCGCGAGGGGTATTTGATTGAGCGCATGCTTGAAGAGCCGAAGTCGAAATAGCGAAAGAGCTTGCTTATTGCTCGCATGCCATTTCTCTTGAACAGCAAAAAAGCCGACCCGCATTGTGCGGGCCGGCTTTTTTATAGAAAGGGGAGACTCGGAAAAATCAATTAC
>OLPI01003833.1_pt1 | contig 10315 bp, 8 predicted proteins | sample 1672361 | NCBI WGS metagenome assembly OLPI01 (sample SAMEA3136675, study PRJEB25190) | human gut metagenome
TTATCCGGCTCTCTTGCCATTCCCGGAGATAAATCCATTTCTCACAGAGCTGTCATGTTCGGCTCTCTTGCAGAAGGCACTACCAGGATCACAAACTTTCTGGAAGGTGCAGATTGTCTCTCCACCATTTCCTGCTTCCAGAAAATGGGCATTGACATTGAAAATACAAGCGGAGAGATCCTGGTCCACGGAAAAGGTCTCCATGGCCTTTGCGCTCCAACGGAGACTCTTGATGTAGGCAACAGCGGTACTACCACCCGTCTCATTTCCGGAATCCTGGCAGGACAGGACTTTGTATCAGAGCTTACCGGCGATGCTTCCATCCAGAAACGCCCTATGAAACGGATCATGACTCCGCTTTCCCAGATGGGGGCAGATATCATCAGCCTTGGCGGAAACGGATGTGCACCGCTTAAGATCTCCGGAAAAAAGCTCCATGCCATCCACTACAATTCTCCGGTAGCATCTGCCCAGGTAAAATCCTGCGTACTTCTTGCCGGAATGTACTCTGACGGCATTACCCGTGTAACAGAGCCGGTTCTTTCCAGAAATCACACGGAGATCATGCTGAATTACTTTGGCGCCAATGTAACCGCAGAGGGAACAACAGCATCCATCAAACCGGACCCATCTCTTTACGGACGTGAGATCCTGGTTCCGGGAGATATCTCTTCTGCTGCCTACTTTATCGCAGCCGGCCTCCTTGTTCCCAACAGCGAGATCCTTCTGAAAAATGTGGGAATCAACCCGACCCGTGACGGTATCCTCCGTGTATGCAAAGCCATGGGCGCAGATATCACCCTTCTCAATGAAACCACAGAAGGCGAACCTACTGCAGATCTTCTGATCCGCTCCTCCACTCTTCACGGAACAACCGTAGAAGGTGCCATCATTCCTACCCTAATCGATGAACTTCCGATGATCGCGGTTATGGCAGCCTTTGCAGAAGGAACCACTGTTATCCGTGATGCCCAGGAGCTTCGTGTCAAAGAATCCGACCGTATCCAGGTTATGACAGAAAACCTCCAGGAAATGGGGGCAGATATCCAAGCAACGGAAGACGGCATGATCATCCATGGCGGAAAACCTCTCCACGGTGCAGAGATCGATTCTCATCTGGATCACCGTATAGCCATGTCTTTCGCAGTGGCAGGACTTCTCTCGGAGGGAACTCTTTCCATCAAAAACGGAGAATGTGTCAATATCTCCTATCCGAAATTCTATTCCGATCTTTACAGTCTGGCAGAATAATTATCAGATATCCCGACAGAAAGCATTTTTATGCATAATTCATTGCATCTGTTCTATCAGATAGCAGTGCATGAAAATGCTCTCTGTTTTTTGTATTTTTTTATATTTCGTATATTTTTTATTTATTAGTGGTATCATAATTCCAAAATAAAATCATTTTTTTGATAAACTTTATCTATTTTCCCACTTTCCAAATTCCTACTATTATGGTAATATTTATCCGGAAAATAAAATATTTTCAGAGAGGAGCAACGATTATGAAAATTTTGTTTTATGACACTAAGAGCTACGATAGAGAATTTTTTGAGAAGCTGCTTCCGTCCTATCCAGGTATTGAGATTAAATTCATTGAAGCAAATATCCATGAAGAAACCGCAGCTCTTGCCCACGGCTACGACGCTATCTGTGCATTTGTAAATGCAGATCTTGGCGCACCGGTCATCGAAGAACTTCACCGACAAGGTGTAAAACTGATCCTAATGCGCTGTGCAGGATACAACAACGTTGATCTGGAAACTGCTGCCAGATGCGAAATCCAGGTGGCACGTGTTCCAGGTTATTCTCCGGAAGCAGTTGCCGAACACGCCATGGCACTGGCCCTTACCGCCAACCGGCACACCCACAAGGCATATATCAAATGCCGTGAAAATAACTTTGCACTGAACGGTCTCATGGGCGTAAACTTTTATCAGAAAACTGCCGGTATCATCGGTACCGGAAAAATCGGCCAGGCAATGGCAAAAATCTGCAAAGGTTTTGGTATGAGAGTTATCGCTTACGATCTTTTCCCGAATAAGAGCCTGGATTATCTGGAATATGTATCTCTGGATGAGCTTCTGGCAACCAGTGATCTCATCAGTCTTCACTGCCCGCTTACAGAAGAAACCAAACACATCATCAATGAAGAAACTATCGCCAAAATGAAAGATGGTGTAATTCTTGTAAACACTTCCCGCGGCGGCCTGATCAAGACAGAGGACCTAATCTCCGGAATCCGTGATCATAAGTTCTTTGCAGTAGGACTGGATGTTTATGAAGAAGAAACTGATTTCGTATTCGAGGATATGTCCGAGCGTATTCTGCAGAGCTCCATTACCCAGCGCCTGCTCTCCTTCCCGAATGTAGTGATGACTTCTCATCAGGGATTCTTTACAAAAGAAGCACTGACTAACATTGCTGAGACTACTCTCGAAAATGCGAAAGCATTTATGGATGGGAACGAACTGAAGAACGAGGTTCTTTCCTGATAATTACAGAAATATGATCAGGGGGCTGTCGCAATAATAATTCCAGCGACAGCCCCCTTGTGATTATTTTTCAGTTTTCGTTTTAGTTTCTGATTTCGTTGTATCTGCAGAATCTGATGTTTCAGTTTTATCCGCAGATTTTTTTGCAGAAGAATCTGAAGTTTCTGCTTTATCTGTATTTTCCGTTTTATCTGTAGTTTCTGTTGCATCTGTAGTATCTGTAATGTCAGCGGTTTCTTCCTCAGGCTCATCAATCTGTTTCATATCCTCGTCAGAAGTATCTGCATCCATTTCATTCAGCTCTTCTTCTGTCAGCGGTTCAAGATCATCCTGATAAATTTCCTTATTTGTAATATCATCTTCTGACTTCTTCCCACATCCGGCAAGACCGATGGATGCCAGAAGCATTCCTGTAATCATAAAGTATTTTATTTTTTTCATTTTAATCATCCTTTCGTCTGTTCCACATAACACAAATGGTGTTTCATTTTCAGATAATATTTATTCTGCTGTTCTCAATCTGCCTGCCAGATCTTTTATTTCCTGTATGATATCTTCTCTGTCTCTGACCGGCACTTTGTCTGTACGGTTCACATATACAGTCCCCAGACTGTCACAGCTCATCTGACGAAGCAGCATCTCTGCCGTACTTTCCGCTTTTTCTCTGGGTCCGATACTTCCTGCTGTCAGCAGAACTGCTCCTGTTTTCTTCTTAGGAACAGGTTCTTCTTTACGGATATATCTTGCACTGAAATAGGTCTGCAGTCTGCTCATCACAGCAAGAAGCATTCCCGTAACCTCCTCAAAATATACAGGAGATGCCATAATAATATGGTCACATTCTTCAATGTACGAAAGAACCTCCTGCCATTCATCTTTGACTGCGCATCCTGCATGGTCAAAACACCATCTGCAGTCTATACACGGGCGGATATCTGCCCTGTAGGCATTAACCACCTTAAAATCCCCTCCAAGATTTTCCTGCAGAGTCCGGATCATATATGCAGTTTCACCGTTCTTTCGCGGTGAACCGTTGAATATCAATGTTTTCATCTTTATTTTTCCTCATATTCTTTCCTGAGAAGTGCTATCTCACGTACCCATCTCTCATTATCTTTGAATGCTTTCAGAGCATGTTTCATACGCTTTAGAGCGTGTCTGAAAAAGGCTTTCTGCAAGATGTGCGTCACAATTTGTGGGATATTTTGCCCGGATGAGGGCGCCGTAGCGGGCTACGGCAACTGAATTCGGGTGAAATATCCCGCAAAGTGGGGCGTGCAGATTGCGGGAATGATTTTTCAGACACGCTCTAGGATAACACATCTCTTTTTTCTGTCTGTAATATTTATGTAACCTTTTGTCATGGTATTATAACAAAAATACGGTTTTATGAAAAGACTTATTTCTTGACGATTCTGTGAATTCTCTATATACTTTGAATATATCCTATCGCAATTACGATTTATTTTTTGTTAATTCTGATCATCTGTTCAGATATTTTAACTGCCCGGTCTCTTTAATATTTTTTTAATACTATATCTCTAATCTATTATAAACGAAAGCGAGAACTATACATATGAGCCTACAATCCAACAAGCGAAACCAGACGAAATCTTCTTCTGCACGCAGGAAAGACATCTACAAAAAATCAAAATACTATCAGGAAAAAAGGCAAAAATTGCTGATTGCAACAGGTATCGGTATCTTTGTTCTGGTTTTTATACTTATTCTGGCAGGTATCCGCGGATGCAGCAACTATATAGGTTCCAGACAAGCAGCAGCCAAAAAAACTGTTTCCATGAACGCTTCTAAGGACAACAGCCAGAAAGCATCCTCAGATTCTCAGAACACGGATTCCTCCAATGCTACAGTATCTTCTCCTGTTTCTCTGACACTCAGTGTTGTCGGTGACTGCACTCTTGGCACAGATGAAACTTTTGATTATGATACCAGCTTAAATGCTTATTATGAAAATTACGGTGCAGATTATTTCCTGCAGAATGTAAAAGATATTTTCTCCACAGATGATCTGACTATTGCAAATTTTGAGGGAACACTCACCGATTCTGATGAACGGGAGGATAAAACATTTGCATTTAAAGCACCCGCATCCTATGCCTCTATTCTGACAGGCGGATCTGTAGAAGCCGTAAATACCGCTAACAATCACAGTCATGATTACGGTGAGCAGAGTTTCGATGATACTCTGGCAGCACTGGATGATGCAGGAATCGTTCATTTCGGATATGATGAAACTGCTGTTATGGATGTAAAAGGAATCAAAGTAGGATTAGTCGGTATCTATGAACTGTATGACCATCTTGAGCGCGAGCAGCAGTTAAAAGACAATATTGCAAAAGTAAAGGCAGACGGGGCACAGCTGATCGTAGCGATCTTCCACTGGGGTAATGAAACGGAAACCGTTCCGGACAGCAACCAGACAACACTTGGGCGCATCGCGATCGATGAAGGCGCTGATCTTGTATGCGGACATCATCCGCATGTACTTCAGGGCATTGAAACTTATAAAGGCAGGAATATTGTATACAGCCTCGGAAACTTCTGCTTCGGCGGCAACAGTTCTCCAAGTGATATGGATACCATGATCTACCAGCAGACCTTTACTATTGATGCCAATGGGGTAAAAAAAGACAACGTGACCAATATCATTCCCTGCTCCATTTCTTCTGCTGCCTATGATGGATATAATAATTATCAGCCAACTCCGGCAGAAGGTGATGAGGCAACAAGAATCCTTGGAAAAATCAATGAGCGGAGTTCCTGGATTTCTACTGCAGAAGGCAGTACTTTTACTGCAAAATATAACAGTAATAATGACTCCCAGAGCAGTTCTGCAGATACAGCTGCTTCAGATAGCGATATCGTTGATATGAACAGTTCAGATTCAGATGACACAGACGCAGAGACATACGACGAATCCTATGATACTGATAATTCGGACGCCGAATAAATAGAGCCTTCATTCATCCAAAATCACATCCATACTTCAAAAGAGCTGAAAAATCCAGTTAAGGACTTCTCAGCTCTTTTTTATATTTTTACTATGCTTTTATCAGGCAGATAAAAGCATCCTCTTCGCTACTTGCTCATAACCAGATAATTGATTGATATAATTATTTGGGTGACATTATATGATAATCATAGCATCTCCAAAAGAGAAAAATCTGTACTTTTCCTGCACTGCAGTCTCATAGGCATGCATGATATTCTCCTTGCCTGCCAGCGCAGACACCAACATCACAAGTGTGGATTCCGGCAGGTGGAAGTTTGTAATCAGGGCATCAATCATTTTGAAATGATAGCCCGGATAGATAAAGATCTCTGTCCATCCGCTTCCGGATTTCAGAATTCCATCTTCTCCTGTTGCAGATTCCAGTGTTCTGCAGCTTGTGGTTCCTACTGCTATTACACGTTTACCTGCCTTCTTTGTGTCATTGATCAGCTTTGCCTGATCCTCCTCTACTATGTAGAATTCGGAATGCATATGGTGGCTTTCCACGTCATCTACTTTGACAGGGCGGAAAGTTCCGAGACCTACATGAAGAGTCACATGAGCGATATTGACACCTTTTTCCTTTACTTTTTCAAGAAGCTCTTTAGTAAAGTGCAATCCTGCTGTCGGTGCTGCTGCGGAGCCTTCGTTCTTTGCATAAACTGTCTGATAACGGTTCTTATCTTTCAGTTTATGTGTAATATAAGGCGGCAGAGGCATTTCGCCAAGCTGATCCAGGATTTCCTCAAAGATTCCTTCATAATGGAACTGGATCAGACGGTTTCCCTCGTCCACCACATCAATGATCTCACCTTTTAAAATACCATTTCCAAATGTGATCTTAGCACCCGGGCGTGCCTTCTTTCCGGGTTTTACCAGACACTCCCAGATATCATTCTCTCTTCGCTTCAGAAGCAGGATCTCGATCAGTGCTCCTGTCTCTTCTTTATGTCCGTATAACCGGGCAGGGATTACCTTTGTATCGTTGATGACCAGGCAGTCTCCCTCTTCCATATAATCCAGAACATCTGTGAAATGGCGATGCTCAATGCTGCCATCTTTTAAAGACAGATGCATCAGTCTGGATGAACTTCTGTCCTCCAGAGGATCCTGAGCGATCAGTTCCTGAGGAAGGTCATAATAAAAATCTGATGTTTTCATTTTATCTGCTCCTCTTCTTCCTTCCACTGTTTCCTTAACTGGCGCACATAGTTCCATTCTTTGTTTGTCAGATCAGCTTTCTTAAGAAGATCCGGGCGTCTTTTTGCCGTGCGGTAAATTGACTGCTCTCTGCGCCACTTTTCTATGTTTGCGTGATGACCGGACATAAGAACCTCCGGTACCTTTTTGCCATGCCACTCTTCCGGACGGCTGTACTGCGGATACTCCAGAAGGTTTCCTGCAAAGGATTCTGTCTCACCGGACTCCTGATTGTTCAGTACACCCGGAACCATTCTTGAAATGGAATCCATCATGACCATTGCAGGAAGTTCGCCGCCTGTAAGCACGTAATCTCCGATAGATACGTAATCTGTGACGATTTCCTCCAGAACACGCTCATCAATTCCCTCATAGTGTCCACAAAGGAATACCAGATCCTCTTCCTGCGCCATTTCTCTGGCCATAGCCTGGTTAAATACCTGCCCCTGAGGAGTCAGATATACAACTCTTGGCTTTTTTGCCGTACGGTTTGCAATCGCCTCATAAGCAAGGTAAACCGGTTCTGCCTGCATCAGCATTCCGGCACCGCCGCCATAGGTATAATCATCCACTTTCTGGTGCTTATTGAATGCATAATCACGAATGTTCACTGCCTCCAGTGTGAGGAGACCTTTTGTGATCGCACGTCCGGTAATGCTGGTATTCATGCCATTTTCAATCATCTCCGGAAACAGGGTTAAAACATGAAAATTCATTTATATTAATCCTTTCATCAGATGAATGGTCATTACATTCTTCTCCACATCCACATCAAGGATACATTCCCTGATAGCAGGGAGCAGAATTTCTTCGCCTTTGGCATCCTCTACTACATAGACATCATTAGCGCCTGTTTCCATTACATCTTTCAGAGTTCCAAATTTGCTTCCGTCTTCGAGAACTACATCCATACCGATCAGGTCTGCAATGTAATATTCATCTTCTTCCAGCTCCTGTGCTTCTTCTCTCGGGATCCAGAGTTCTCTTTTTTTATACATCTCTATATCATTAATATTATCAATTCCCCTGAATTTCAGGATTACAAGGTTCTTGAAATACTTAACATTCTCTATTTCAAGCTTTCTTTTCTCTCTGCCTGTGTCAAGCAGAACATATTCCAGATCCAGAAATCTGTCTGCATCTGTGGTAGGATATACTTTTACTTCCCCGCGTATTCCGTGTGTCGTAGTGATCACACCAACTTTTAATAAATCTTCCATCTGCTGACTCCTATAATTTTCATATCATACGTCATTTGCATTCTGCTTTTATGCCTGCTCACAGCGAATGCTGATCCATATTCCAAATCCGCTTAAACCCAAATCAGGAGCCATGGGATGTTCCACAGCTCCTGACCCTTATTTTCATTGCAGAATATCTACAATCACTTTTTTGCTGCTTTTTGAAGAAGCTGCTTTTACCACAGTTCGGATCGCTTTCGCAATTCTTCCCTGCCGTCCGATAACCTTGCCCATGTCAGCAGGTCCGACTTTCAGTTCAACGATGATCGCGTCTTCCTTTTCTGTCTCAGTAACAACTACTTCATCCGGATTTTCAACAAGAGATTTTGCAATTACTTCCACTAATTCTTTCATTACATACCTCCCTGACCCGTCCCCTGTGGACGCTGCAGAAATACCTTACATGGTAAATCTGAATTATTTTTCGATTCCGGCATCTTTGAGGATTTTTGCTACAACGTCTGTAGGCTGAGCTCCTGCTGCAAGCCATTTTTTAGCTGCTTCTTCATCAACTGTTACAGCGCTTGGCTCAAGGTTTGGATCGTATGTTCCGATTTCTTCGATACATCTTCCATCACGTTTGCAACGAGAATCTGCAACTACGATTCTATAAAAAGGTGCTTTCTTCTGTCCCATTCTTCTTAATCTGATTTTAACTGCCATTGTTTCTTTTCCTCCATTAAATAAAATATATTGTTTTCTTATGTTATATTACTGTTCAGCTATGAAACAGTAACTTTTATGTCAAAGCGTTATCCGCTTCGCTAACTTCTCAATTACAGTCCGAACGGAAGTTTAAATCCACCACTGCGCTTACCGGCTTTTCCGCCCATAAGACCAGGCATCTGTTTCATCATCTTCTTGCTCTGCTCAAACTGTTTCACCAGACGGTTTACTTCAGAGACATCTACTCCTGCACCTCTGGCAATACGGTTCTTTCTGGAAATGTTCAGGATTGACGGATTACTTCTCTCCTGAGGTGTCATGGAAAGGATAATTGACTTGGTTCTGTCCATGGCTTTCTCATCGATCATTCCCTCAATATCCTTCATCTTACCGCCCATACCTGGAAGCATATTCAGGATACTGCCGATACCGCCCATCTTGTTCATCTGTTCCATACTGGTAAGGTAATCGTTGAAGTCAAAGTCCATTTTCTTTAACTTCTTCTGCATGTCCTGCGCCTGTTCTTTATCGATGGAAGCTTCTGCTTTCTCGATCAGGCTCATGACATCACCCATACCAAGGATTCTGGAAGCCATACGTTCCGGATAGAACTGTTCCAGATCAGAAAGTTTCTCGCCCATACCTACATACAGAATAGGCTTACCGGTTACTGCCTTGATAGAAAGGGCTGCACCGCCTCGGGTATCACCATCCATCTTGGTAAGGATAACTCCATCGATTCCAACCTTGTCAACGAAAGTCTTGGCTACGTTTACCGCATCCTGACCTGTCATCGCATCTACGATCAGAAGTGTCGCATCCACCTGTATATTTGCCTTGATGTCTGCAAGCTCCTGCATCATGTTCTCATCCACATGAAGTCGACCAGCTGTATCGAGAATCACCACATTCAGATCATTGTTCTTCGCATGCTCAATGGCTGCCTTCGCAATATCAACGGGATTCTGATGATCTCCCATGGAGAAAACAGGCACACCCTGCTTCTCACCATTCACCTGCAGCTGTTTGATGGCTGCCGGTCTGTATACATCACAGGCTACCAGCAGAGGCTTGCGTCCCTTTGCTTTCAGCTTGCCTGCAATCTTCGCAGAAGTGGTCGTCTTACCTGCACCCTGTAGACCAGCCATCATAATGACTGTCAGTTCGTTGCTATTGTTCAGCTTAATCTCTGTAGTCTCACTGCCCATGAGAGCAACCATCTCTTCATTGACAATCTTAATGACCATCTGCCCGGGTGTCAGACTGTTCATCACATCCTGACCAACTGCCCGCTCTGTCACGGAGTTAATAAATTGCTTAACAACCTTAAAGTTAACATCCGCTTCCAGAAGCGCCATCTTAACTTCTTTCAGCGCTACCTTGACATCAGCCTCTGTAAGACGTCCTTTGCCTTTCAGCTTCTTAAATACATTCTGCAGTTTATCTGTTAAACTCTCAAATGCCATTGATCATAACTCCTCTAATATCACATTGGAAATCGCCGCAATATCTTCGGCGTGGTACTTGTCAGCCAGTTCATGGATCTTCATAACCTGACTGCGGATGTTCAGGAATTTCTCGACCAGATGGAGTTTCTCTTCGTATTCTTCCAACGTCCGATTGCACCGTCTGATCATATCATGCACACCCTGTCTGCTGATGCCAAGTTCCTCAGCAACCTCACTTAAGGAATAATC
>OLPI01003834.1_pt1 | contig 10309 bp, 12 predicted proteins | sample 1672361 | NCBI WGS metagenome assembly OLPI01 (sample SAMEA3136675, study PRJEB25190) | human gut metagenome
TAGTTCCTCCTTTAAGTTGTTTTGGTGGTTTTGACTGGTTTTAGTATAGCACAGATGGATGGGTTGTGCAATATGTATATTTCGTGAGGTTTTGAAAAGGAAACAAGTTAAAAATTTTTCTAATCTATTCTCCGTACCAACTTAGTTGTGCATTCCATAGTTTTTGATAAAGTGAATCTGAATTTGCTAACAATTCTTCATGTTTTCCCTGCTCTGCTATTGTACCATGATCCAGCACCAGTACCCGGTCAGCCATTTTTGCAATACTAAGACGATGTGAAATAATGATAAGCGTACTGTCATTTCCTATACGTCTGAAAATAAGATCATTTAATTCTTTTTCATATAGCGGATCAATGGCTGATGTAGGTTCGTCCAATAAAAAGAAAGTCCCTCCGTGGTAAAATGCTCTCGCCATCGCCAATTTCTGCCATTGCCCTCCCGACAAATCTACTTTTCCAAACTCCCGTCCAAGAATTTCATTTTTTGCAATCTGACTGAGGTTTAGTTCTGTAAGAAGCTCTTCTGCAAGTACTGGATTTTTTAATTCCAATTCCTGGGGAGCAAGATTTTCCAGCAACGTTAATGCATATTGCTGATATTCCTGAAACATAACAGAAGGTGTATCAGCGAGAACACCTTCATTTTTCCCTTCTGTAACTACCAGTAATCCTGCCAGTAATTTAGAAAGCGTTGTTTTCCCAGCACCATTCACCCCCACTATAGCGATTTTCTCTCCGGCATGTATTGTAAAATTCAAATCATGAAGCACCGGTTCTTTTCCCGTCGGGTACGTAAATCCTGCATGATGGAATGCAATTTTACCCGTTGATGCGATTCTTTGTGTTTCGTTCTCTGTATCCAGAAACAGGAAAAATGGTTTTACCATTAGACAAAACTGCGAAAAAGCTCCCAAGTCTGAAAACAACTGTGCATACTGATTCTGAAGCTGAAATGTTGCAGAAACTGCTACCATGAACGCTGGATAATCAATTTTTCTCTGGAAAAACAAATAGCCGGCCAGTACATAGACACCTGCTGTTGCAGCAACATTTAAAAACATCAAAAAAGTACGAATCTTTAACACCTGCATTTCCACTTCATATTCTTTTTCACGCAGTTTTCTGGAAGAAGTTTTCCATTTCTGAATAAGAAAATCACTGCTTTCATATACAATCCGCTCTTTTGTGTAGCGGATATCAGTTGTACATTCTTTTCGGTCCTTTTCTTCTTTTGCAAGAGCCGCTAATTGTGTACGCCTGCGACTTTTTAAAATTGCTTCACTGACATTTCCAAAAAGTGCTGGAATGGCAGCCAGTACAATAAGAAGAGAAAAAGACGAATGGATAATAGATGCATATCCAGAAAGAAGAACAATTGACAGCACCGCACCAGATAAAGTAATCACGCATTCGACTACCCGATATACATTGATACTTGCAACTTTCGCTTCCCATAGTCTGTTATAGAAGGACGGCATCTCATAATAACGCATCGCAATTTTTCCACATTTTTCATGAAGTATCAATTTTGTTTTCTTCTCAAATTCCAGCAATCCTCCGAACTGAACAATCACACGCTCATAGTAAATGGTGTAGCTTTTCATCAGAAACAAATACGCTCCATAGAGCAAAACCGGAAGAAGCAATGTTAATACCTGATAGTCTGACAATACAGACTTTTCGGCAAGCTGATAGATTCGGCGACTGATCTGAATGCCAAATACTGGAAGTACAGCCAGAAATAGGTGGACGAATATCATCCCTGCAAAATGTTTTGGCATCATTTCTGCACCCAGTTTGAGACATTTCGCCACAACCGTATGCTTACAGTTAAATTTCATCCACATACATCTCCTTCTGTGTTTGATAAAGTTTTCGATAAACTCCATTTTTGCGCATCAGTTCTTCATGACACCCATGCTCTACCAACTGACCATGATCCAATACAAGAATTTCATCCATCTGACTGACAGCGCCGAGACGGTGCGTGATAAATAACGTTGTCTTTTCTTGAAATATATGTTCACTCAATCTATATACTTCCCGTTCAGAAATAGGATCAAGACTGGCTGTCGGTTCATCCAAAAGAATGAAATCTGCCTCCGAAAGAAAAGCTCTGGCAATTGCCAGTCTTTGCAATTGTCCTTTTGAAAGTAATGTTCCTTCTTCTGTCAAAAGTGTAAGTGGTGTGTCAAGCCCCTGCTTCAGATTTGAACATTCTAGCATGTCCAGTACCTCTGACACTCTGGCATTCGAAAGATTCGAATCATTTCCCATCAAAAGATATTCCCTTACAGTTACCGGATAAACCTGAAAATCCTGAAATAGCGCTGTCTTTTTCTCAGTTCCATCATAGATTCTGCCATTTGTCGGTTTATAAAGATCAAGCAACAGTTTTGCAAGTGTCGTCTTTCCAGCCCCATTTACTCCAACAAGACCATAGTGTTTTCCCTTTTCAAAAGTAAAGCAGATCCCTTTCAAAGTATCTTCATTATTTTCATAATAACGAAACTGTAAATTGTCCAAAGACAATACATTTTCTCTGGGTGATTCTGCCCTGAAGTTATTCGCTGACCCTTTTTCCAAAAAATCATTTTCTACAAATCGGATTAATTCTGTGCGAAGACCATGAAACTCCCGAATTGGAAATACGCTTTCTGCACACCGTGAAAGTTCCTCTAGCATTCTTGCAATGGTTTCCGTGATTGCGGTATAAGTTCCGAGTGTAATCGACTCCATTGTATTCGGCAAAGCAAAATAAAACATTACAAAAACTGTAATTCCTATCAAAATACTCTCGAGCAATATTTGTCCACGAAACCGAGTATGACCACTCTTTTGATTTATCCTGGCAGCCTGATCAAATTCTTTTGAAAATCGTTCATCCATAGCCTTCGATGTGTCATAAATCCGGCGCTCATAAGCATATTCCCGTTTAATTTGTAAATCAGAAAGATAATTAAACCGACGTGCTGTCTCCATATATCGTTTCCAAAAACCAAAGGTATTTTTTGTTGTCCGTAAATTAATCACAAAAGCAACTAAAACGAGTATGCTCATAACAAGTATTGCGAAAAATGAAGTATTTCTCATAAACCAGACTAAAACGATAGAAGACAAAACAAGTCTGAGCCAACTGACTAATGCATCCGTATATTCCAATGATTTTTCAAAATATGAATCGGATCGTTTTATTATTTCCTGTATATTTTGCTGTTCTAAAAATTGAAGAGAAAGTTTTTGACAGACATGCATAATCTTTTCCGGCATTACGTCTTTATATTGTTTTGTAATCCATATTTTCGCAGCCTGTTTAAATATATGTAAGATGTTTTCTAGTAAAAACAATATAATGATCCAAATAAAATCCATTATAATAATTTTAGAAGAAGCATCATATACAATATGGTCAATTAAAAAAAGCTTTAAAAATATCTCAGACAAAACAACAAGATGTATTATTGTCTGTACAAATACCATTGTAAAATAAATACTTTTATTGTACTTTTTTTCGTTTCTCATTTCATCGTCCTAACAATCAATTCCTAATAAGATTTCCCTTTCCACCTCATTTTTTATATCATATAAGAGACTTCCATAAATTTCTTCAGCTTTCGAAATAGTTTGTTCATAAATAAGTTTTAAGAAATTATCTTTTCCACCTTGTTCCAACAACTTAGTGCAAAATTTGCAAGCAATAAAATTAGAATAATTTCTATCATAACTATCATAATTATTCCATATTTCAAAAATATCTATGTCATGCTTATTTAGTAAACGCCAAATAGCAAGTACCGTGACATTTTCAGGCGGCTGCTTTGCAGCCACCGATATTTAAACTTTGCGAATCCCTGCTGGAAGTTTTTCTGACCAAGGCAGAAGATCTTCCAAAAAGGAACAATCTTTATCATTCATATGTTTCGGGATTTCTTCCAAGAGATACTGCACATAATCATAAGGCTTCAGATTATTCGCTTTTGCAGTTTCCACAATACTGTAAATGATTGCGGAAGACTTAGCTCCATTGATCGTATCGATCATCCGCCAATTCTTTTTCCCAATACAAAAACCACGGATTGCTCTTTCAGATGCATTATTATCAATCGGAACATCTCCATCTGTGAGAAATACACGGAGATATTTTTCCTGATTCAGTGCATAGCCGACAGCATCACCAAATTTATCCTTCTTGGACACATTTATGGTTTTCAGGTACGCAAAAAACGCATCCACAAGCGGTTTGATAACCGCCTGCCGTTGCTTAAGCCGTTCATCAGAAGAAAGGTCATTCAACTTCCCTTCTTCCCGATAGATCGCCTGGATCTGTTTCATCAGCAGAAATGCATTGGATTCTTTTTGACAGGATTTAGGAATCAGCTTTAAAGCTTCATCAAATCTGCGGCGGCAATGCACCCAGCATCCGGCAATGGTCAGTTCTTCCAGCTCTTTTTCTAAAGTATGGTAGACCTGATAACCGTCTGTTACACAAATGCCGTCGTATCCTTTCAGGAATTCCCGCGGATGGGATGCATTTCTTGTCTGCTGGTATTCATACAGGACAATCTGCCGGTCTTGATACAGATGACCGGAACGGTATACCCACATCCAGCTTTTGCTCCCGGCTCCTCGCCCGTCATGGTTTACAAGCACCGGCGTCTCGTCTGCCTGGATGACGTGATAGAAATACAATTCTTTATGAAGATGATCATAAAGGATCGATAGATATTCCTCTGCCAAACGTATGCACCAGTTTGCCATGTTCTGCCTTGTGATCTGCAGGCCATAACGCTGGAATTCCTGCTCTAACCGATAGAGAGGAACTGCATTCACATACTTTCCATTGATGATCGCAGCTCCAAGAGATGGTGATACCAAACTTCCATGCAGTAATGCTTTTGGATGGTCTGCTTTGACCATGTGCTCATCTGTTTTGCTGGCATACACGCCGATGTGATGTTCTTCCACCTCTACCTTCGCAGGTACGAAATAGTATTTTCTGGAAATAGCATCCGGTAACTGTTTCCATCCCTTGACGCCGAATTCCGCTTCCAATTCCTCCTCAGACAGATAATGGTCGATCCGTCTGACAGGAAGCCCGGAAAGATCTGCTTCTTTCTTTCCTTTGCGTTTTGGCTGTTTGGGTAATTTAAGTTCCAGATCCTCGGGCTCTGCTGCATTGAGGTCACAGACTGCTTCCGCTTCATTAAAAAATACAATTGTCCCGTCGACTTCGCAAAAACAGATCTGGCTGGTATCTTCCATTTTTTCAGAAGACCTGCCAAAACGCTTCTGCTTACCAAGGATCACCTGTTCCATCAGAAGCTGCATTTTTTCATTCGATGCGTGAAGATCCTTTGTTATGGCTTCCAGTTGTTCCTGCTGTTGTAAAAGAAGCTGGATAAGAAACGACTTATCAACGCTATTTAATTGTTCCTCCGTATACTTGACTGCCATAACCGAACCTCACTTTCCTGAGTGGTATTATAGCAGAAACAACGGTTTTTGGCTATTTTTGCATTCTGTCACCTTCGTCATTTTGACGGTGGATAACAGTCATGGATACCTGAAAAGAAAAGCCTGAATTTCAGATATTTATGACTGTTATCCACAATCTGGAAAGTTTTAAAGCCAAGGGCATATAGAAACCCACAGAAAACTTTCCGGATGTGAATAACTTTCAATTTTATATCGCACAGGACAACCTGGCATGGATGAAAATAATTTTATTTTCTACGTTTTGCACAAATCACAAGGAGAATCCGGGATCAGGAACTTCTTCTATAGGATACCTGGCAACGATTTCCAGACCCTGCATCAACATCCGGTACTGGTCTGGACTGATCTCCAGTGCTTCTTCCGATGTACGGGGCCACCGGAAGTTCCCGTTTTCAACCCGCTTGTACAGAAGGAGGAATCCGTCCCCTTCCCAGATCAGGCCTTTTATACGATCCGTGCGTTTGCCACAAAATAAGAATAATGTATTCTTATCGTAAGGATCAAGCTGGAACTGAAAACGTATGATCCTGGCCAAACCATCGATCCCTCTGCGCAGATCCGTGAATCCAGTCGCCAGATATACTTTTTTGAACCCGGAGCCATCATTGAGCATTGCTGATCACTCCCAGAAGTGTTTTTAGAAATGAGGCAGATGCCTGCTCCGTGATCTCCAAAGTGATGTTGTTTCTGTTTCTGACCACAGCAGCGACTTTATAATCTGATGTCATATTTACCGAATGGATTGCAGAAGGAGGAACTTCTACAAATGTTTGTGTCTGCCCTGCAGTTTCCAGGTAAGCTTCACGGACTTTCCGCAGTCTCCAGTAATAACTCGCTTTTGTAATGTCGTGCAGCTGACACCATTCATCAATCTTCATTCCTTGCGGACGGTTTTGACAGTTCCTGACCAGTTCAGCCCATTCACTCAGACGGGTTTGCTGTGCAACTAAACTTGTGTGAGATTTCATGACTCACCTCCTGTAACAAGGTCTAAAAAGTTGAGCACTAAACTATTTAGACTTTATAGTGATGAGTCTATTATCTCATATCGGATGATTTTGAACAGGTACTCGCTATTTTGCGTTTACGGAACAACACTTCTTCAAAATTCATCATCTTGCACCTCCCATCCATTTTCTTATCTTACGGATTGCATAATAATAAATCCCTTTCACCTTGTAAGGTGACAAACCATTGATCCGACTCATATCATCAAACGTCCGTTCCTCAAACACATGCTGATAAATCAGTTTTCTCTCATCCTCACGTAGTAAGAGCAATGCCTCCACAAGTTTCTGATCCTTCATCTCGTCCCATTTCGGATAGTCCCCATCTGCCTCTTTTAACAACAATTCTTCACGATATTTCAGTTCAAGGCTTTCTTCTACTGAAATGCCCATTTCTTCCATTGTCAAATCCTCTGCTGGCATTTCATTCAGGCAATAATTCACTACCTTCGCATAATTTGCTGTTTCCAGTTTTCTGAGCCCTGAACCAGAAATTCCTGCCCGATCCAGAATTGTCCGGATTGCACAGGTACGCACCGGATAGGTCTCACCCTTGATTTTTAAGGCCAATTGTGTATTGTTCTCAGTATCCTCCAGTATCTCTTCCCAATTCTTTCCTACTGTGTCCTTCATTTTACCTGCTTCCTGAATAGCCGGAACCAGTCGCAGTGTTCTTGTAGGCTTACGGATCCAGGAAGATTCTTTTGCTCTCTGTGCCAGAAATTCCAGCATCTCCTTTGGGTCTGCAAACGTCGTCTGATACGCATCTGCAAAAATTCTTGTTTCATTCATGTGTCTTTCCACCTTTCTTAAAATAAGTTTTATCCATAAACAGCTCAAAGCTGATTGTGGCTGCTCCATCTGCCATTAAACAAATAAAAAAGGAATGAAAAGAGTATTTCTCCATCCATTCCTAACTCTCTGGTATTTTACCTAATAAAACAAAAAGCATCACTACCGCGATACACATCGCATAGTGACACTTTATACAAACATAAACAGCTTATGCCAGACAGGAAGTTTTTCTCTGCCTGTTGATTCCGGGATTCGCACAATCCCAGAACTTCCCTACAAGGGAATGCAATAAAATAAACTATATCAGTATACTAGCACAAGATATTGTTTGTGTCAATTATATATATACTATATATTGTTTTGTATAATAAAGACAATATGCTCACCCAGAAATTCTTTACATGTCTGTTTTACCTTTCCGTACTGTTCACTGTCTTTCTTAGCAGCTCCTGCACACAATGCAGAAAGGGGACATCCCTCACAGTTGTTCTGCAAGGCTTCTTTAATCCATTCAATTTCCTGTTCTGTTCCGATTACTTTCATCTGACTCACCTCTATTACATCATACCCCGAAATCACATAAGCAACACATTTTTTATCTTGCTTTTTACGTCTGTAACACGCCAAAAGCCCACCATTTTACTTGATGCAATGTATTGTATCCGTAAATTACGGTTAAAATCAATAATATTATTCTTTATATCTTTAATACACCTATTTTAATCCGTAATTTCACTTTCGTAAATAGTTTAAAATAAAGGAAAATGGAGGTGTGACAGATGGATGAAAAATTTATCGCAGAACGCATTACCGAACTGCGCATTAAAAAAGATGTTTCGGAATACCAGATGAGTCTTGATCTTGGTAAAAATAAAAGTTACATCCAGAATATCAGCTCCGGACGTTCTCTGCCTTCCATGAGCCAGTTCTATGAAATTTGCCGCTATTTTGAAATCACACCTCAGGAATTCTTTGATGAAAGGCTTCATGATCTGCCTCTGTATCAAAAAGCCAATGAATTATTAAAACAATTGGACGAAGACGATATGCTGGCCATCCTCTCTATTCTCAAACGATTAACTGAAAAACATTCTTAATGTCTTATCGGCTGCCTGTATTACGGCAGCTTTTTTTCTGCTTTTTTCCAATATTTAAAATTCTATGACTATTTCTAAGTAAATGGGTAAGACCCCAGTTGTACTTTGATAATTGCATACACCTCTCAGAAGATTGATATAGGTGCTGCAGATAGTGCTTACGTTTATTGCGTGCCTGCAGCTTTAAGATTACATAGTAACGCCTTCTACGTGGCCGGGAAGGGCATAGGAACTGGCTTTTGGGAGATTTACACCATTTTTCGTCAGGCTATTTTACAATAGTAAAATTACTCTAAACTTGATATAATAATGGACAGGTATTGAAGTTTTATCCTGTCCATAGAAAGGAGCAGAATGATTACAGTAACAAAAAGTGATTTGATAAAGTTAGGTTATGGTCCTTCTTTTTCAGCAGATATTATCCGAGAAGCGAAAAAGCTGATGATTGCCAAAGGCCATACATATTATCAATCAAAGAAACTGGACAGGGTACCAAAGGAAGCGGTTGAGGAATTATTGGGAATCACTTTGCCAGATACTGAAAACTAAGTGTACTTCTTGCATTAGAGAAGGAGTGTAACCATGGCAAAAGATCCAATCAAAAAAGCAACTAACGGAACCTATTATTTCAGGGCGAACTTAGGAAAACACCCTGTAACTGGGAAACAAATACAAAAATATCGCAGTGGATTTGCAACAAAGAAAGAGGCTCGGGCAGAATATTCAAAGCTTATTCTGTCTACACCAGATGAGCTTACGGAAAAGAAAGAGGAAGTGACTTTCAAAAAATTTATTCAGGAGATTTATCTTCCCTGGTATAAAACCCAGGTAAAAGAAAGTACATACAAGAACAGGTATGCTACCATTGAAAAACACTTTTCCTATTTCTATAAGATGAATACTGACAAAATTGAGCCAATTCATGTGCAAAACTGGCAATTAAAACTGGCAAAAAACTACAGCCCAAATTATGTGAGGATTATACAGGGAATGCTTGCAGTCGCATTTGACAGAGCTATTGTTCTGGGACTTGCAAAGAAAAATCCGGCCAGAATGATCGGAAATGTCAAAAGTAGAAAACCGAAAATCGATTTCTGGACACTGGAAGAATTCCAGAAAGTCATTTCTCTTCTGTATAAGGGAGATTATTATGAACACTATCTGTTCATTTCCTACTGGTTGTTATTTATGACTGGAATGCGAATCGGAGAAGCGGCAGCACTGCAATGGTCAGATATTGATTTTGAGACAGGTGTTCTCAGCATCAACAAGAATCTTTACTATAAAACCATGACCGACTATAAATTTGTAGAGACAAAAACGCAGGCTAGTATTCGGGATATCGTTATAGATGATGATACAATCAAAGAACTGAAAGAATGGAAAGAAGTTCAACAGAAAGTTCTACCAAAATGTAATTTTGTTTTAAGCTATAACGGAACGCCCACCAGCAAGACAACTCTGCCAAGAGCCCTCGAAAAGCTGGCAAATCTTGCTGGTGTCCACCGTATTAAAATTCATGCCTTACGGCATTCCCACGCTTCCCTGTTAATCAGCATGGGAGAAAACCCATTAATCATCAAAGACCGTCTAGGCCACGAAAAAATCCAAACGACTTTGGGAACCTATGGGCATTTATATCCAAACAGCAACTTTGAAGTAGCAAAGAAGCTGACAGGAAAACTTACCTATACACCTGCAACAGAAAGTGTGGCTGATTACACAAGCAATCAGTTCACAGCCGAGTATCATAAGCAGGTGAATTAAAAAATGCAATGAAAATGCAATTTTCAAAGGCCGAAGCCCGGAAGCCCCGTAAAATAAGGCTTTCCGGCCCACCGCCTACTATTCAAACTCAATCGTTCCCGGCGGTTTACTCGTCAGATCATAGAATACTCTGTTAACCCCACGA
>OLPI01003836.1_pt1 | contig 10303 bp, 9 predicted proteins | sample 1672361 | NCBI WGS metagenome assembly OLPI01 (sample SAMEA3136675, study PRJEB25190) | human gut metagenome
GGTTTACGCCTGCAACCAGAAGGTCAGTAGCTTCGGAAAGAATATCAGTTACCATCAGGAAGGACAAATCAAAACCTTCGGTTTCGCGCATGGCTTCGAGTGCCGCTAAAAGTTCCGGCATTTTATCCAGCCCCTGCTGGCGGCCCATAATGTTAATCTGTGCCACGCTGGCTTTGGTTTCGCCGAAATCAAATTCTAAAAATATATATTTAGATGTCACGCTCCATATGGAGGAGGATGGCAAGTGGGATAATCATGCGGTGCTTAAACTTGACAAAGATGGAAAATTTGTCGAATGTAAATAATGGTTGTGGAGTGTAATGAAATATGTTATACGATTTTCAAGGGAAAACGAAAATAGCCGCCATTACAGCGAATAATGACGGCTAATCTTACAAAGATTTGATTTAGTATTCAAGGGAAGCCGCTTTTCTAGCTTCCCTTTTTCTGTGTCTAATATATCATATTTTCTTAGTGTGTGCAAGAAAATGGAATTTATAAGATAAAATTATTGACATATAAAGAAAAAATATGTAAAATGACAATAAAGCGATAAGGGCGTGGAAGATTATTATGATACATATAGTTCAAATAAAAAAAGTCTAAATCGCTTAAGAAACCCATAAAATATAATTGAATAGTTTTACAAAGTATGAAACAGAACTCCTAAGGGGGGACACTATATGCATGAGGAGATAGTAGGGATAATACGAGAAGTGTGTGGGAAGGATATTGACGAGGATATGTCTTTGTTTGGTGACTTACAGATGGATTCGGGGAAATGATAGAGTTAGTCTTGCGCATTGAAGAAAAGTATTTGTTTGATTTTGAAAGTTATGATGAACTGATGAATCATATGGATACAGTAAAAGATTTTGTATGTTACATGGAAGAATATATTACAAAGAATAAGGGGAACTAAAGAGTGTGGGATTTTGATAAGTATAAAAACAAGGTTGCAGTAATTTCAGATAAAGGGCAAGTGATTTCTTACGGTGAACTAAATAATCGTATAAGAAAAATAAAGGATTGTATTTGCGATAGAGCATTGGTTGCTATCGTATGTACAAATACAGTTTCCTGTTTGGTTTTTTACTTGAGTTGTATTGAAAATGGAATGGTTCCTTTGATGATACCGGAAAGTGTTTTGCGAGAACATCTGAAGAAATACATAGATGAGTATAGACCTCATTATTGTTATATACCAAATGGAAAAGAAGTTGGAATTTTGGATTCTTATGAGTGTGTCATGCAAGACCAGGGCTATGTGTTGTTAAAAAGGAAACAAAGGACGGAGTATGTTATTCATGAATCGTTGGCGTTGTTATTACTTACTTCCGGCTCCACAGGTGGTGCAAAGGCGGTTCGACAGTCCTATAAGAATATACAAAGTAACGCGAATTCAATTGTGCAATATTTGAATTTAAAACAGACAGAAAGAGCAGTGATTTATATGCCTTTGTGTTATACATATAGTTTATCGATTATACATTCGCATTTACTGGTGGGAGCGTCAATTTTGTTGACGGAATATAATGTTTTACAGAAAGAATTTTGGAAATTTTTTGCACGACATAAGGCAACGAGTTTTTCTGGGGTTCCTTACACTTATGAATTACTTCGAAAAATTAGATTTGATCGTATGCACTTACCGTATTTGCGATATATGACACAAGCGGGAGGGCGATTGAAGGAATGTGAATGGGAATATATAGAGAAATATTCAAAGACTCATTCGGTTTTGTTTTATTCCATGTATGGTCAGACAGAGGCCACTGCCAGAATTAGTTACCTTCCTTGGCAAAAGATGAATAAAAGGGGAAGTGTGGGAATAGCGGTGCCGGAAACGATTGTAACGATAGATGAATATGGTGAGATTATAGTAAAAGGCAATCATGTTTGTCTTGGGTATGCAGAAAACTATAAAGATTTATGTATGGGTGATGAGTGGCATGGTGTTTTACATACTGGTGATATTGGAAAATATGATAAAGATGGCTACCTTTATATAACAGGACGTAATAATCGTTATATAAAGATGTTTGGGAAACGTATAAATTTGGATGAAGTAGAACATCAGCTTACACTGCATTTGAAAAGGGAGGTGTTTGTATCAGCAGAGACGGAAAAAATATTGATTATTTCAGTGGAGAAATTAGGGCATCAATTGGTGGATTGGTGTGCAAAAACATTTCATTTACCGCAAAGAGCATTTGAAATAATTAAGAGAGAAAAAATACCAAGAAAAAGCAATGGGAAGGTGGATTATGGGAAATTATAATGCGAAACGAAATGAAATGGCAAAGTATGCTTATCGCGAAATTTGTTTGTATCAGAAATTAGCGGAAATAAATAAATTTGATATTAATGCAATTTGCCTAGATGATGAGTGGGAAGAGGTTCCTTTGTGTTCAAAGCAAAAATTACATATGAATTTAGCAAATATGTTAAACCCACGTTATATATTATTGGAAAATAGTTCACAGATGCAGCATGTTTTTACATCCGGTACTTCTGGACAGTGTTTGGAAGTGTGTTGGCTTCTGGAGGATACAAAAAAATCACTTTTGCCTCTTTGGCTGAAAAGAATGAAGCAATATGGTATAGTTCCACAGGACTGTTTATGTACTTTCTTTTCTGCTAAAAGGTACGACAAAGAACCAAATTGGTATATACAAACCAATAGGGAAATATCATTTGCAAAAGAAGATTTATATGAGAAACGAATGTTGGAAATTTATAACAAAATAGTAGAAGCGAATGTCAAGTGGATGATAGTTCAACCATGTTTACTTGAACTATTATATCAAGTTATGAAAAAATATGAATTGCCAGTCTGGAATTCATTAGCATATATTGAATTGACTGGGGAGTTTTTGACGAATTCATTTTATAAACGAATGAAAAAATGGTTTGGTGTACCGATTGCCAACCAATATGGTACGCATGAAGTAAATACAATTGCCTATGGAGAAACAACGGATTATTTGGATGTTGTGGAATCTAATGTCTATGTCGAGATTGTAGATACAAATGGTCGTGTATTACAAGATGGGAGTGAGGGTGAAGTTTGTGTTACTTGTTTTACCAATAAGGCAATGCCATTTGTTCGATATTTAGTTGGAGATAAAGGCGTTATGAGAACGCAGGATGGAAAACGTCAGCTTCGTTTGACGAAAGCCAGATGTATGGATTTTATATATTTAGAAGATGGCACAATGATTAATCCATATATTTTTCAGAAAGCGATTGAAATTACAAATTATTATATGGATGATGAAGTTTGTCAGTTTCAATTTATACAAAAAGGATATAATGTGATGCATGTTATACTGGTGACGGAAGGAGGATATGAATTTGGGCAAGTTTGCCGGTGCATTACGGAACATATATATCAAAAGGAAATGCAGGATATGCATTTTGAATTTGAGAAGAGGGAGTTCCTTTTTGGGAATGACGAGAAAGAAAAATGGGGGTGGTTTCTGTCAGAAATATAATGTAGTCATAGATTTTAGAGTTTGTTATTAGAAAGGATGAAGTGAATGAAAGAAATCAGAAATAACATTATTAAGAGAACAGTTTTGTGGATGTCGATGTTTTCCGTGCTTTTGTATTCAACAAGAGTATGTGGAATTACAAATCTTATCGCACAGGCAGCAGAAAAGGATGCACCGGAAAGTGACTTTGTGATTGAGGAAAATGATAATATTCAAAATACAAGCAAAAAGGATAATTATATCGTGGTGACTGACGATTCCAAAACAGCAAAAGTTATTGAAAAAAAATACGGTGAAGCAAACACGATAGGAGGCAAGAGCAAACACAATATGCAAAAAGAAAGTGTCGCAGTCTGCAAAATGACAGGAAGTCAGGCTCAAACACTTCAAGAACGTGATGACGTTTTGCGTGTTGAAAAGGACAGTACGATGAAAGCAAATGGAAAACGTCATAAAAGAGAAGTTGTAAAGATAAAACAATCCAAGTTGAAAAAAGAATGGAATATGGCAATGATTCGACGTGATGTAAATGATACTGTATCTACAAAGGATAAGGTAAAAGTTGCTGTTATTGATTCGGGTGTCGATTTTGGAAATGATGTGGAGTTGAAAGGATTTATTGACCTTGTTCCAGGATACGAGGAGTGCTTGCCATACTATACAGATATTACTGGTCATGGTTCTGCTGTGGCAGGTATTATTGCTGCTGAAAAAAATGGAAAAGGTATTACAGGAATTAATACAAATGTTGAATTGTATTCAGCAAGAGTACTTGATGAGAATAATTCTGCACCTACAAGTCGTGTTATTGAGGCCATTTATTGGGCAATTGACCATAATGTAAATATCATAAATATGAGTTTTGGAATGAAAGAAGATTCACAGGCGCTCCACAATGCAATTAAAGATGCATATAATGCAGGTATTCTTCTTATTGCGGCTGCAGGAAATACTTCGCAGGTTGAATATCCGGCTGCGTATGAAGAGGTTGTGGCTGTAGGAGCAGTGGATAGTGATGGTATTGTTTGCGATAACAGTGCAAAGGGTGATGAAATAGAACTTGTAGCACCGGGCGAAAAAATTGCATCTACAGGTGGATATGAAGGTATATTGATTTCTTCTGGTACGAGTATGGCTGCACCTCATGTAACAGGGCTTGCATCGTTGTTGTGGCAAAAAGATATGAGCATGTCGTCCGAGTTTATTCGTTCATTGCTTAAGGCAAGTGCAAATAACTATGGAGATACAAAATCTTATGGGTATGGTCTGATTGACTGCAAGTATGCAGATAAAATATATGCTTCCTTTAAAGAAAAGTACTCGAAGAATGGTACGGCATCGAATGTGGAGCAGTATAACAATACTGCTGTTGTAACAACATTAGCTGAAAATACATATGTTGAGGGTAGTTGGAATACAGCTGAACATCAAGGGTTTATCGGAACTCCTGGGAAATTGACTAGTGCAAATATTTCTGAAATAAAACAAGGTATAGTATTCCCAGATAAAAAAGGTGGTATAATTCAAGGAGTTAAAAAAAATCCAGCATTTCATGGGGCAAGAAATTACGTTTTAAATTCTATATACTTGTCATATATCGCAAGAGATGGAAAAATTCAAGAAGCGTCAAAGTATTTTGATTCAGATATAATAAATGCGAATAAAAATATATTAGATGATATGTATAATAAACTAACCCAATGTGGAAATAGTATAACGGGAAGGTATTTTTTGTGGGGTATTGCATTGCATAATTTGACAGATACATATGCGCATCAAGCTTATATTAGAAATCCATATAATAACCAATGGTATTTTCTGATACATCCAGATAGTGATAAAGTAGGTTGTCCAGGACATTTGGTAGGAAGCGATAATCCATATATTGCAAGAGGACGTTTTGATTCGACTCAAATTTCTGCAACATTGGGACTAACAGAGTTGCTCAATGGAAATGCATGGACTTTTCGTGTATATGAACATTCAGGATACTTTCAAAGTTATTATAGCCGAGAAATGGATGGGTTTGAATATTATCATTGGGAATTCAAACTGAAAAATTTGTATAAAAATGCTCGGGAGGTTGATTTTGGGGCGGGATACTCTAATGTGCTAAAGCAAGCAACTTATGGCAGTGTTAAATAAAGGAGAGTTCGCTATGAATATAAAGAAAAATATAATAGTATCTATGACCATGATAATTTTAACCCTATGTTTGCAGGGGACGATTTCAAGTGCTGTAGAAGGAAAGCAGAATCTTGATTACTGGGATATCACCAAAGAATATATGATGACCAATCAGAATGTAACTTATCACGCATATTTATCCAAAGATAAAAAAGAGAGCTGGATTTTCAAAGCGGATGTTGCAAAGGATAAGAAGAACGTCAATGTAGTGATTCCGGATAAAATTGAAAATGCGCCGGTTGTTATGCTTGGATTTATCTCAGAATTTTATAATATTTATGTTCCTAAGTTGAAAATACCTGGTTGGGACGATAAAAATATGGAAGAATGGGAAGGTTATATAACATTTTTTGGAGATATAATAGAGCCATGGCATGGTGTAACACCACAAAAAGTAAACGTAAACAAAATTATAATGCCAGATTCCGTAGAAACAATTGGAAAAGCAGCGTTTTCATATGTTTCTTCACTTAAATATGTTTATTTATCTAAACAAATAAAGGAAATTAACGAATTTGTTTTTGTTGGTTGTAAAAACTTGGAGAAAATAGATTTTCCTATTAGTGTGCAAATATTAGGGACAAAAGTTTTTCAAGGATGTAAAAAGCTTGCTGGCTTAAATCATGAAACAAAAAATTTGAAAAATGATACGCTTACATTTTCCGGTAATATGGTTATCAATCAAACAGAAAAAACATTGATTCAGGTAATGCCGGATGCAAAGAAAATCACAATACCAAAAAGTGTGAAATGGATTGAGCCGACGGCATTTAAAAACACTAGTATTAAAACGGTAAAAGTGTCGAAGAAAAATAAATATTTTGCGGTTCATAAAAGATGTTTGTATCGGAAGGCAGAAAAAGAACTTGTTTATGTGTTTGGCAAGGGAAGCACGTTGACATTGTCGAAAAAAATAAAACAGATTAGTGAAGACGTGGTTGTAACCAAAGCTAAACTGAAAAAGCTAATCATTTCGCATAAAGTAAAACGGTATAACAATTGGAAAAAGCCATTTGTTAAGAATAATAAAAAGATAAAAATTTATTACCGTGGGAAAAAGATACATTAATGGAGATGCTAATGAATAGAAAGTGTCAGTTACCAATACAGGACGATGTTTCTGTATATACTTATACGTATTATGGTTTTGCAAATAGTATAATACAAGCAAATGCATATTCTGATAACTGCATTGTCAAGTTTGAAATAGTTGACAAATTGCAACATAATTGGACGGTAAATTTGCATAATTTTGATGTAAAAAAAGAGACTGATGGTAAAGTCATTGAGTTATTTTCAAATGTTCCTTTTCGGCAGAATCTGCTGGGAGTAATATCAAGAAACTTGGAGGAAGTAGATTCGATTCGGGTTCGGATTTATTCCCAGCAGTATGCTCATCCATGGGGAGCGGTAAACTTGTTTATAGATGATGGTGAAGAACAGCAGTTATTAGATGGTGATGATAATTATTTGGTTAGGCTGGGGTACTTTAACCGGGAGGGTGTTTATTTTAGGCTCAATAATGTTCCTCAAAAAGTTGAGTATAACAGTAGGACATTTTCTATTGAGTTGTTACTTTGCAGAGAATATCAAAGAGTTGCAGCATATTTGTGCGACGGAAACAAACAATACCTTTTGTCGAGTGCGGTATGTAATGAACTGAATCAAGGGAATTGGAAAATTGGAGTTCAAATTCGCCAAAATGATAGTGTATATCCGCATTGGTTTTTTCGTAATTTTTTGCAAATCAGTTGTGATTTAAACAGCGTAAATCGTCCATTAGATTTTATGTTTGGAATCGAAAAAGATTGGCATTTTTACTGGGTCAATCAGTTTCTAGAAACGAGCAAAATACCATTTAGTTTTGTTAAGTCATATGGTATGATGAAGTTTATACGAAATAGCATTGATGAGGGGAAATACATTGAACTGCGTTTGGACCAGTATTATATTTCAGACCGGGAAGAATATCGTCACAGACATTTTATGCATCAAAATTTAATTTATGGGTATGATGATTCCTTGAAAATATTATATTTGCTTGGGTACAACAGTGTTGGTAAAATGTCTAAGACGACTATATCTTATGCGGATGTAAAGTATCAATTTAATAAGCGCAGCTGTGTGTCAAATGTGTATTTGATAGAATATAAACCGGAAGCGTATGGGGTTACTTATCAGCCAGAATATATTCGTCGTATGCTTATACAGTATTTGGAGAGTTACAACAGCAGTTTGGATTTTGGACATATTATTGAAGCAAGAAATCGTGTGTTTGGTTTTGCATGTTATGCGGAACTGATGTCCGAAAAGGGACTTAATTTAATATTGAAAGATCGTCGTGTTCTTCATTTGTTGTATGAGCATAAATTTGTTATGGAACAACGGTTGGAGTACCTTGCTTATTTTGAAAACCATAATGCTAAAATAAGGAAGTGTTTTGAGGACTATAACGATATTGTAGGTTCTGCTTTAAACATAAGAAATTTAGCGTTAAAGTACCAAATAAATGGTGATGAAAAAATTCGTAATAAAATTTTTAATAGCTTGAAGGAGATGATGGATAAGGAGAAGAAAATACTTTCGGAAGTTGTTGGATTGTTGTCCTAATTGTTTCCTATATGCGTAAATAATGGTTGACAATTCCGATTTTCAAATGTATACTATGACAAGATAAAAGGTTTACATTTGAAAAAACGGAGGATGAACAATGAAAGAAAAAAACTTTTTTAACCTGAAAGATATGGTGTTAATGGCGTTATTTGCAGCGCTTACCTGTGTACTTGCACCGCTTGCTGTGCCGATTGGTCCGGTGCCGATTTCGCTGACAAACCTCGTGATTTATTTTAGTTTGTATGTGCTTGGCTGGCAGCGGGCAACCATCACGTACATTGTATACTTGCTGCTTGGTCTGGTTGGACTTCCGGTATTCTCTGGATTTGAAGGTGGCGTTGGTAAAGTTGCCGGTCCTACTGGCGGTTACTTAATTGGATTTATTTTCATGGCAATTGTATGTGGTCTTTTGATGCAGGTTAAGAAGGATAAGAAGATTGTAAATATTGTTTTCTGCGTTGTCGGAATGCTTATTGGTACCGCGATTGCATATGCATTTGGTACGATGTGGTTCTGCTATTCGACAGGAACAGGACTTGGCGCAGCAATGGCGCTTTGTGTAATTCCATTTATTCCGGGCGATTTGATTAAAATTGCGATTGCAGCAGTTGTTGCACCGACGGTTGCAAACCAGATAAAACGAATTTAAGAAAAGATTCAAACTAAAAAGGAGCAGCTCTCCATGTACCACCGTGTTTACACGTAAGAGACATGGATAACTGCTCCTTTTGTTTTATTCGTTATGCAGGGAACATTAATCAAAGTAATCAATTTTCATTGCATGTTTTACTTCACTCAAAGTACCGGCAGCGACTTCTTTTGCCTTAATACTTCCTTTGTGCAAAATTTCCATAACGGCTGGAATATCTTTTTCAAGTTCTTTTCTTCTTGCCTGAATTGGAGAAAGTTCTTCCATAATAACAGAGTACAAGAATTTCTTAACCTTCACGTCACCCAGACCTCCGCGGGTGTAGTGGTCTTTCAATTCCTGTAAACAACTGTAATCCGGCAGGTATTCTGCAAACAATTCATCCTTGCAGAAAGCATCCAGATAAGTAAATACCGTATTCCCTTCCAATTTTCCCGGATCCTCAATGCGGATGTGGTCCGGATCGGTGTACATGCTCATGATTTTTTTGCGGATATCTTCCGGCTCATCGGACAGATAAATACAGTTGCCGAGGGATTTGCTCATTTTTGCCTTGCCGTCGGTACCCGGCAGACGGCTGCAAATTTCATTTTCCGGCAAAAGTGCTTTCGGCTCAACCAAAACCTCATCGTAAGTAGTGTTAAAACTGCGGACAATTTCACGTGCCTGCTCAAGCATTGGCAGCTGATCCTCACCAACCGGTACGGTCGTTGCTTTAAAAGCGGTGATGTCAGCAGCCTGACTGATTGGGTAAGTAAAGAAACCAACCGGAATACTTGCATTAAAGCCACGCATCTGTATTTCCGATTTAACCGTAGGATTTCGTTTCAATCTCGAAACTGTAACTAAGTTGCTGTAATAAAAAGTAAGTTCTGTAAGTTCGGAGACATACGACTGAACGAAAAGGTTCGATTTCTCCGGGTCAAGTCCACAGGACAAATAATCCAGGGCAACTTCCGAAATGTTTTTACGAACTTTTTCCGGGTTATCTGCATTATCCGTTAAAGCCTGTGCATCTGCAATCATAATGTAAATGTCATCATATTCGCCGGAATTCTGTAATTCCACACGGCGTTTCAAGGAGCCTACATAGTGTCCGACGTGAAGTTTGCCGGTAGGACGGTCTCCTGTCAAAATAATCTTCTTCATTTCTTCCTCCAATCCGGAGCCTTGCATGTTATCAAATCTCCGTTGCAATTTTCATAAGAACAATTTTAATAGGTATTGTATCAAAAGTCAATGTTGGGATAGAAACAGTTTTGGGGGAAGTGTTCGTTGGTGATTTTTGTTTTCCGTAATTTCGTAGAAAAGCTTTGCGTCTCGTGGTTCTACGTTCCACTCCGGTCCACGCAGGTCA
>OLPI01003838.1_pt1 | contig 10301 bp, 7 predicted proteins | sample 1672361 | NCBI WGS metagenome assembly OLPI01 (sample SAMEA3136675, study PRJEB25190) | human gut metagenome
CTGAACCGTATCAGAGCGTTGCCCCAAAACCTTGCACTTGGAATGAAAACTCACAACCGTGCCGGTTTTTATGAAAAACGATTGTCGTTATCAGCAGCATTAGGCGTCAGGTAACCGAGCCGCCTGATCCGGGAAATCCGGGGAGGCCAGGGCGCTGTTTCGCCGGGCTCCTGATTCCTGTGGAGAAAGATGCCCCTGACACGCAGGAAAGAAAAAGGGGTTCTGTATCTCTTCCGGAGAAAAACCTTTAGCGGCGGAAGCCCTCCCAGCATGGCTGCGGGAACGGGAGAGAAAAGAGAACGAAAATAGAAAAAAACATTGGGAAAAAATTCACTGTAAAAACTTATTTTTTCTTTGTCGATCTTTTTAATAGGTATTGTATAAGGAAAGTAAGTTTTCGAGCCTTCTCTGGCTACAGCATTTAGCTATGCCGTTAAGGCCTGAGCTTCCCCGCTCACAGGGTGGTCCTGGAAACGGAACCGCCTCCTTGAATGCCTATTGTGGCATGGAAAGAAAACTGATAGATGTACCATGCAATCATGTTTGTTTGCGTGATACATAAGTTTTCGCTGTGAGCAACACCAGAAAACACGCTTTTGCGTGTCATGGAGAATTTTATGCAGACTATTTCTCCTGTTTTTGGGGTTGCGCGGATACTGACTAAGACGATGTTCGCACGTCTTATGCGCAGTCCTCTCTTCTCTGCGCCCTTCTTTAAGAGAGCCTTCAGCCCCGTCAGAATGCCGGGTATTCCGCCCGGCGCAGCTCATCCCTTGAGGGTGTAATCCCCTTCCTTTCCCCGAAGCAGACCTTTTCCCGGCAGAAAGCTGGGGTTTATGTGCTTTTCGAAATCACATTCGGAAACACAGGTGAGCCCTGTTTTCTTGTCACATGGGAGCCAAGAACGTTTTTCCGTAGAAGAATTCCTACATAAAAACGGTTTCTGGTGTTGTGCCCAGCGATCCGGGATGAGGGGGCGTTTCTGTACAGCAAAAGAATATTCTTAAAGAGGGAAATCATGAAAAAGCCTCATCTTGAATCCACCTACAAGCTCTTTATCAATGGTGAATGGAAGGAAGCCTCCGACAAGGCCACGTATAAAAGCTACTGCCCCGCAAATGGTGAAGTCTTGGCCGAATGTGCACAGGCGACCAGAGAAGATGTTGAGGACGCCATCACGGCTGCCTGGGCTGCTTTTGAAACCTGGAAGAACGTCCCTGTCAATGAACGTGCCGAAATCCTGAACAAAGTCGCCGACATCATTGACGAAAACCGTGAACATCTTGCGATGGTGGAAACGCTCGACAACGGCAAGCCCATCCGTGAGACCCTGAACGTGGATATCCCCATGGCTGCCCAGCATTTCCGCTATTTTGCGGGATGCATTATGGCAAGTGAGGGCAGCGCCAATATCCTGGGCAAGGATACGCTCAGCCTGATCCTCCGCGAGCCTATCGGTGTCGTCGGGCAGATTGTGCCCTGGAACTTCCCCTTTCTCATGGCCGCTTGGAAACTCGCTCCTGTTCTCGCAAGCGGCTGCTGCACCGTTTTCAAACCCTCCAGCTCTACTTCCCTGAGTGTTCTGGAACTTGCGAGGCTCGTTCAGGGAGTGATTCCCCGTGGCGTCTTTAATGTCATTACGGGTTCCGGTTCCAAATCTGGTCAGTATATGCTGGAATCAAAGAGATTCAGGAAACTGGCCTTCACCGGTTCTACTGAGGTCGGCCGCAATGTTGCCCTCGTTGCTGCGGAAAGAATCATCCCCGCCACGCTGGAACTCGGCGGAAAGTCCGCCAATATCTTCTTTGAGGACTGCGACTGGGAAATGGCCATGGATGGCCTCCAGATGGGCATTCTCTTCAATCAGGGGCAGGTCTGCTGTGCCGGCTCCCGTGTATTCGTTCAGGATTCCATCTATGATCGTTTTGTTGGTGAAGCCGTGAAGCGCTTCAATGCCGTTAAGGTCGGACTTCCCTGGGAATCCGATACCCAGATGGGCTGTCAGATCAGCAAACGCCAGATGGAAAAGATCCTGGGCTATGTGGAAATCGGCAAAAAGGAAGGCGCGAAGGTTCTCTGCGGCGGCGTGCAGGATACGGAGGGAGAACTGAAGAACGGCTGCTTCCTGCGTCCCACTCTGCTCGGCGACGTGACCAATGACATGCGTGTCGCCCAGGAAGAGATCTTTGGTCCCGTGGCCTGCGTTCTGCGCTTCAAGAAGGAAGATGAGGTCATCCGTCTCGCCAACGACAGTGAATTCGGACTCGGAGGTGCTGTCTGGACACGCGATATCAACCGCGCCATCCGTGTGGCCCGCGGAGTGGAAACCGGCCGTATGTGGGTGAACTGCTACAATGCCATTCCGGAGGGCGCGCCCTTCGGCGGCTATAAAACGTCAGGCATCGGCCGCGAAACCCATAAGGTCATTCTGGAGCACTACACCCAGATGAAGAATATCATGATCAACCTCGCTGAAACTCCCTCCGGATTCTACCCGAAGGCTGATTAAGTAAAGGGGAGGGGCCTGATCGCAGAGAGCGGGCGGGCCCCTCTTACATATTGCGGATGCTGTTCCGCGTCTGTTTTCAGCCTCCTGATGAAAAAAAACGGCCCCCGCTGAGCGGGAGAGCTGTTCTCTCATCGCCGGCATGGCGGATCTGGTGTGGGCCGGCTGAATCAGTCGCAGACCGGGGAATGGTGCCTGCTCCCAGATTATTTGCCTGAAACTGGCCTTTATCCCAGCACCGGCAGAGCCGTTTCCGCACACCGGTACTGCCCGAATACGGCCGTGAACGATCGGATTCAGACCTCCCATTCTCCGGAGTCGCTTCGGAATTTACTACATATTCTGCGGCCAGCCTGCCTGAGTCCCTGCCCGGGGCAACGATACCGGGTCTTTTGCGTGTCGTAACGGACATCACGCCGCTGGGGTAAGTTGACAGAAGGCTCCTGTATCTGGAATAGGAAGCTTTCTAAAATACAATTTCCATGCCAAGTCTATCACCGGGTTGTGTCTACAGCCGGAAAGGGAATTTTTCCGCCCAGATAAAGGGGCAGCCGGTCCCCTGCAGTGGAGATTCCCCGTTTGCCGGGGCAGAACTACGGAAGGATTGTACAGGGAGGCGTTCCATTCCTGTGTCTAAAACGGAATTCCGTGAAGGATGGATCACGCTTTCTGAAAAACACCCTTTGATTTTTTACTGTAGGTAGACTAGCAAGTTGGAAGTTTCCAAGAGGTGTCCTGCGTACCGGCCCCGAATGTAAGAATTCTTATTCAGAATATGGGGTGGCCTCATCGCTGAAGGGGATGGTTTACATAGGGCTCTTCACTCTGTCGTGCTGACGCAGGCACTGCGTTTTTGCGCGGATGTTGTTGACAGCTGTAGAAATACGGCCAGGCCAGTAAAAACGTATTTGGAGGTTTTATACCGATGCGTATTGTTTCCAAGGAAAGCCTTATTCCCGGGAAAACAAGCAAGATGGTGCTTGAGGCTCCGGAAATTGCTACCCATGCCAGACCTGGGCATTTTGTCATGCTCAGAATGACGCCTAACGGCGAACGTATTCCGCTGACCATCGCAGATACTGATCCGGAATGCGGGCTGATCACCATAGTTTATCTGGTAGTGGGCAAGTCATCGGCTGTTCTCGAAAGCCTTAATGAAGGGGATGACATTCTTGATGTGTGCGGCCCCCTTGGCCATGCTACGGATATCCGGAAGGTTGGTACTGTCATCTGTGTGGGCGGCGGAACTGGTATCGCTGCCATGCATCATATCGCCAAGGGGCATCATCTTGCCGGCAACCGCGTCGTCGGTATCATTGGCGCAAGGAGCAAGGACCTGCTGCTCTTCGAGAAAGAGCTGAAGGCTTTCGCTGACGAAGTGCTGATTGCCACTGACGATGGCAGCTACGGCCGCAAGGGCTTTGTCACGACGCTTCTGAAGGAGCGTCTTGAAGAGGACAAGAATGTGGCCGAGGTCGTGGCCGTAGGTCCCGTGCCTATGATGGCCGCGGTGGCGGATGTGACGAGACCCTTTGGTGTGAAGACGACTGTGAGCCTCAATCCCATTATGGTTGACGGCATCGGCATGTGTGGTGCCTGTCGTGTGACTGTCGGCGGCAAAACCCGTTTTGCCTGTGTTGACGGTCCTGAGTTTGATGGCCATCAGGTCGATTTCGCCGAACTGCGCCGCCGGCTTTCCGCTTATCGCGCCCAGGAACAGCAGTCCATGGAAGAATACAGGAGCAGCCATAATGGAAACTAAGAAAAAGAAGGGTGTGGGCACGCGCGCTCCGATGCCGTGCCAGCCTGCCGAGGAACGCAGGCATAATTTCAAGGAGGTTGCCCTGGGCTATGATGAGGCAACGGCCATGGCCGAGGCCGGCAGATGCCTGCAGTGCAAGAAACCTGGCTGCGTGGCAGGCTGCCCTGTGGGCGTTCCCATCCGCGATTTCATCGGCGCCCTGCGTGAGGGTAATGTCGCCGAGGCTTACCGTCTGATCAAGACGGCCAACGCGCTTCCCGCGGTCTGCGGACGCGTGTGCCCCCAGGAGAAGCAGTGCGAGAGCAAATGCATCCTGAAGGCCAAGGGTCAGCCCGTGGCCATCGGGCGGCTCGAGCGCTACGTCGCGGATAACCACAGCGCCGCGACCGCATGCGAGGCCCAGACCGGGCATAACGCATGTGCCGCCCCTGTGCCGGGAAAACGTGTGGCCTGCATCGGCTCTGGCCCTTCCTCCCTTTCCTGCGCCGGATACTGCGCTTCCCAGGGAATCAAGGTGGATGTCTATGAGGCCCTTCATGAAGCCGGCGGCGTGCTCATTTACGGCATCCCTTCCTTCCGTCTGCCCAAGGATGTCGTGCATCGCGAGATTGACGGTCTTAAGGAACTTGGCGTTGACTTTCATCTGGACAGCGTCGGCGGCCGTACTTTCCAGATCCACGAACTCCTCGAAAAGTACGATGCGGTCTTTATTGGCGTTGGCGCCGGGCTGCCGCGTTTCCTGGGCGTTCCCGGTGAAAATCTTGTGGGCGTTTTTTCTGCCAATGAATTCCTTACCCGCGTGAACCTAGGGCGTGCCTATCTTTTCCCGGAGTATGACACGCCTGTCTACCGCGGCCGCAAAGTGACCGTTTTTGGCGCTGGCAACGTTGCCATGGATGCCGCGAGGACGGCTCTGCGCATGGGAGCTAAAGAGGTGCGTGTCTGCTACCGCCGCTCCCGCGCCGAGATGCCGGCCAGGCTGGAGGAAGTGGAACATGCCGAGCAGGAAGGCGTGCAGTTCGAAATGCTCGTGGCTCCCCTGCAGTTCAACGCCGATGAGGAAATGCACCTGAAGAGTGTGTCCCTGCAGCGTATGGAGCTCGGTGAACCTGACGCCAGCGGACGCCGCCGTCCCGTCGCCATTCCCGGTTCCGAGTTTGAGCTGGAAACGGATCTTGCCATCGTGGCTCTCGGTACCCGCTCCAATCCCATTCTTCTTGAGGCCACGCAGGATCTCGAGAAGACCGAACGCGGATATATCAAAGTGAACGAGGAAACCGGCGAGACCTCCATACCCAATGTCTTTGCCGGCGGTGACATCGTTACCGGTGCGGCAACGGTTATTCTTGCCGCCGGTGCCGGCCGCCGCGCGGGTCAGGCCATCTGCCGCCGGCTGCTCGGCGAATAGGTTCGTATTCCGTTCGCAAAGCGTAGCGAGGAGGTGCTTTCTTCCTGGAAGGGGAGAAGGCGCCTCCTTTTGTTTTTTCGGGTTCTTCCCGCACGCGGACAGACGCTTGCAAAAAAGCTGTCCACGGCTTAGCTCAGAAGAAAAAAAGGAAAATCCGCCATGATTCTTGCCGATCTGCACAATCATACCTGTTATTCACATGCCAGGGATTCGGTCCGTGACATGTATCAGTCCGCCGTGAACAAGGGCCTCAGCATTTTCGGATTCTCCGAACACAGCCCAAGGCCTGAGCGTTTCACGTATACGCATGAATACCGGGAACGCCTGAACGCCCACCTTGGGGATTACCTGAGGGAGGTTCAGGAACTGAAGAGGGCCGGGGGCCCGTGCCGGGTGCTCTTTGGTATGGAAATAGACTGGTTTGAATCCGATCCCGAATTTGTGAAAAAGGCTGCCACCCAGTTCCCGTTTGATTATCTCATTGGCAGCGTGCATTTTCTGGGAACCATGGGATTCGATGACAAGGCCAGCGACTGGGAATGTCTGGATCAGAGCGCCCGCTTTGAAAAGTATGACGCGTATTTCAGGACCTGGCGAAAAATGGTCTCGAGCGGTCTTTTCAACATCGCGGCCCATCCTGATCTCATCAAAATTTTTTCCGTTGACAGCTTCCATACCTGGCTGGACAGGGAAGAGAATCAGCGCCTCGTCAGGGACGGGCTTGAAGCTCTCAAGTCCTCGGGCATGGCCATGGAAATTTCATCTGCCGGCATACGCAAACCCTGCCGTGAGATTTATCCCTGCGCGACCATTATGCGCATGGCGAGCGATCTGAAGTTGCCCGTGACCTTCGCTTCCGACGCACACACGACAGAGGATGTGGCCTATGGATTCCCCAGACTGGCTACCTACGCGAAGGCTTTCGGTTTCACGAAATCCGTCGTTTTTGACAACGGCAGATGTGAGAGCCTGGAGTTTTAATGTCCGAGATACTCTGCAGACTTGATCACGCAGGACTTTTCCTCCCCGGCGATACGGAGCGGAAGCCCATTCTCCGGGATATAACGTGGGACATTCATGCCGGAGAGCACTCTGTCCTTATCGGAGGCAACGGGGCGGGCAAGTCCACGCTCCTGCGGCTTATCCACGGCGAAGCCTGGACAACGGAGGGGAGCGTTTCCTGGAACAGTGAAGGGACACTGGACAGCTCCAGGATCACGGGACTTTCCGTTTCAGCCCTTGTTTCGCCCGCCCAGCAGCAGCTTTTTCAGAAGCACGGCTGGGATATCACTGGGCTTGAGCTTCTCCTTACAGGCTTTGACGGCTCTCATATGCTGTATACGCCTGGAGACGAGGCAAAAGTAAAGGCGGCTGCAGAGATGGCCAGGCGTCTGGATGCCCTGCCGCTTCTGGACAGGAGCATACGCACCATGAGCCAGGGGCAGCTGCGTCTGCTTCTGCTCGGCCGCGCGCTTGTGCGCCGCCCGCGCCTTCTTCTTCTGGACGAAAGCACGGACGGCCTTGACGGGAAGCACCGGGAAATTTTCGACAGTGTCCTTAAAGACGCGGCCCAGGAAAGCACGGTCATCATGGCGACACACAGAGAGAGCCGTATTCCCTCCTGGTGCAGGGTCCGCCTCTATATGCAGGAGGGAAGGCTGGGACATACTCCGCCAGCTACGGAACATCAGATTAGCGCCGCTCCCGTGCAGAAAAGGGCTGTTCCCGTTCCTTCCGGTCCGCTTATTGAAGTAAGAAACGCGGATGTTTACATCGAGGGGGGAGAGACTCCTGTACTTTATGGGATTACATGGTCCCTGCAGCCTGGCGAGCACTGGCTTCTGAAGGGAGGCAACGGATCCGGAAAGTCCACGTTCCTGCGCCTTCTGGCCGGGGACGAGATCGTTGCCTGGCCTGGAGACATCTGCTTTCATTTTCCTGAAGTCCGCGCAGGAGAGATTCCCCTTGAAAACATCCGCAGGCATGTCCGTCTCGTTTCTGACCTCTCCGAGGCGTACTACGACTTCGATGTGACCTGTCTCGAGCTTGTGCTCTCAGGATTCGACAATACGGTCGGGCTGTACAGAACCTTCTCCGGCGGAGAGGTGGAAGAGGCACGCATGCGCCTCGGTCAGATGGGGCTTTCGGCCCTGGCTGACACGTCCATCCGCCGCATATCCACAGGCCAGGCCAGACGCCTTTTCCTGGCACGGGCGCTCGCTGGAGGTCCTTCCGTCCTCCTTCTCGATGAACCCTGCTCAGGACTGGACATCCCTTCCCGGGACGCCTACCTGCAGGCCCTTGATGCGCTTGCCGCCGGCGGTATGCAGTATGTTTTCGTTTCGCATTACGAGGAAGACGCTCCTTCAAGCGCCGACAGGGTGGCGCAGATGAAGGATGGACACCTGACGGTGCTGCGCTAGTCCTCTGTGTAGAAGCGGCCTTCTGCTGAGAGCCTGACGGAACCGCTGACGGAAACCCCGTACAGCCCGCCGGGCTCCTCCTCTATGGATACGGACAGAACGTCCCCGCTGGGCTGACGGATGTCCATCCGGGATCTCCCCGTCTGCTGGAAAAGAAGCAGCGCCAGGGAAATGGTCGCTGATCCACATGCCTGCTCGGCACAGAGCGTATCCGCATCGCGGACGTAGACGATGGGATCTATGGAAAGTCCGCTGCCCTGCTTCCTCCACCATACGGCGCCGGCTGCTTCGCGGCTGGCCAGTCCTGTTTCCTCCGGGGAAGGTCCTGGGGCGGGGTGCAGCGCCGTGTTGATGAGAAGGTGCGCGATGCCGGGGAACTCCACCAGATCTTTTCCGGCTTCCCTCTGAAGAACGGGAAGAGAACGAAAGCGGAGGGTGGCTTCAACCTGCCACGAAGGCAGAGAGCCCGTAACGCGCAGAGGGATACTGTCCGGCCATCCGGAAACACGCACGAGATAGGCACGGGGAGAGGACGGGGAAAAGTGGATGCCCTGCCTCCGTGCGCAGAGATCCAGGAGAGCCCCGAAACAGCGTGTGGCGTTGACGCAGAATTCTCCGCCGGCCATAATCAGGCTGCCGTTTTGAGTGTCGACAAAGCCCGCCTGCTCGCCGCCAAGTTTCTGCTGGAGCAGGGCCCCGTGGGCAAGGGCCGCATGGTTTCCCGGCGTGTCCTGCGGAAAAAAGAGTGTCGTGTTGCCGCTCGGATCCCATTTCGAAAACTGAATGCTGCGCATGACTGCTCCTCTCTTATATTCTTTCGGGTGCCATATTTTAGTCACTGGGAAAGGCCGTGCGCAAGTTCCCCCCCCCCCGGGGGGTAGGCTGGCATAATACTTGCGATTTTTATGGAATGATAATATCGTCTCGGAAAATTAGTCGCGTGCAGGGGTTTGCTGTCGCGGCTCAAGCGCGTAAAAAACACGCCCTGGTAAAACCCGCTTTTCAGCGTATGGGCGCTTATGCGCAAAAAGACGATTGGGAGGTATTCATGAAATCTCTGCGTTTTCTGGTTCTTGCCGCCGCGCTGGTCCTCAGCTACGCGGTGGCTGCAGCCGCAGCTCCTGTGAACTGCACGAAAAAAATTGAAAGCTTCGACTTCGTCGTGGACTATTCCGGTTCCATGATGATGAAGAACACCAAGCTGAAGAAGGACAAGATCCTTGTTGCGAAAGACATCATGCATCGCATCAATGCCGACATCCCGAATCAGCAGTTTAATGCCGGCCTTCACACCATTTCCCCGAACGGCACCGTCCTTGCCCATGGTCCGTGGGAACGCTCCACGATGGACAGGGCTATTGATAAGCTGAAGAGCAATTTCGATGTCTTCGGCCGTATGACCTACATGGGCGACAGCCTTTCCAAGTACCAGTCCTTCCTCAGCAGCATGAAGCGTGATGCTGCCCTCATTCTCTTCACCGATGGTGGCAACAACAGCGGCGTGGATTTTGCTGAAGTTGCCAGGCAGATTTACGCCCAGCAGCGCAACCTCACCATCCACATCGTCGACTTCTCTGAGACCCCTGATGAAAAGGCCAGCATCAAGGCCCTTGCCGCCCTCAACCCCAACGCCCAGTGTGTGAGGGCTGAAGACCTCGCCAAGAGCGACGCCGACCTCGAACGCTTTGTCATCGCCGTGTTCTGCGGACAGCAGCAGAAGACCGAGTCCGTTATCGTTCTCCGTGGCGTTAACTTCGCTTTCGATTCCTATGCTCTTGACGCTAAGGCTCAGGGCATCCTGAACGAAGCCGCTGCCATCATCAAGGAGAACCCGGGCAAGCGTATCACGCTCCGTGGCTGGACTGACTCCAAGGGCACTGACCGTTACAACGCCAAGCTCTCTCAGAACCGTGCCAACTCCGTTAAGAGCTACCTTGCCACCCAGGGTGTTCCGGCCAGCCGCATGGCCGCCATTGGCGCCGGCAAGTCCTTCAAGTACGACAATAGCACCGAAGAAGGCCGCTACATGAACCGTCGTACCGAAGTGAGCTTCGACTAGTTTTTTATCCCATAGATACCTTTGCCCCGCCGGTGTCAGCCGGCGGGGTTTCTCTTCTCTGTTTTTTGATTCGAGGTCTGTTTTTTTATGAAACTGCTTCATTCCTGCGCGGTTGCAGCCTTCTGTCTTTTCCTCATTGGCGG
>OLPI01003849.1_pt1 | contig 10281 bp, 8 predicted proteins | sample 1672361 | NCBI WGS metagenome assembly OLPI01 (sample SAMEA3136675, study PRJEB25190) | human gut metagenome
CGGCCATCGGCGTGTGCGACGGCATCGCCATGGGGCACGTCGGCATGAAGTACTCCCTCGCCTCCCGCGAGCTGATCGCCGATAGCTGCGAGTCGATGGCGATTGCCCACGGCTTTGACGGCATGGTGTTCATCCCGAACTGCGACAAGATCGTGCCCGGCATGCTGATGGCGGCGCGCCGCCTCAACCTGCCCGCCATGGTCATTTCCGGCGGCCCGATGATGCCCGGCCGCATGCCCGGCGGCAGCGGCGACATGGATTTGAACTCCGTGTTCGAGGCGGTCGGCGCGTATAAGGCGGGCAAGATGGACGACGCGCAGCTCAACGCGGTGGAATCCGCCGCCTGTCCGGGCTGCGGAAGCTGCTCCGGCATGTTCACCGCGAACTCCATGAACTGCATCACCGAGGTCATCGGCATGGCGCTGCCGGGGAACGGCACGATTGCCGCCGTGGACGCGGCGCGCATCCGTCTGGCCAAAAAGACCGGCATGCGGGTCGTCGAGCTGGTTCGGGAGGGGCTGACCCCGGAGAAGATTATGACCGAATCCGCGTTCCGCAACGCGCTCTGTCTGGATATGGCGCTGGGCTGCTCCACCAACACCGTGCTGCACCTGCTGGCCATCGCTTATGAGGCCGGTGTGCCCATCGACCTGAAGCTGTTCAATGAGATCAGCGCCAAGACCCCGAACCTGTGCCATCTGGCACCGGCCGGCCCCACCCACATGCCGGACCTGTACGCCGCAGGCGGCATCCCTGCCGTGCAGGCAGAGCTGGCCAAGAAGGGCCTGCTGGATCTGGATGTGCCCACCGTCACCGGCAAGACCCTGGGCGAGAACATCAAGGGTGCCCACATCCTGAACGAAAAGGCCATCCGTCCCATCGACAACCCCTACTCCCAGACCGGCGGTCTGCAGATCCTGTGGGGCAACATTGCACCGGACGGCTGTGTGGTCAAGCGCAGCGCCGTGGCCCCCGAGATGCAGCAGCATTCCGGCCCGGCCCGCGTGTTCAACAGCGAGGACGAGGCCATTGCTTCCATCTACGCGGGTAAGATCGTCCCGGGCGATGTGGTGGTCATCCGCTACGAAGGCCCCAAGGGCGGCCCCGGCATGCGCGAGATGCTGAACCCCACTTCCGCTCTGGCCGGTATGAAGCTGGACAAGACCGTGGCCCTGATCACCGACGGCCGCTTCTCCGGTGCAAGCCGTGGTGCCGCCATCGGCCACGTCAGCCCGGAAGCCGCTTCCGGCGGCCCCATCGGCCTGATCGAAGAGGGCGATATCATCAACATTGATATTCCCAACGCCAAGATCACGCTGGAGGTGTCCGACGAGGTGCTGGCCGAGCGCAAGGCAAAGTATGTGGCTCCGGAACCCAACATCAAGACCGGCTGGCTGAGCCGCTATGCCCGCATGGTCACCAGCGCAAACCTGGGCGCCGTGCTGAAGTAAAAACTCCCTCAGTCAAACCCTTGCGGGTTTGCCAGCTCCCCCGGAGGAGGAGCCTTTTCCGTCTTATTGCAACGCCAAAGCCTCCCTCTGAGAGGGAGGTGGCATCGCATCAGCGATGACGGAAGGAGTTTATCATCCCCCGCAAACAACAAAATCCCCGCTGTGCAGCTGCACAGCGGGGATTTTTTGCGATACGATGTTATTCGCCATGACCAAACAGCATGGAGCGGAAGGTGCGGAAGATGATCTTCCAGTCCACCGGGAAGCTGCGCTCGTGGACGTACTTGATGTCCAGGTCCATCCACTCTTCAAAGCTCAGCTGGTCGCGATGGGGTGCGATCTGCCAGTAGCAGCTCAGGCCGGGGGTCACATACAGCCGCTGCCACTCATAGGCGGTATACTGTGCGACCTCACGGGGCAGTGCCGGGCGCGGGCCGACGATGCTCATTTCGCCCTTCAGCACATTGAAGAGCTGGGGCAGCTCGTCGATGCTGGTCTTGCGCAGGAACTTGCCCACCCGGGTGATGCGGGGGTCGTTCTTCATCTTGAACACAGGGCCGTCCTTCTCATTGCGCTCCATCAGGTCCTTGAGCTTCTGCTCTGCGTCCGGGCACATGGTGCGGAACTTGTACATCTTGAACAGCTTGCCGTTGCGTCCTACCCGCTGCTGGGTGAAAATGGGGCTGGCACCGGGGCTGTCGATCCAGATGGCCGCATAGGTGATCAGCAGCAGAGGCGAAAGCGCCACCAGCGCCAGCGAGGACAAAAGAATATCCTGTGCCCGGCGCACCGCCCAGTAGACCCGATCCTCATGGCAGACTTCGGAAAGATCCAGCGTCAGAGGCCGATGGATCGTGTCGACGCTGGGAACGTCATACCCGACCGCTATGGGGTAGGAGGCCGGTTTTACCATCAGATCTGTTTTCTTCCAATATTCCGTTGAATCATGAACCCGCAGAGTTGCCATACGAATCCCCTCCTGAATGCGTGCGAAAAATCAAGACGGACAAAGTGCAACAATTATTTGATACACCGCAACAGAAGTGCACTCTGTTTTTGCTTTCATTTTAGCACAAAATAGACGTTTGTGCAACAAAAATGTCACTAAAAATGTTACGTTTTTGTTGCAAATGATGCCGAAAGGGACCGTACCGCAACAAAAAACGGACGAAGCAGAATGCTTCGTCCGTGAAGGACCGGGAACCGGTCAGCCGAACAGGCTTTTGGTGTTGTGACTGTAGACCGAGAGCACCAGTCCGACGCAGATGTACAGCATCAGCACCGAACTGCCGCCGGCGGAGTAGAAGGGCAGCGTGACGCCGATGACCGGCAGCAGGCGCAGGTTCATGCCCACGTTCACCGCGATCTGAGCCATCAGGGCTCCGCCGATGCCGGCGCAGATGTAGCTGCCCAGCAGATCTTCGCTGCGGGCACCGGTGGCAAAGGTCTTGACCACCAGCGCGAACAGCACGCCCAGCACCACGCAGCAGCCCACAAAACCGGCAGAATTGCCGATCCAGCTCAGGATAAAGTCGTTGTGGGCATTTGGTACACTGTAGTACCGGTCGCCGAACAGCCCGTTGCCGAAGATGCCGCCGGAGCCGATGGCGATCTCTCCGCGCTGCTGCTGGTAGATGATGTTCTTCCACACCGCTTCGCTGGGGGCCCAGCCGGTGGTGTTCTCCGGGTCAATAACGGCCAGGATGCGGTACCACTGGTAGCCCTTGCCGATCTTGTCGCTGAAAAAGGCGAAGGCCGCCGCTACCGCTGCACCGGCCGCTGCGGCGGCACCCAGGATATACTTCCAGCTCAGGCCTGCGGCAAACATCATGCAGCAGCCGATGATGCCGTAGATGATGGCTGTGCCGTCGTCGCCCTGCACATGGATGATGGCAATGGGCACCAGCAGGTGCAGCAGCAGCTTGGCCAGTTCCTTGGGCTCATTGATGTGGCTGCGCACATTGTTCAGATGCATGGCAAAGGTGAGGATGAAGCTGATCTTGGCCAGCTCTGTGGGCTGGAAGGTAAAGCCGCCCAGCTTGTACCAGGAGTAGTTGTCGGTATCACCGGCGTTGTAGCCGATGGTGAGCGGGCCGACCGAAACGTTGCGGATGAACAGGGTGGGCAGAACCAGGCCCCAGGTCAGCACCACATGCACCGGCCACACCTTGACAAGGCTGCGGTAGTCGATGCAGGACAGCAGCAGAGCAATGACCAGACCGATGCCGGCCGCACCGGCCTGCACCAGCGCACGGCGGTAGTCGCCGATGCCGGTGATCTGGCCGGTGACCGCGTCGGTGGCAAACCCGTTGCCCTGTTTGGCGGCCCAGGACGCCAGTGCCAACACCGCCATGGTGCTGCTGAAGATGCACAGCAGCAGGTAGACCTTGTCAGTCCGTTTCCAATATTGTCGAATGCTTTCCAATGAAGCACATCCTTTCTGATCAGCAGATGACACCGGAACTCACACAGCACCGAGCAATATGACCCCAGTTTATCCTTATTATACACACTCTGCCCGGCCATTGCAAGAAACAGGGTGTGACAGCTTTGCAAAATCGAGCGCGGACGCTTGACAAAGGGCGGGGCAGCTTCTACAATGAAGGTGGCAGAAGTGGGGTTTGCCGCCTGTGCCGGCCGCGCCCGAAGCGGCGGACGAGAAGGCAGCACTTGTGCCGGGAACGGGGCGCACGGAGGATGTGTGCAGCTCCTGAAGGATGGGAAAATGATGAAACAACAAACGATGCCCCGCCGCCTGCTCTGCGCGGTGTGCGCCGTGGTGCTGCTGGTATTGGCAGTGCCGGCCGCATGGGCTGCAGAGCCGGACGCGGATACTGCCGCACCGGTGCAGAGCCTGACCGCTTCGGAAGCGACCGAGATGCAGCAGGCAGACGCCGCCGTTACCGCCCTGACCGACAGTGCGGACTACGCCGCCATGTCGGCGGCGGACCGCAAGGCAGCGGCGCTGGAACAGCTGGACGACCTGGTGCAGCAGGGGCTGGTGGCAAAGGGCTCCATTTATGCCGACGAGGAAAACGGCATGGTGAGCTTCTCCTACAGCTGCGGCGCGCTGGGCGGCATCCTGCTGGAGGACCCGGATGAGGAAAATACCGCTGCCGACCTGCAGCTGGCAGAGGCAGCACAGCAGACCGCGCAGAACGGCACCTATGGCACCGCGATGCTGTACTATGCCTTTGACGACACGGTCAACAGCAGCCGCTACCCCAACTACGCCTATATGCAGAGCTACTGGACCTCGGTGGGGCTGGACACCAAACTGGACACGACGGTGACTGTGGCCGATCTGCGCCGCATGAACAACTATGACCTGTGCGTGCTGAGCACTCACGGTGCCTATTATACCTACGAGTACGGCTGGCTGTGGAAGCGCACGGCCACCGCGCCTGTGCTGCTGCTGACCGAGAAATCTACCTTCTGGAACGATCTGCGCTACGGCATGGACCTGCTGAACCACCGCATCATCAAGGTGAACGGGGCCTATGCCGTCACGGCGGGGTTCTTCCGGGCGGCTTATCGCAGCGGTGCGCTGAAGGACACGATCATTCTATCGGAGACCTGTGAGTTCTACGGCAAGAGCGGGCATCTGGACACTTCCATGGCGGATGCGCTGCTGTCCGGCGGTGCGGCCTGTGTGGTGGGCTATGTGAACAATGTGTACACGGTGTATTCCCGCAGCATGCTGTGGGCGACTGTGAACCGCCTGCTGGCGGGAGATACGGTGCGCGAAGCCGTGGACTTCGGCATGAACCTGTACGGTGCGGATGATATCATCTGGTACAACAATCAGGGCGGGCGGCGGCCCCACGCGGTGGCGTCTTTCCCGGTATTGAGCGGCGATCAGAATGCCCGGCTGCGGGCCGTGCAGGCTGCGGCCGACAGCACACAGCAGGCTGCCTGAGCAAAGCTGGCATTGCGCTTTTGCAAAAAGTATACTATACTAAGGGATGGCAGAGCACTGCCATCCTTTTTTGATGATTGGGAGGGAAACTCCATGGCAGAATACATCACCCATTCCCGCGCCGAGACGGTGGCGCTGGGCAAGCGCATGGCGGCTGTGCTGCAGCCCGGGGCACTCATTGCCTTTACCGGGGGGCTGGGCGCAGGCAAAACGGCCTTTACCGAGGGTCTGGCCGAGGGCCTGGGCTGCACCGACCCGGTGAGCAGCCCCACCTTTGCCATCGTGAACTATTACCGCGGGCCGCGGCCGCTGGCCCACTTTGACCTGTACCGCATTTCCACCGAGAACGATCTGTGTGCGGCCGGGTTCTATGACTATCTGGATCAGGGGGCCATCGTGGCGGCAGAGTGGAGCGAGAATTTTGCCGACCTGCTGGCACTGGAACAGCCGATCCATGTGAACATTGAGCGGGTGGATGAGAATACCCGCAAGATCACCATCGAGGGGGTAGAGGTATGAACATTCTGGCCGTGGACACCGCCGGAAAGACGGCGGGCGTGGCCCTGCTGCAGGATGACCGCCTGCTGTACGAGGTCTATCTGGACGCAGGCATGACCCACAGCGAGACGCTGATGCCGATGATCGACACCTGCCTGAAAACCTGCGGCATGACCTGCGCCGACATCGACCTGTATGGCGTGAACGCCGGCCCCGGCAGCTTTACCGGCCTGCGCATCGGTCTGGCCGCTGTCAAAGGCCTGGCCTTCCCCCGGGAGACGCTGTGCGCGCCGGTTTCCACGCTGGAAGCACTGGCGGCGGCCCACACCGGCGAGGGCACGGTGCTCTGTGCACTGGATGCCCGCCGCGCGCAGGTGTACAGCGCTGCGTTTGATCTGGCCACCCACCAGCGCCTGCTGGAGGACGATGCCCGCGCCGTGGCGGACCTTGCCCAATTTGTAGAAAATTGCAAAAAACCCCTGTTTTTTGTTGGTGATGGCGCATCTCTGTGCTATAATAAATACGGCAGTGTGCCGGGTGTGCTCGAAACGCCCCCGGCCCTGCGGTGCGGCCGTGCAGCTGCCGTGGCACTGGTGGCCAAGCAGATGGCCGAAGCCGGACAGACAGTTCTGCCGGAGGCTCTGCTGCCGGATTACCACCGCCTGAGCCAGGCCGAGCGGGAGCGCGCCGAGCGCCTTGCCGCCGAGGCTGCCGCAAAAGCATAACGTCGTATCCGATAGAAATGGATCTATTGAAAATAAGGAGCGTGTTTTTATGACCCCGATGATCGTTGAGCATCCGCTGTTGCAGCACAAGATCAGCATCCTGCGCAACAAACAGACCGGCACCAAGGAGTTCCGTGACCTTGTTGGCGAGATCGCGACTCTGCTGTGCTACGAAGCCACCCGTGACCTGCCTCTGGAGGAAGTGGAGATCGAAACTCCCATCACCATGGCAAAGACCAAGGTTCTGGCAGGCCGTAAGCTGGCTCTGGTGCCCATCCTGCGCGCCGGCATGGGCATGCTGGACGGCATGCTGACCCTGCTGCCCGCCGCAAAGGTCGGCTTCATCGGCCTGTACCGCGACGAGGAGACCCTGCAGCCCGTGGAGTACTTCTGCAAGCTGCCGCAGGATATCGCCGAGCGTGACGTTCTGGTGCTGGATCCCATGCTGGCTACCGGCGGCAGCGCCATCGACGCCATCACCCAGATCAAGAAGCACGGCGCAAAGCGCATCAAGTTCATCGGCCTCATCGCTGCTCCCGAAGGCATCAAGGCCCTGCACGAGGCACACCCCGATGTGGACATCTACCTCGGCGCACAGGACGACCACCTGAACGAGAACGGCTACATCGTCCCCGGTCTGGGCGACGCAGGCGACCGTATCTACGGCACCAAGTAAAACATATCTAAAAAAAACAATGCCGGAGCGTTGATGCTCCGGCATTGTTTTTTTTTATCTTACATCTCGCTGCTGCGCAGAAAACGCACCAGCATGGGCAGCTCGTACAGCAGCATCAGCAGCCAGCCTACGGCGTAGCTGAAGGGCAGGGCTTCAATGTCCATCTTCAGCACCAGCACAAACAGGGCGGCGGCGGCCACACGACCGCCCATGTTCAGCATACTGCTGTTCAGGGTGACCTTCAAGTCGCCCATGCCCCGGAAAAAGCCCTGGATGCCGTTGGTGGCGGCGGGCAGCATATAAAACAGAGCGCTGGTGCGCAAAAACCGCGCGCCAAGGTCCACCACAGCAGGGTCGGCGGCAAACAGCCGGATGATGGGCTCGGCAAACAGCAGGCAGACACCGGTAAGCAGCAGCGCATAGACAAATTCGATGCGCATACCGCAGTGGTAACCCTGTCGCACCCGGTCGGTCTTGCCCGCGCCCCGGTTCTGCGCCATCAGGGTGGTCATGGCGTGGCCAATGTTCTGCTGCGGGGTGTAGGCAAAGTCGTCGATGCGGGAGGCAGCGGTAAAAGCCGCCATGGCGTTGACGCCCATGGTGTTTACGATGGCCTGCACCGCAATTTTGCCCAGCTGCACCGTGGCCTGCTGCATGGCGCTGGCCCAGCCGTAGCTCACGGTCTTGCGCAGCAGCTTGCCGTCATACACCAGCCACCGTCTGCCCAGCTGCAGGACTGGCACTTTGTAACGGATGTACACCACGCACAGCAGGCAGCAGGCGGCCTCGCTGAGCACGGTGGAAAGAGCGCAGCCCTCGCTGCCCCAGCCCAGCGCCTCCACAAAAAACAGGTCGCCGCCAATGTTCAGCACCGCACTGATCATCAAAAAATACAGTGCGCTCTTGCTGTCGCCCAGCGCACGCATGGTGGCGGCAAGGAAATTATAGAAGAAGGTGAAGATCAGTCCCGCAAACACGATGCGCAGGTAGTTCACCGCAATGGGCAGAATGGCCGCAGGCACCTGCAGCAGCCGCAGCAGCGGGTCTGCCAGCAGCACGCACAGGGCAGAGAAGGTCAAAGAGAACACCGTGCCCGCAATGGCAGTGGTGGATACCTGACGCTCCACCAGCTTGGTATCCCCCGCGCCAAAGGCGGTGCTGACCAGAATGCCCGCGCCCAGACACATCCCGTTGATGAACAGGATGGCAAGGGTCATCAGGGGGTTCGAGGTGCCCACGGCAGCCAGTGCATCCTCGCCCACAAACTTGCCCACGATGATACTGTCGGCGGCGTTGTAGGTAAGCTGGAACAAGTTGCCCAGCACCAGCGGAATGGTAAATTTGATCAGCAACGGCGTAATAGCACCGCTGGTCATGTCCTTGGTCATAAAAAACGTCCTTCTTTCCTATTGATAGAAGCAGCCGCTTACACGATGCTGGCACGTCCGCTGAAAATGGCCAGCGCGGCGCGGCTGTTGCAGTTGGCCAGCAGCTGGGCGGCGGCGTGCAGGGCAGCACCAGCGCTGACCGAAGCGGGAATCGCATCGGTGCGCAGCACCTGCTGGGCGGCACGCTGGGCGTCCCGGCTGGCCACGGCGGAAACGTTATCCACCACATAGCTGTTGTAGTTTTCCGGCACGATGCCGTAGCCGATATCCGGGATGCCGTGGGGGCCGGTAAGCCCGCCGCCCAGCACCTGATTTTCATACGGCTCCACCGCCACGATGCGCACATCGTTCGTCCATGCCTTGATGGTCTCGCCCACGCCGGTCACCGTGCCGGCGCTGCCCACCCCGATGGTAATGGCGTCCACAAGGCTCTGGTTCTGCCGGGCAATGCTTTGCACGATGGCGGGGCCGGTGACCCGGCGGTGATATTCCGGGTTGTCATCGTTGGCAAGCCAGTTCATATAGTACCAGCCGTTCGCGGCGGCGGTCTGCGCTGCAAGCGCCCGCGCCCCGGCCAGACCGCTGCGGGCAGGGCTGTGCCGGATCTGCGCACCCAGCCGCAGCAGGTACTCCTGACGCAGGGCAGGAGCGTCCTCCGGCATCACCAGCACGATGGGGTGCCCGGCGGTCAGGCTGGCCAGCGTAAGGGCGGTGGCAAAGGGGCCGGAGGCTGCTTCAATGATGGGCTGCCCCGGGGCAAGCTGCTTTTTTTCAATGGCAAGGGCCAGCATCCCCTCGGCAAGGCCGTCCCGGGCGGTGCCGGTGGGACCGTTAAAATCCAGATACGCGTACAGATGCCCCTTCAGCCCGCAGGTGGCGGCATAGCCCCGCAGCTCCACAATGGGGCAGGCGGTGGTAAGGGTCTGGTAAAAATTAGAGTAGATCGGCACAAGGGCACTCCTTTCTCTTGGGATACAACACTATTATCCTAACGCAAAGCCCCCGGCTGCGTCAAGATGCCTTTTGGCAAAAACAGCGAATTTTGGGCAGATATTTCAGAAAAAACTCCAAAATCCCCTTGACAAGGGGCAGGGGTTCTGGTATACTCCATCCGTAAAGCAAAAAAACTTTACAACACAGCAAGCACAGACAGCAGAGCACCGGGGGTCAACAGCAATGGCAAAAGATCTGGAAATGGGGTATCTGCTGGATTTTTATGGCGAGGTGCTTACCCAGAAGCAGCGCGAGATGCTGCGCCAGTATTACAACGATGATCTTTCGCTGAGCGAGATCGGCGAAAACTTCGGCATCACCCGGCAGGGCGCACGGGACGCCATCAAGCACGGCGAGACCACCCTGAAGGAACTGGAAGAAAAAGTAGGCTTTGCAGCCCGCTACCGGCGGGTGCAGCAGAAGCTGGAACAGCTGGAACAGCTGGTCATCGACACCCGGTTCGAGTGCACCGGCCCCCGCGCGAATATCACCACCACGGAATATGTGGAAACGCTGACAAAAATGCTGGAGATCATCCGCTCGATGGATGAAGCAAACGAAAGCTGATCGAATTTTGAAAGGAGCACCGCACAATGGCATTTGAATCCCTGACCGACCGCCTTGCCGGTGT
>OLPI01003857.1_pt1 | contig 10267 bp, 7 predicted proteins | sample 1672361 | NCBI WGS metagenome assembly OLPI01 (sample SAMEA3136675, study PRJEB25190) | human gut metagenome
TGAGCTTAACTTGTCCGCGGCAATCTTGTCCTGCCCCGGCGGAAGCTCGTATGTCATTCCCGGAAGCACCTGCCGAACTGCGCTTACAGTAAAATCGATATGCTTTGCGCTGTCCATTATTCTGTCCGTATCGTCCAGCAAAATCACGTTGCTGTGTCTGCCCATAATCTCAATCACAACCGAGCGCGTACACAAATCCCCAAGCTCGTTTCTTGTCTCTGCGTCGATTCGCACAACTCTGTCAAAGCCGTTCTGATAAATATCCTTGATAACCGCTCCGCATAAGTGCTTGCGCATAAGCATACAAAGCATCGGCGGAGTCATAGGATTCTCGCGCTGTACATTGGTAAGATGTATCCTCGGGTTTGCCGCGCTGGCGGACAAAAGAAGCTTATAGCTTCCCTCTCTCGTACGCACGGATAAAATTATCTCTTCCTTTTCGGGCTGATAAACCTTGTCTATTTTTCCGTCCGTAAGCTTGCGCCTAAGCTCATCTGTTACACTGCGCGTCACAAATCCGTCAAACGACATAATTTATCCCCCTTTTACTTCTGAATATATGCTTAATTTTTCAGTTCATCAACCTTGTCGAGCCTCTCCCAGGGGAGGTCAAGGTCGGTTCTTCCGAAATGTCCGTAGGCCGCAGTTTGCTTATATATCGGTCTGCGCAAATCAAGGCTTTTGATTATTCCGCCCGGGCTTAAGTCAAACACTTTGGAAACCCTTTCGGCAATCTCTTCATCGCTGATTTTGCCCGTTCCTCTTGTATCTATTCTGAGCGATACAGGCTTTGCAACGCCTATAGCATATGCAAGCTGAACCTCGCACGCCTTGGCAAGCCCCGCCGCAACAACGTTTTTGGCAACATATCTTGCGGCATACGCTGCGCTTCTGTCAACCTTTGTCGGGTCCTTGCCCGAGAATGCGCCGCCGCCGTGGCTTGCATAGCCGCCGTAAGTATCAACTATAATTTTTCTGCCCGTATGTCCCGAGTCTCCCTGCGGGCCGCCTATTACAAAGCGCCCCGTGGGGTTTATAAAATACTTTGTGTCATCGTCCAAAAGCTTGGGATCGATAACGGGAAGTATTACCTTTTCTTTTATATCTTTGCGCAATGTCTCTATATCGACATTTTCATCGTGCTGACTTGAAATAACAACCGTATCTATACGTTTAACAGAGCCGTCTTTATTATATTCAACGGTAACCTGAGACTTTCCGTCGGGGCGGAGGTAATCGATGATACCCTCTTTGCGCACCTTCGTCAGCCGAAGCGCCAGCTTATGAGCAAGAGAAATCGGCATAGGCATATACTCATCCGTCTCATCGCAGGCAAATCCGAACATCATTCCCTGGTCGCCCGCTCCGATGCCGTCACCGCTGTCGTCAACTCCCATAGCGATATCGCTCGACTGCTCGTCAATCGCGGTGATTACCGCACAGGTATCACAGTCAAAGCCGTACTTTGCTCTGTCATATCCGACCGAGCGTATAGTCTCGCGCACAAGCTTTGTTATATCAACATATGTTGATGTACTGATTTCACCCACAACAAGTACAAGCCCCGTTGTAACGGTAACTTCACACGCAACGCGCGCGTATTTATCCTCTTTTAATATTGCGTCAAGTATTGCGTCTGAAATCAAGTCCGATATTTTGTCGGGGTGCCCCTCCGTAACCGACTCGGATGTAAAAAGCCTTTTAAACATATTTATCTTCCTTTCCAATTTACGGTCAGTCAAATGACCCTCTTAAATCGCTGATTGCTTATATACTTTAATTATAACCAATCGCTGTATAAAAATCAACTGTTTTATGCAAATATAAACTAAGTTTTGTTACTTATTATTCTCTCTGCCATACTTAAAAGCGCACCGCGATTATTCTCGCACCTTCCGTCTATTACCTCGTCAAGAAGCTTTTCAAGCATATCTCCTATATTCCGCCCCGATATGCCCATCGCAATCATATCCGCTCCGTTTGCCTTAAGCTGTTTTAATGACCAACAGTCCTTGTCTTTATCAAGACTTTGTATAATTTTTAAGGCATTTTTATGAGCCTCGTCACCGAATATAACCGAATTAAACACCGCTATATCAAGCGCCGCTTCCGCGCCGGATTCCTTTACAAATCTAAGCGCCCCTGCCTTTGTCACAGGCGGTAGGGCATTTATATTCTTTACCGTTTTACACACTCTGCGCTTTGTCTTTAAATCGGGCTTAAGCCTGCCCGCCGCCAAACCGATATCATCGCCCGCCACGGCGCAGACAGCGGCAAGCCTTAAAGCAAAATCCTTCGGCATATAATCCGCCGCAACGCACATTTCGGCGTCAAACACTTCGCTGCCGAAGCATTCCGGCAAAATCCTTTCAAATATATCGCGATACTTAATCAAAACTCTTGACGGGCTGTCCGCAAGCAAAAGCTTTTTAAGCTCTGCATAAATTCTCTCTGCCGCAATGCCGCACAGCTTGTACGAAAGAGCGCGTGCCGCGGCGGCGGTATCCGCCTCTATCTCAAATCCGCATACAGCCGAAAATCTTAAGGCGCGGATTATCCTGAGCGCATCCTCCGAAAAACGTTTTTCGGGGTCACCCACACAGCGGATTATTTTCTTTTTTATATCCTCTCTGCCGCCGAAGGGGTCAATCAGCCCTCTTGCCTCGTTATATGCCATAGAATTTATCGTAAAATCTCTTCTTGACAAATCGATGTTTATATCACTCACAAAGCTTACATCATCGGGGCGGCGGCTGTCGCTGTAGCCGCCGTCAACGCGAAAGGTCGTAACCTCTATCGGCATATTGTCCGACAAAACGGTTACGGTTCCGTGCTTTATTCCTGTCGGAATCGTAGGCATAATACCCGAAAACACCTTTTGGGTTAAGTTCGGGGCAGCCGATGTACATACATCCCAGTCGGACGGATTTTTGCCCATAATTCCGTCACGGACACAGCCGCCTACAACAAACGCCTCAAAGCCCGATTCTTCAAGCGTATTTAATACTTTTTTTACATAGCGTGGTATTTCTATCATATCTCATCATCGCCGCTTATCTTAAATATAAAGGAAACCGCAAAATACTGATTGAATCATCTATCGTTGTCCTTGGTATCTCATACACGCTGCCCGAGCCTTTGTTCACTACCGAAAATCCCGTTTTATAAAATCTTCTCGCCTGCCATACAACATCGGCATTTATAGAACCGTACGGATATGCAACTGATGTGACTTCTCTGCCCGTTACATTGTATATCGCATCGTTTGAAGCCGAAAATTCCGCCGCTATTTCGTCTCCCGAAAGTTCGGTCAACCTTGCGTGGTTTGCAGTGTGCGAGTATATTCTGAAGACTCCGCTGTCGCTCATCTCGTAAAGCTGTCGGTCTGTACAGTAATATTCCTTGCCTATATTGTCAGAGACCATAAAAAGCGTCGCCTTTGCGTTATACTTTTTAAGGATTTTATACGCTTTGTCGTATGTCTCTTCATATCCGTCATCAAAGGTTATAACAACCGCCTTTTTTGCCGAGTCGGCAAGAGACATCTCCTCAGGGAACAGAAACGTATAACCGTTATCATAAAAATACTTTATCTGCTCTTCAAAATTCGGTTCACTTACAAACACATAGGGGTAAGGCCCCGACGGATAATCGATTACGTGATACATAAGAATCGGAAGCCTGCAAAAGCTTCTGCCGCCGTTTTTGCTTCTTTTGCCGTAATTTTGGGTGCGCACAGCAAGGCTTATATAATATCTTGCCATACCAACGGATATAATCGATTTCGGCTTTAAATATCCCGAATTGTTATACACACCCACAGCCGACAAAAACGCAATCTGACTTTGATAAAACGGGCTTACCTCGTTTTGGTCGGTGTGCCATACAATTTTTGTATTATCGTAAAAAAGGTCGGGACAGGATACGTCGAGTGCGCGCTTAAGCATAATCAAAAACTCTTCGGTTGTCACTTCTCTGTCCGGCAAAAAGTTATTATCGTAAATTGCGTGAACAATCTTCTTTTTCCGATAATACGCAACAGCGGGGTCGTTTGTATCGTCAAATGGCGTGCCCGTCTCCCACACGGGCAGAACCTCCGTCAGCATATTTACAGCCGTTTTGCGCGTTACGGCTGTGTTATCGTCGGCATATGCGCAAGGCGTCATAAACAGTGCCATAATCAATGCAGTAAATACTATTTTCTTCATTATGTTCATTGCCATTTCCCCTCTTTTTGTATATATCTTTTTTGCTCAACTGATATACTATAGCACACTTTGCCTCAAATGTCCAGTCTTTACGGTTTTTTATTCTGATTTTGTTAAATTTTTCGAATTTACCTTTGCATTTTGCTTAATTTTAATTTTGCGTTTAACATTTATTTTTGTTAAATCAGCGATTGACAAAGAACACCCAATTCTATATAATATTTAAGTAAACAAAATTAATTTTGATTATGATACAATATAATAGTGAACTAAAATCAAGCGTGTTGCATTAAGCGTAAGTCCGGCTTTTTGCAGCACGCTTTTTTTGCGGAAATTTACTGTATCAAATCAGCAGAAACGGAGAATGTAAATCTATGCAAAAAAAAGAAACCAAAAATAAAATGGCAACCGTGCCGATAAACAAGCTGATTATCTCAATGGGTCTGCCTATGATAATCTCAATGGTCTTGCAGGCGGTGTACAATATAGTCGATAGCGCTTTTGTCGCAAATATGCCACAAAACGGCGAAACGGCACTTAACGCCCTTACCCTTGCCTTTCCTATGCAGATGCTGATGGTGGCTATAGGTATAGGGACAGGCGTCGGCGCGAACGCGCTTCTTGCCGGGTGCCTCGGCAGAAGCGACCGCGAAAAAGCAAGCAAAACCGCAGGGAATGCAATCTTCCTCGGTATAATAATTTATGTTGTATTTCTTTTATTTGGGGTCTTTGGGGCAAAGCTTTATATAAAATCCCAAACTTCAAACGCTCTAATCGCCGAAATGGGTACCGAGTATCTCGGCATCTGCTGCACCTTGTCCTTCGGAATAGTTTTCTTTTCGGTATTTGAGAAGCTTCTTCAGGCATCGGGGCACCCTATATGCTCGACCGTTGCCCAAATTTCGGGTGCTGCGGCAAATATTATACTTGACCCGATTATGATTTACGGATTATTCGGCTGCCCCGAGATGGGCGTTGCAGGAGCGGCGTATGCAACCGTTATCGGTCAATGGATTTCAGCCGCACTCGGCCTGTTTTTTCATATTAAGTATAACAGTGAAATTTCAAAAAAGCCAAAATATCTCAAGCCATCGCTTCATATTATCGGCGGAATATATTCCATTGGGCTGCCCGCAATCATTGCTCAGGCTCTTATGTCGATTATGACATACGGGCTGAACATAATCCTCGGCAGAGTCGGCGAGGCTTTTGTCACCGCATACGGATTATACTACAAGCTTCAGCAATTTATATTATTTGCCGCCTTTGGCCTGCGCGATGCCATAACCCCGATTATCGCCTTTTCGTACGGAATGAAAAGTCTTCCACGCGTACGGGACGGAATAAAGTTCGGCATAATTTATTCTTTGATTATTATGCTTTTGGGCACGATTGCCGCCGAAGCCTTCGCAGTTCCGTTTACACGCGCCTTCGGTCTGTCGGGCGAGACCCGTTCGCTTTGTCTCAGCGCAATGCGTATAATTTCTGCAAGTTTTGTCTTTGCAGGGGCAAATATTGCGTTTCAGGGAATCTTTCAGGCACTTAACGCGGGGACTGAAACACTTATTATTTCTCTTGGCAGACAGCTTGTGTTTATTCTGCCTGTCGCATATTTTCTATCCCGATTTGTTATAAACTCGGCAATGCCGGGATATATCATATGGTTTACCTTTCCCTTCGGAGAGCTTGCGACTATGTTAATCGGCTGCGCAATGCTGAAAACAAAATACAAAAATGATATAACCCCCAAAAAGTTAGATTTTTGATCTGACTTTTTGAGGGTTATTTTTTCTATTCAAGTTCAAACGCGCCGGTGTAAAGCTGATAATAAGTTCCCTTTCGTGCAATCAAGTCTTTATGACTTCCGCGTTCTATTATGCGGCCGTGGTCAAGCACCATAATGACGTCAGAGTTCATAACCGTAGACAGTCTGTGAGCAATAACAAATACTGTTCTGCCCTCCATAAGCTTATCCATACCACGCTGAACAATTGCTTCCGTACGGGTATCGATTGACGATGTTGCCTCGTCAAGGATCATAACGGGCGGGTCTGCCACAGCGGCACGCGCAATGGCAATCAGCTGTCTTTGTCCCTGCGACAGATTAGCGCCGTTGTTTGAAAGCTCTGTATCATATCCGCCGGGAAGCCTTGTTATAAAGTCGTCCGCCCCGGCAAGTCTTGCCGCCGCACGGCACTCTTCATCGGTTGCTTCAAGCCTTCCGTATCTTATATTGTCCATAACCGTACCGGTAAAGAGGTTGGTTTCCTGAAGAACTATACCAAGCGATTGCCTAAGGTCGTATTTTTTAATCTTATTTATATTTATTCCGTCATATCTTATCTTACCGTCGGCAATATCATAAAATCTGTTTATCAGATTGGTGATCGTCGTCTTGCCGGCACCCGTTGCGCCGACAAAAGCAACCTTCTGTCCCGGCTCGGCGTACACCGATACCCCGTGAAGAACCTGCTTATCCTCGTCATATCCGAAGTCAACGTCAAACATACGAACATCGCCTTTGAGTTCTGTATACGTAAGAGTTCCGTCCCCGTGAGGGTGCTTCCACGCCCAGTGTCCTGTATGCTTTTTTGTCTCTGTTATTGTTCCGTCTGCCGAAATTTCAGCATTGACAAGGGTAACATATCCATCGTCCGTCTCGGGCTTTTCGTCCATAAGCTCAAAAATTCTGTCCGCGCCCGCAATACCCATAACTATAGCGTTTATCTGCTGCGAAAGCTGATTTACGTTACCCGTAAACTGCTTTGTCATATTAAGAAACGGAACAACAATGCTTATATCAAGCGCCGCCCTTGATATGCTTAGGTTTTTAACATTTAAAAGCAAAAACACTCCGCCCGCAATCGCAACTATTACATAAAGTATATTACCGATGTTCTGAATAATCGGACCCAAAACATTGGCGTATGCGTTTGCTCTTCCGCTGTCTTCATACAACGCCTCGTTAAGCTTGTCAAAGTCCTCTTCACATTCTCTTTCGTGGCAGAAGACCTTGATAACCTTCTGACCGTTCATCATCTCCTGGATAAGACCTTCCGCACGGCCAAGCGACTGCTGCTGGCGTATAAAGTATTTAGCCGAACCACCGCCGAGCTTTTTGGATACAAACATCATTGCGGCAACGCCGACAAGCAGTACAAGCGTCATCCACACGCTGTAATAAAGCATTACAAAAAATACGCATATAACAACCGAGCCCGCACGCAAAAGTGCCGGAAGAGCCTGAGAAACAAGCTGTCTTAACGTATCGATATCGTTTGTGTAATGGCTCATTATATCTCCGTGCTTGTTTGTGTCAAAATACTTAATCGGCAGGCTTTGCATACCGTCAAACATTGCACGTCTCATTTTGCACAAAAATCCCTGAGTTATATATGCCATAAGCTGATTGTATACGATAACGGCTATAAGAGCCACGATGTATATTCCCACAAGCACGCATATCTGCGGGATAAGTTCTGCCCTTGCAGCAGCCCAGTCGCGCGACTCGCTGAACTTGCTTATTATCGCTATTACCTTTTGTATAAATACGTCCGGAACAGCCGCAGCCGCAGCCGAGAATAATATACAGAATATTGTTACGGGCAAAAGTACGGGGAAAAACTTAAACAGCATCTTTATCACCCGTGCGAATGTTCCGCTGTTCATCTTCTTATTTTTCTTCATCTTCCGCACCTCCGTTCGACTGCTGCATATAAACCTCGCGGTAAATCTCGCTGCGCTCTATAAGCTCGCTGTGCGTACCGATATCCGCGATTTTTCCGTTGTCCATAACTATAATCGCGTCAGCCTCTTCTACGGATGCGATTCGCTGAGCAATTATTATCTTTGTTGTCTCGGGTATAAACTTCTTAAAGCCGTCTCTTATCATTGCGTCCGTCTTTGTGTCAACCGCGCTGGTTGAGTCGTCAAGAATAAGAATCTTTGGCTTTTTAAGCAATGCGCGCGCTATGCAAAGCCTCTGCTTCTGACCGCCCGACACGTTTGTTCCGCCCTGCTCTATCTTTGTCTGATATTTGTCGGGGAAGGTTTGAACAAACTCATCCGCACAGGCAAGTCTGCACGCCTCTTCTATCTCTTCATCGGTGGCGTTCTCGTTGCCCCAGCGCAGATTCTCGGCAATCGTCCCCGAGAAGAGCAGATTCTTCTGAAGAACCATCGCAACCGCTCCGCGAAGCGTCTCTATATCATATTCCTTTACGTCCGTTCCGCCCACCTTTACTGTTCCGCAGGTCGCGTCGTAAAGCCTTGGTATAAGCTGAACAAGCGATGATTTACTTGAACCCGTACCGCCGATAATTCCGACCGTCATTCCGCTTTTTATATGCAGATTGACATCTTCAATGGCATAGCGTTTTGCCTTTGAATTGTACTTAAAGCTTACGTTATCAAAGTCTATCGAGCCGTCTTTAACGCTTGTAACGGGCACCTCCGGCTCTTTAAGCGCAGGCTCTTCTTCAAGCACTTCGCATATACGCTTTGCCGACTCTGCCGACATAGTAATCATAACATATATCATAGACAGCATCATAAGCGACATCAGTATCTGAACGCCGTAAGTCAGCATAGCCGAAATCTGACCGACATCTATGGTGCTTCCGCCGCTTTGTATAACAAGCTTAGAACCGATTAAAAGCACAAAAGCCGTGTTAAAGTACATACAAAAGTTCATAAGCGGCATATTCCACGCGATTATTTTTTCGGCGCGTGTAAAATCCTCTCTTATATCCTCTGCCGCCGCGCCGAACTTCTCTTTCTCGTGATTCTCACGCGAGAAGCCCTTTACCACGCGCATACCGCGGACGTTTTCTTCAATCGATTCGTTTAAACGGTCATACTTTTTAAATACCCGTCTGAAGGCAGGCATCGCCTTTTTACCTATCAGCCAAAGTCCGAAGCCGAGGACGGGTATTACCACAACAAAAGCCGTAGCCAACGCCCCGCCCATTATATACGCGGTAGCAACCGAGAATATGAGCATAAGCGGCGCCCTTACCGCTGTTCTTATAATCATCATATACGACATCTGAACGTTTGCCACATCTGTTGTCATACGCGTAACTAGCGATGCCGAAGAAAACTTGTCGATGTTTTCAAAGCTGTAGGTCTGAACCTTTCTGAACATATCGCTTCTCATATTTTTGGCAAATCCCGCAGACGCGCGCGCCGAGGTAAAGCCCGCCAATCCGCCGCAAAGCAGCGAGATACAGGCGATTATCGTAAGAATCAAGCCCTTTTTAAGCAGCTCGTTCATACTTGTCCCCGATTTTATATCGTTTACTAGCTGTGCGGTAATGTACGGAATAATAGTTTCCATTATTGCCTCGCCCACTATCAGTATCAAAGTATATATCGTGGGCTTTTTATACTCTCTGATACAACTTGCAAGCCGTTTTATCATAATTTCGCTTCCCTTCCTTGATGCATATTTTCTCTTTCGTTAGGCACGGTTTTTAAAATGCGAAGAAACGTTTTAAGCGCCGCTCCCAACTCTTCTTTATCACTGTCGCTTATACCGTCTATAATTTCCCTGAAATATACCGCGTATTCATCAAGGAATTTATCGATATAAGCAAATGCCTTGTCTGTCAGACGTATTCTGACAATTCTTCTGTCGCACGGGTCAGAGACCCTCTCTGCCAGACCGCGTTCTATCAGTCCGTCAACTATCTTGGTCATTCTTTGCTTCTGCATATGCATTGCCCGCGCAAGCTCTGACATTGTCATTTCCTTGCCCGTCAGATTGATAATCTGTATACAGTAATACATATCAAGGCTGACATTGTCAAGAAGCAAATGCTTAAAGGGCTTTGTCAGCTTATAATGCCACATAGGCATTACTGCCAGAAACATTTTTTGAATTTGCTTAGAATCCGTAATATATTCCTCCTTTGACATTCTTTAAGACAATAATAGTAGCATTTGTGCGATAGTAAATAAAATGCTACTATTATTTATTATATTCTTTTGCCAATTAAATGTCAATAGGATAAATATGAAGTTTATGTGAATAAATCCAATAATCAGTCAAGGTGAAA
>OLPI01003858.1_pt1 | contig 10266 bp, 7 predicted proteins | sample 1672361 | NCBI WGS metagenome assembly OLPI01 (sample SAMEA3136675, study PRJEB25190) | human gut metagenome
GCATAGCACGAAAAATGATAGACTGGTGGCTAAGCAATAATTAAAAGACGGAAATCATTCAAATAAAAACAGATTGCGGAGGACATGCATTCAACAAACGAACAACTACGAATGAAACGACTCTCATTCACATCAACCAATCGGTGTGTAACCGCAATCTGCCTATACTTAACTTCCCTGCAAACGTTTTGTTCATCAACCATCGGGTTTAAGTCTTTATTTAAGTTTTCTTTCAACACAGAAGCAAAAGGAAGAGGCGCAGCCCTCACGGGTTACGCCTCTCCGAACACTATATACACATTTTTTCCTCTTTCCTATCAAATGCCGAGTGACTTGCGCACTGCCTCCACTTTCTTCTCAGCTTCGGCATCGGCGCTGGTATAGCATTTCGGACAACCCATCTCGCCCTTCACCTCGATATAGAACTTAATCTTCGGTTCCGTACCGGAAGGACGGACAGAAATCTTCGTGCCGTCTACAGTGAAATATTGAAGTACATTGGAAGTCTCGGGCATATCCAGCTTGCTTACGTTGCCCTGGGCATCAGTAAGTTCCAGCGTCTTGTAATCCTTAATCAGACTGACAGCCGAACCGCCGATTTCCTTCGGAGGATTGGCACGGAAGTTATCCATCATCGCCTTGATTTCCTCGGCACCGCTCTTACCCGGTTTCACCACATTCACGGTGGTTTCCTTTGAGAATCCATATTCTACATAGATTTCCATCAATACGTCATAGAGCGTCTTACCCTGGTCTTTGGCCCAAGCACAGATTTCGGCCAGCAAGGAGCAGGCAGAAACCGCATCTTTATCACGGACAAAGTCTTCGGCCAGGAAGCCATAGCTTTCTTCACCACCACCGATATACTGCTGCTTGCCTTCGCTCAGACGGATTTCGCGAGCAATCCACTTGAAGCCGGTGTAGCAGTCGCGCATTTCAATCTTGTTCTTGTCTGCCACAGCCTTGATGAGTTCAGTGGTCACGATGGTCTTCACGATGAAGTCGTTCGGCTGCATCTTGCCCATTGCAATACGGTTCTTGATGATGTAGTACAAGAAAATGAGACAAGTCTGGTTACCATTAATAAGCACCCACTCGCCCTTATCGTCCTTGCAGGCCATACCGACACGGTCGGCATCCGGGTCACTTGCCATCACGATGTCAGCGTCAATCTTCTTGGCCAGCGCAATGGCCATGGAAAGGGCTTCGGCATTTTCGGGATTCGGAGAAACCACCGTCGGGAAATTGCCGTCCTTCACCATCTGTTCGGGCACGCAGTTGATATTCTCAAATCCCCACTCCTTCAATGAGTCCGGAATGAGCACGCGGCCTGCGCCATGAAGCGGAGTATACACAATGCTGAGGTCTTTCTGGCGACGGATGACTTCGGGGTCGATGGAGATGGAGTGAACCATGTCCAGATAAACCTTATCCACTTCCTTGCCGATAATCTGAATCAAGTCCTTGTTGCCGTTGAACTTGATGTCGGCCACCGTCACCTTATTCACCTCGTCTATGATGGCTGTATCGTGCGGAGCGAGCACCTGCGCACCGTCATCCCAATAAGCCTTGTAGCCGTTGTATTCTCTGGGGTTGTGGCTGGCTGTAATGTTGATACCGCTCTGGCAGCCGAAGTGGCGAATGGCAAATGAAACTTCGGGCGTAGGACGAAGGTCATCAAAAAGATATACCTTGATGCCGTTTGCAGAGAAGATGTCGGCAGAAATCTTTGCGAACTTGTCGCTATTGTTGCGGCAGTCGTGCCCCACAACAACGGAAATATCCTTCTTTCCGGCAAAACATTTGTTCAGATAGTTGGACAAGCCCTGTGTTGCGGCACCTACGGTGTAGATGTTCATGCGGTTTGTACCGGCACCCATGATGCCGCGCAGACCGCCCGTTCCAAATTCCAGGTCTTTGTAAAAACTGTCTATCAATTCGGTTTTATCTGGATTTTCCAACATGCGTTTCACTTCTGCCTGAGTTTCGGCATCATATGCCGGGGTAAGCCATTTTTCGGCTTTCTCAGTCACCTGCTTAATCAGTTCCTGATTTTCCATAAGACTGTTATTGTTTTAAGGGTTAATATAAACTTTTTTGTAAGACACAAATGTAGAAGAATAAGTTCAAATATCCTAATTTTATTCAGGCATTTTATATCTGTCTCCCGTCTGCTTAACATACTCTTCAAGGAACTCCTTCGGGTATCCCGGGCGGATTACGCCTGCCGGCTGGCCGATGGAATTACGTTCGAATTGACCGTTTTTCATACGTTTGACAACGCCGTCATTATACTTTACGACAAGAAACTCGCCAAGACGTTTCCAAGTATCGAAAGTGCTTTGGGCAGTCATGTTCGTATAGTTGGTAAGGAATGCCTTTGCTTTGGCAGGGTCTTTTTCCAGCAGTTTGGCAGCAGCAGCCTCAACGCCTTCCTGCGCTTCGTTGAAGGTTGTCTCCAACTCTGTCTGAGTGGCACGCACGTCGCCCATCATCAAGTCATAACGGGGATAAACCATATTGGCCACCCAGTTGAAAATCCAGAAAGCGGAGTTCCAGGAGAAAGTGATGTAATCGGCGCCGTCCACACGAGTGTAGCATACGGGAACCTTGTCCGTACAGCAGTATACGGGCGTAAATACCGTCATGTTGGCATCATCTGTGCCGAACCACAATACTCCACCGATAGGGTCGGGCAACTCGGAGCGCATCTGTGCCACGAATACGAAACCGCTCTGCTGGGTGGAGATGGGACGCTCATTGAAGTATTCCTGGTCACCCACCTTGAAAGAGAGTGGAGAAAGGCGGTACGGGGTATGATACGGGCCTGCGCCGAAATCTTTGCTGATGTCAAGAGGGGTACCTTCATAATGGTCGCGCATGGCGTTCTTCACATCCTGCACGGAAACCTTGCGATTGGGCTTCACAAACAGAGGCATCGGAGTGTTCGTCTCACCTAATATATAAGGCAGGAACTCGTTGCCGCGGTCGGTAAACATATTGAAATAGCTCCATACGCGTGCCTCGCAATAGCGACGGGCACCGAAATCGAGCGGAGCGTAGGCATCGGCAAAGCTGAAATCCTTGTTCACACCGTCAAAATAGCCCTTCTCGCGTGCAAAAGAGATGACGTCGGCAGAGTACATGCAGTTTTCCTTGTCATTCATATTGAACTGATGAATGCGGCTCTGATTGGCATGTGCGGAGATACAATCATCGGGCACGCGGACAGCTACCCATACGGCACCGCGCACACCGGGTCCCTTGCCAATCATCTCCATAATCCATATCTCGTTGGGGTCGGCAATGGTAAAGGACTCGCCACCGCTGTAATAGCCGTATTCCTGCACCAACTCCGTCATCACCTTGATAGCCTCGCGGGCGGTGCGTGAGCGTTGCAGACCGAGGTAAATCAAACTGCCGTAGTCGATGATGCCGGTGGTATCCACCAGCTCGGGACGTCCGCCGAATGTCGTCTCACCGATAGTGAGCTGGAACTCATTCATATTGCCGATGACATTGTACGTCTGGCGGGCCTGCTCTATCTGCCCGAGGTATTTGCCGGTGTCCCACTCATGTATATCAATCAGCGTGCCTTTCTTGTGCATGCCGGCAGGATAATGGTATAACTCGCCGAACAAGCCATAGGAATCGGCAGAATAAGAAACAATGGTAGAACCGTCTGCGGAGGCGTTCTTGCCTACGATAAGATTGGTGCAAGCCAGTGCATTCGCTACGGCTGCCACAACAAACAAGACGGAAAGAGTCAGTCTTTTACTTTTCATACTTCTAAATTATAATGTTACTAAATATTTCAGTATTTACCATACAAATTCAAACTGTTCGGTGGTACGGTTGCCACAACCATCCGTCACCGTCATCTCCACCACATGCTTGCCGCCTTTCTCCACATGTTTCGGGTCGAGCTCGCACACCAGGTTACCACTGATGGAGTTGGGCTTTCCAAACAAGGCATATTTTCCGTCAATCGTACCCCGATAGGTGTTGATGCCGGTTTCCTTGTCCTTGGCCTTGAAGATGATTTTTCCCGTACGTCCCCACTGAGCTTGGTTCACGGGAGTTATCACCGGCGGAACCGTATCCACTGCCACGGTATAAGTCCCCAAATCCCGTATACGCACTTTCATGACACCATCCTCATACTTACCGCCGATGCGGTATTTTCCACCGCGCGCCGTTACGCCCGCCACATAATATTTGGTCACATCCTCTACCGGACGCCGGCGCAAGCCGATACGCAAATCGCAGGCATTGTGCATAGGAATACGGGTATCGTTCAGTTGATAGGTGAAAGCGATGTCGCCACTATCAGCCCGCACGGAGTAGTTCAGCAAGACGTCATCGTAGAGCATTCCTTTCGGGATAACCAACTCCAGCCCCGGCTCCTGCAGATAGTTCACCTTGTCCCATTTGAGGGCATATTTCTCACGATGTTCCACCGGAGCAATTGTCGTCTTCTGCCCCTGGACTGTAAAGCGGACTTTAGAGGTATTTCCCAGCGCATCGCTCAGTGTATAGACAAATCGGTAAGGGCGTTCTTCGTTGATTTCCACCAGTCCGCGATTGCCGTTGGATGCCTGCAGCATGCGAAGGCGGTTGCCCGGCTCTATAAAAGACTTCATGTACTGACCGTGTGTCCACGAATTGATATAGCGGTTCTCCTCATAGGCAAAGCGGTCTACCGTACTGCGGAAGACTTCCTCACCGTCCACTTCGAGAATCACCGTCTTCACGCCATATTTATTCTGCACTCCGTCCATATAGTCGTAGGCACGGATGCCTGCACCAATCAGTCCCCAAGCGGTAATGGGTTTCGTTGGATGTGCCGGAAAAGCCCGTCGCGTCTGCTTGCCCTCCACCACTCCTTTTCCCGGCTGTGGAAACAGCATGATACCTTCGGCACGCGGGGCAGTCTTGTCTTTCACCTTGTTCATGAAGAAAGGCAGCGGGTCGATATATTCGTCCGTAGCCGTCTCTATCATATCCAGATGCAGGTGCGGACCGAAAGAGTATCCGGTGTTTCCGCTCAAAGCTATTATCTGACCGGCCTTCACGGGATATTCATCGGGTTCGGGAGTAATTTCCACCTCCCAACTTTCTTTCTCGTACTGCAAGTCTTCAACCCGGCGGGCCACATCGCCCACAAAGGCACTCAAATGGCGGTTTATCGTCGAATAACCATTGTCATAAGCCACATCGAGCACATAGCCCGAACCGTGGGTAACGCGGATACGCGAAATATATCCGTCGGCCAGAGCGCGTACCGGCTTGCCTATGGTTCCACCGGTCTTGAAATCCAGTCCGCCATGAAAATGGTTGGCACGTATCTCGCCGAAGTTACCGGAGAAAGTGATAGGAAAATCAAAAGGCGGGATGAAGGAGGGCTTGTCTGTATCGGTTTCTTGGGCATAGCCGCTTTGCACACTACCAATAAAGAACAAAAGAGAGAAAAATATAGAATATTTCATATTTTGTACAGTCAATATTATTTTAAATGCATGCAAATATAAAAAGAATAGTTCTCTCTACCTACAGAAAGCTACAATTATCATTGATTAAAACATGCATAAAAATTCTGTTGAAGAACATAGATGCACCGATAACACCCAAGCCGGGAAATCGCTATATTGCGCCATGTTTAACCCCCCAATTAAAACTTTAAGGTTATGATTATCGGAGTACCTAAAGAAATCAAGAACAACGAGAACCGCGTGGGCATGACCCCTGCCGGAGTAGCCGAATTGGTGAAAAAAGGTCATACGGTGTATGTGCAAGCCACAGCAGGCGTAAACAGCGGTTTCTCCGACGATGACTACATCGCCGTAGGTGCAAAGACTTTACCGACCATTGAAGACACGTATGCCGCAGCCGACATGATTGTCAAGGTAAAGGAACCTATTGCACCGGAGTACAAACTGATTAAAAAGGAACAAGTGGTATTTACCTATTTCCACTTTGCAGCCGATAAATTGCTGACCGAAGCCATGATTGAAAGTGGTGCCGTCTGCATCGCCTACGAAACCGTGGAAAAAGAAGACCGTTCACTTCCGCTGCTTACCCCCATGAGCGAGGTGGCAGGACGCATGGCTACCCAAGTAGGAGCCCGCTTCCTTGAAAAGCCACAAGGCGGCAAGGGAAAACTGATGGGCGGAGTAACGGGCGTACGTCCCGCACGCGTACTTATCCTTGGAGGTGGTATCGTGGGCACCAATGCCGCACAGATAGCTGCCGGAATGGGTGCCGAGGTACTGATTGCCGACATCAACCTTCCCCGCCTGCGCTACCTGAGTGAAGTGATGCCGAAAAACGTAAAGACACTCTATTCTTCCACCCATAACATCAAGATGGAATTGCCGAACATCGACTTGGTAATCGGTTCCGTCCTCATCCCCGGTGACAAGGCCCCACACCTCATCACCAGCGAAATGCTGAAGATGATGAAACCCGGTACGGTACTCGTAGACGTAGCCATCGACCAGGGCGGTTGTTTCGAAACCTCCCACCCCACCACGCACAGCGACCCTACCTACATTGTGGACGGAATTGTACACTACGCCGTTGCCAATATCCCCGGCGCCGTACCCTTCACCTCCACCATGGCACTGACAAATGCCACCCTGCCCTACACTGTTTCCCTGGCATGTAAAGGCTGGAGACAAGCCTGCAAGGACGACTCGGCTCTGGCGCAAGGATTGAACGTAGTGGAAGGCAAAGTAACATACAAAGCTGTAGCCGACGTCTTCGGGCTGAAATATGAGGCGATTGAGTTATAAGTTATAAGTTATAAGTTATAAGTGATGAGTGATTTGTTGGTATTTTCCTTTCAGCATGGTAGCGCAGCACAATTACCAACAAATCACTCATCACTCATAACTCCCCCCCAACAAAGAATCCTTCTTCCTCGCATACTCCCACCACATAGCGAGCAGTGTGATGCAGAGGTTGAAAATAAACGGAAATTCCTTGGAATTAGTGTGGAACAAGGTCTGAAAGAAGTCTGTAATGAACGGGGACAATAGAATCGCCAGATAATTCATTACCATTACAAAGGCCAGTGCCAAAGTTGTTTTTTCCGGTATAGCCGTATCTACTGTCTCGTCATAAATCAGCGGTTGAATGACACCATATCCCAAACCAACCAACATACATCCCGGTATTATCAGCCATTCTTTAGGCGAAATCCATATCAAAAGCAAACCCGCTGCAATGGACAAAAGGCTGTAGAACTTTGTGTGTTTCCCCATCCACTTCACGATATGCCCCAGGAAGAAACCCGGAGCCATAATGGCAAGGAAGAATAAGGAGATCATCAATCCGGAATTTCCGCTGGAGAAGTGATGGGCCTCCATCAAAAAAGGCAAGTCAAAAGTAACCGCCAGCACTACATACGTAGTGACGCCATAAAACAGCATCAACTGTAGCAGATGGCGGACATGGATGCCGTATTTACCGGGAATCGCACGCTTGGATTCCTCCGGAACAACGGTAGCCGTATCTTCTGTTTTCTGCGGCTGACCGGTATCTCCCTTCAAATACCCGACAAGCAGCAGAGAAACCAACGGAAGCAGATATACCACGAAAGGCAAGTGCCAGTTTACCTCTGCCAGATACCCAGTCACCGCCGTTGCCACAACCAGCGTCACATTGGTGATGGCAGAACTGTAACCAAACTGCTTTACCCTATACTCCCCCGTGAAATAACGTGAAACCAAACCGGTAGACAACGGGATTATCAGTCCCGAGCCAATGCCGAGCAAAGCACTGACCACCATCAACTGCCACATTTTGTCCGAAAAAAGATAAAGTACCCCACTGGCGGCAAACATCCAAAGTCCCACTTTCAGCAGACGCACAAAGTCACGTTTCTCGGCCAGCTTGCCCGCCAATAGCACAAAAGGAATTATCAGCAGCGAAGGCAGGGAGGTAAGCATCTGTATATCCAGTTCTGTGGCATATGGAAAAATGGTAGTAAGCTGTCCCAAAATAGGTGATACGGCCAATCCCGGCAAGGAAGTCAATGCAGAGACTGACCAAATGCCGACAAGCGTGATAAGGGGGATTGTACCCCTTCCGGTATTGATTTTCATATAGTAGTATATTAATTAAATGAATAATGTGGGAACAACAAACCTACCTTCAGAATGTTCGTTTTTTAAGATTTTACTACGCTGCCCTTTAATAAACGCCAAATAATGCAAAACCCCGGAACTTTCATCCGCAAACCCCGTTGTTGTGGGAAATTCGACGGGGAAAAGCCCCGCCGCCTAAACCTTTAAAAAACTTATTAATATGGAAGATTTGAATTTCAGAAAAGGAGATGCAAAAACTGAAGTATTCGGTTCAAACCGTATGTTACAACCCTCACCCGTAGAAAAGATTCCCGACGGACCTACTACCCCGGAAATCGCCTATCAGATGGTGAAAGACGAGACCTTCGCCCAAACGCAGCCTCGCTTGAATCTGGCTACATTCGTCACTACCTATATGGACGAATATGCAACCAAGCTGATGAACGAAGCCATCAACATCAACTACATTGATGAAACAGAATATCCTCGTATCGCAGTGATGAATGCCAAATGTATCAATATCGTAGCGAATTTGTGGAATACCCCCGAACAGGCAAAATGGAAAGCCGGCGCATTGGCTATCGGTTCGTCCGAAGCATGTATGTTAGGTGGTGTTGCAGCCTGGCTACGCTGGCGTAAGAAAAGATTGGCTGCCGGTAAGCCTGTAGACAAACCGAACTTTGTTATCTCTACCGGATTTCAGGTTGTATGGGAAAAATTCGCCCAACTTTGGCAGATCGAAATGCGCCAAGTGCCTCTGACATTGGAGAAGACTACGCTCGATCCCGAAGAAGCATTGAAGATGTGTGATGAAAATACGATCTGTATCGTGCCGATTCAAGGAGTTACATGGACAGGTCTGAACGATGATGTGGAAGCTCTGGACAAAGCTCTCGACGCCTACAATGCAAAGACTGGCTACGATATTCCTATTCATGTGGATGCTGCTTCCGGCGGCTTTATCCTCCCGTTCCTGAAACCGGAATTGAAGTGGGACTTCCGTTTGAAATGGGTTCTTTCCATCAGTACGTCCGGACATAAGTTCGGTCTGGTTTATCCGGGTCTGGGTTGGGTTTGCTGGAAAGGCAAAGAATATCTGCCCGAAGAAATGTCATTCAGCGTAAACTATCTGGGTGCAAACATTACTCAGGTGGGATTGAACTTCTCCCGTCCTGCTGCTCAAATCCTCGGACAATACTACCAGTTCATCCGTCTCGGATTTGAAGGATATAAGGCTGTCCAGGAAAATAGCATGGCAGTTACCCAGTACCTACATGACCAGATTGGCAAGATGGCTCCGTTCGTAAACTACAGCAACGAAGTCGTGAATCCGCTGTTCATCTGGTATCTCAAACCGGATTATGCGAAGAAGGCGAAATGGACACTGTACGACTTGCAGGATAAACTGAAACAAAGCGGTTGGAGGGTTCCCGCCTATACATTGCCAAACAATCTTGAAAACTATGTCGTGATGCGTATCGTTGCCCGCCAGGGATTCAGCCGTGACATGGCTGACCAGTTGCTGAACGATATCACGGGAGCCGTAACGGAACTTGAAAAACTCGAATATCCGACTCCTACCCGTATTGCACAGGATAAGAACCAGGAAGTGAAAGGTTCTGTATTTACTCATACAGGTGTACCTCATAAAAAGAAGTAATCATGAATAAAACAATTTCTGTTTCACAAATAAAAGAAGCTGCACAGGAGGCTTACGAGCAATTCAAGGATAATACAGGTGGTAAGAATGCCGATTACATCCCTTATCTGGCTAATATCGACAAGAACCTGTTCGGTATCAGTATCTGCCTGTTGGACGGTAAGATCATTACATTAGGAGATTCTTCCTACCGTTTCGGGATCGAATCTGTCTCGAAAGTGCATACGGCTATCCTGGCACTTCGCCAGTACGGAGCCGAGAAAGTACTGAAGATGATCGGTGCCGATGCTACCGGTCTTCCTTTCAACTCCATCATGGCGATCTTGTTGGAAAATGACCATCCTTCCACTCCGCTGGTAAATGCCGGTGCGATCACGGCTTGCAGTATGGTGCAACCGGTCGGTAATTCCGACAAGAAGTGGGAAGCCATCGTTTCCAACATCACCGACCTTTGCGGGAGTGCTCCGCAACTGATCGATGAACTGTACAAGTCAGAGACTGCCACCAACTTCAATA
>OLPI01003865.1_pt1 | contig 10255 bp, 3 predicted proteins | sample 1672361 | NCBI WGS metagenome assembly OLPI01 (sample SAMEA3136675, study PRJEB25190) | human gut metagenome
AGAAGAAGCCGCTCTCCGGGAGGCCAACAGACGTACAAAAGATCTGTTCGGGAAATCATTTTCAAAAGCAACGGATTCCCGGAGACGCAAAATCCCAGATTCATTCGTTGATAAATCCACCTCCCCCTCTGGCAGCTCCCTATTCCTTCCTCTCTGCCGGCGCTGCGTACTCCGGGGAAAGGAATCACCGGGTGATGGGCCGGTGATGTCTGGCTACGGGTTAATCAATCCGCCGGTAAAAAACGTAACCGGTTCCTCTCTGGCTGCAAGGATACTGCTGCTGGTCAAACATGGCCTGCCTGGATAACGGATTTTAGATCGCTATGACCGGTATATGGCGCTCTCAGAGGATCTCAAGCTTCTCATATTGAAAGACTTAACGGAGAAGGAATATTTCATCGCCTACTGATACAGCCCAGCCTGATCCACGAAGCCACTGAACATGCTCTCTCTGGCATAATGCAGGGCTAAGCCATTGCTGCTGAACAGGATGCTGCCCCTGTCATTATAGGCGAACATCGTGTCCCGCCAATGAAGCATTGGAGCCTCAATGAAGACGGGCTTTGTGCGCCGGGATCCAGCGCGTTTCCAGACTTCACCGTGAGATAATTCCAAACCTGATGATGGAGACCGCGAAGAAAGGTCTCACCTTTTTGTATAACAAATCGGTGTGTTGAGAATTTCCGCGCCGGATCCGCCAGGCTGGCAACGATTGCCCCGCCTCAGAAGTCCCACTTTATGCCCGCGGAAACATTATATTCCCTCGTATAGTGATCGCCGCTTTCGCGCTCAGCCTGCATATAGAGACGAAGCGTATCCGCGGCCTGCCAGTCCACGCCCAAGCCGTAGTACACGCGCGTGCCGTGCATGTTCGCGGTCATGTCCTCGCCGTTGAAGGAAGCCTTCTGCCGGCCCAGGAATTCCCTGTTCACGCCCCCCTTCACAGAGGGCTGGATGTAGTGGCCGCCATCGCCGCCGTCGAGGGCGAACTTCCTGCCGAGGACAACGCCCGCGCGCCCGGTCAGGAAATCCATATCCTTCTGGCTGATCTCCATGCCGTTGCTGGCTTCGAAGTCTCCTCCCTTCACCCAAAAGTAGGAGAGCTCGAGCTGGGGTTCGAGAAACCAGAAGTCACGTCCCTCATTGCTGTAGGCGAAGTCAAACCTGCGTCCTGCCTCCAGTGAGGCCCCAAGACCGTATGAAGATCTGTCATCGCGAACCCGGGTTCCGTCGAGCATGGTGCTGCGTATCCTGTGATTGTACCAGTCTATGGTTCCGACAGCGTCCGCGTACCAGCCGCCGTCTCCAAGCCATGTCGCGTACAGCCCGCAGCCGGCGCTCTTCAGATCGCCGTTTCCGCCCCAGGAGCCGTTCACGTTCTGACGCGCGAGGGCGCCGCGGAGCTGGATACCAGCAGCCAAAAGGGAACCGCCGCTCTCAAAAACCGGCGCGTCATAGCCCAGGGAAGCGCCGTACGTCGTCTGGGTAAATGTCGTGTCCGCGAAGCCTTCGAGACGGGCAGTATCAGCGAAGCCGCGCACCCACAGGCCCGTCTGCGTGTCTGAGCGCATTTCGCCGAGGCGCTTGCGCAGATCCGTGAGCTGGCCGTACCACATGACATAGTGTCCGGCCAGGCCGGAAAGCGCGGCTTCCGCCTCGCCCGTGGGAGAAAGCACTGCGTGCCCTCCTCCTCCGCCAGGAGTGTAGGGGGTTGAATCACCTCCGCCGGGAGTATCTGGGGTGGGCTTGTCTCCATCCGAAGGTTTCGCCGACGGATCCCGGGACAGGAACCACTCCGTGGAGCCGTCCTTCTGCCGGCTGGAGAGCCTGTAGATATACATACCGAGATCTACCTGCTGCCCGGGGTTGGCGAGCGAGAAGGTGCCTGCGCCCTCATTCCGGCGCACCAGCCAGGTATTCATGTCGACGGCCGAAATATCGGTTCTGCCAGAGGAGGCCACAAAGACTTTGCTGCTTCCGGAAGCATACCGGCCGATATCCACCTGATCGACGCCTTCCGTACTGTCGTGTTCCACCTTCAGGCGGAACAGGCCGTCTGATCCGTCAAGACTGCCGACATTGAGCCTCTGAAATTCCGCAGCCGAGTCGAGGGAAACAGTGCCTCCGCTGAGGCTGAGAGAGGAAACCGCGGAAGGTCCGTAGTTTGTGCCGTCCGTATACACGGGTCTCACGTTCCAGATATTGCCGCTCCCGAGCGTTACCGAAACTGACGCCCCGTCGGCCTTGTCCGAAAAACCTGTCCATACGGCCGTGCCGCCAAGGGAAACGGTGGCCTGACTCGTGTCATACGCCCCGATGCCGCCCTGAAGAGTGCCCGCTTCCTTGGCCGTCAGGGTGGCCTGCGCACTGCCCGCCGCATACACAAGATACGAAGCCTTCAGATTCGCAGTATCCGCGCTGACAGTGGCCTGCGCGCTGTCCCTCGTGTACACAAGATACGAAGCCTCCAGGTTCGCAGTATCAGCGCTGACATTGACCGTGGCTTTTTTCTCTGCTGCCACCGCTACATTACCGCCGGTCATGGTAAACGCACCAGCCGTCAGAGAAACAGCGGCGCCGATCGCACGTATGCCGTAGTCAACGTTTTCAAACTTCGTAGTATTGTTCGTGACGCTGATAACGCTCTCTTTGGAAATAGTTTCGTCCAGACGGGCATAAAAGCCGTATTGAAAATTCTGAAACAATAAATTTACGTCAGCAACCGTTATCACTGCAGTACTGTATAACCCCTGCAGCCCTTTGTCGCCTATTCCCCGGATCGTTCCCGTTCCGGTTATGGAGATATCTTCACTCACAACAGAGCCGCTTTCGCTGAGTTTGTCCCAGGTCATGGCCAGGGCGAATCTGCGGTACATTTTTTCTTTATTCTCAAAATCAAAGGTCAGGGTGGCACCATTGCGTATTTCCAGCGTATCCCCGGACTGGATGACCCTGCCCCCTCCATACCAAGGAGACTTACCCGAATGCAAATAATCATACCAGCTCATATCTGAGCTGATGCTATAATTCCAGGCCCAGGGCTCGTCCACGTTCACTGAGTCGAAAAATCCTGACACGGCAAGAAAGCAGAGAACGCCCCGTCCCCAGACCTTTTTCAAAGCGGACCGGTACAACGAAAACGGATTACCCATTTTCCCTTTCCCCCGCATTTCACCCCCCGTACTAACTTATACAGCATATTGAAAATTTTCGAACACTGTCAATACGACGTTCTTTGCAGATTGTCACGCAGTGAACAATCCTCACCAGCGTCATAGGGGCCAAAGGAGGGCAGATTTCTCTCGCGGGGAGGCCGCCAGGGAACAGAAAGAGCTGTGAGGACATCGTTTCCCGAAACAGGCGGAACCGTATGGTTCAAATTTTAGGATACACATGTTGATAAATACAGCCAGGCCGTTAACAGATCCCTCTTCCTTCCTCACTGCCGGCGCTGCGTACTCCGGGAAAAGGGATCCCCGGGTGACGGGCCGGATTCCGGGATAACAGGGATGTCCGGCTGCGGGGCAATCAATCCGCCGGGAAAAAACGGGACCGGTCCCTCCCTGGATGCAGGGATGCTGCCGGCTCAGACACGACCTGACCGGATGAAGAATTATAAGGTCTGTGACCGGTATAGGGCGCTTCCAGAGGACCTCAGGATAGCCTGCAGGTATCCTCATATTGAATGAGCCGCTCCCACGGGATCGGGAGCTTCACAAATGAAGCACTGGTGAGGGCCATGGGGCATCCTTCGCGAACGGCACCGGAAACAATCAGACAGAGCCGCTGACAGCCCTGAAACGTTAAAAAAAATTTAGCAAGCCGCGGACTGCTATCCAGCCAGGCGCTTTGTGCCCTAAAAAAATACAAACAGGGGAAACTGCACAGCCGGCATGCGTGATACGGTTCCCTATGCGCCAGCCCCGCCGCCGTCCGCGCCGGGGCCAGAACAGACGGAGAAGCCCGTGTACGACGTACACGGGCTTCTCCCCAATCAGGCTGTCCGCCTTTCTAGAACTCGTAGTGCACCTGGAACAGTCCGGAAACGCCCTCCCGGACTCCTCCGTAGCCGGTGGCACCGAGCGTAAAGAAGAGCGGCTCACCTTCAGAGGGCCTCAGCCTGAGGCCTGCCTCCACCATAGCCGTATCGCCCGTAAGTGAGGCGGACGGCGTATCGTGACCGTAAATGTCGGATGTACTCCTGCCGTTGAACTGGCGCTCGTAGGCCGCGCCGAGATACCAGCTGAACACATCGCTGCCCTTAAAGCTCAGACGCGCTCCGCCGCGCAGGCGGTTCGAATCCATGGCGTCGAAGTTCACACGGCTTCCGCTGATGGATCCGTCGTCCTCGCTCACGTGCGACCACAGATACTTTGCGTAGATATCAAGGTCAACGTTGTCCGTGACGGACTTCATCCAGCCGATGCCGCCGTGGGCAGCCATATAGGGAGACTCCGAGCTGTAATCAGCTTCGGAGCCGTTGACGCGCCAGCCGTCCGTATCCCAGTTGTAATTCAGCATGCCGATGCGGAAAGATCCCTCAGCGTAAAGGCCCTGCATGGCCGTCTCATTGAGGTAAAGCTTTCCGAGGGCACCGACGCCGTAGTACCCGGCGTTGCCATCGCTGTCAAAACTGTCATATCCGGCATGTTCGTGCTCGGCGTTAAAATGGGAAAGCCCCGCCTCAAAGAACACACCCGCCAGGAAACCAACCGAGCGCAGCTTGCAGTAACGGGCGAGGCCCACCATGGCATTTCCGCTTGTCATGTTAAAGTGCGTGCCCGTCTTGTAGGTTGAGTACCCACCGGTAACGGTCATGAACGCTCTCGTGCCGCAGGGCTCTTCGCCCGGAAGACACATAGCGCTTTCCGCAGCGCTTTCCATGCCGGCGCCGGCCACCATGTCACCGCCCTGATCCACGAGAGCGAGACCGGGAAGACGATCGACGTTGAAGGCCTTCGTACGGTGATCGGCCTGCACATTCTTCGTCCGGGCGATGAGATCCTGGCCGTTCTTGATGAAGTAATCCACATCGAAGGTCAGGAAGCCTTTGGAGAGTCCGGACTGGGAACTGGTCATGCCGGCTGTGCCGGTCTCATTGTCCATAGTGCCGTCATTGGACACTGCGCCAGCATACGGCACATAGGAACCGTCGGAACCGATGGTCACGACGCTGGCGCCGTTCACGTAGAGGTTCGTGCCCGAGAAGCTGGACGAGGCCGTGGGCGTGTGGACGAGGACATATTCCTCCGGCACGTTGCCGGGCTGATTCCTCAGACTCTGAATGGAGACGCTGGTGAAACTCCCCTTCCCGTCACCAATGACGGCGGATTTCGCGAGATCCGCGCTGGGCGTCCCCTCCGCCACATCGGAGAAATTCAGGTTCTGGAAATTCTGCAGGCTGTCCGCCTGAATCTGGCCATGCAGGTTCAGGGTGTTGCCGGTGAAGACGTCAGAAGAGGTTCCGCCCGACCGGCCGCCGTACAGATCAGAGCCCGCGAAACTGGCCGTGCCATAAAGCGTGACCGTATTGTTTACAGCCGAGCCGTCGTCGTAGCCGCCGACCACAGCGGCGCGCACCCGTCCGGCGGTTACCGTGATGCTGTTGCTGCTGGCTGAGCCGTCTTCGGTGTAGCCGCCATAGAGACGTTCAGAGACCGAGCCGCCTTCCATGACAATAATATTGCCCGAAGCATCGCCGGACAGGGTATGTCCGCCTTCCGCGCCGCCGCTGACAGTACCGTCGATGTAGACAAAGTTCCCCTCTGCCCTGCCGGTTTCCGTATAACCGCCATAGACACTGCCCGTAACAGTGCTGCCGCCTTCAATCCTGACCGTGTTGCCGGAAACACTGGCCGTAACGGAACTGCTTCCGGCAAGACTGCCCGTATCACCGGAAACACTGTCCCTAACAGCCTGAAATGATTCTTCAGAGACCTCTGCGCCGGCACTGCTTCCGAAAACCGAGCCTCCATAGACACTCCCGCTGACAGTGCTGCCTCCGGCAAGAATAACGGTATTTTTTTCTGCGGTAACACTGAATTCTGACTGCGCCAGGGCATCTACCGAAGCAGGGGAGACTCTGACGATGCCGCCGTAGACGTTCCCGTCCACGGTAAGGGTGCCGGCTGTGCCGGCAATGGACACTGTGTTGGAATCAGCGCTGCCATGAAAAACGACCGGAGCCGCTTCTGGCTGGACGGGATCCGGAACCAGAAAAGACATCATGAGAACAGAAGTCTCTGGCTCAATGGGCATCCCGTATTCAATCAGACCGCCATGCACATCTCCGCTCACGGCTGAACTGTCAGCAATGCCCACCGTATTGCCATCGGCATGGGCAGTGAAAACCGTAGGAGGCGGTATGATAGCGAATTCAGGAGCCACAGCGCTGCGCTGAAAACGCGGATACGCATAGGTCTGTCCGCCTGTTCTGATGGTTCCGCCGTAGACATCCCCGGCAGAAGACTGCTCAAGAAAAACACTGTTCCCACTGGCCGAGAGGCTGACAGACGACAGGGCACTGTCGGAGCTGCCTGACGACCTTACCGGATACGGATACGCAAAACCGGATTCAATCAGGCCGCCATACACACGCGCACCGGAGGCACTGACATGGGAAAGGGCAGTGGCATTGGTGTCAGCCGAGACGCTGATGCCCGGATATATTTCGGAAATCCTGACGCAGCCTCCAAAAATACCATCCCTCTTCTCTCCGGCACCGGAAAGGGTATCCGTGCTGATCTCCACTCCGACACCGGAAAGAGCAACAGTATTGTTATCCGCTGTAACATCCAGAGGTTCAGGGGAAAGCTCCGCGGGATCCGGCTCAGCGACACTGACCATGTTTACCGGGACCCGTGCCGAATATTCCACGAGGCCGCCGTACACGGGAACACCCATTGTCCCGCCGGACATGGTGACAGCGTTCCTGTCGGCTTTGCCGGGATTGCCGTTGACATACCCGCCGTACACGCTCCCGAACCCTCTCACGCCGCTTATAGTGGAATCGCCGGAGATACTGACGGCATTGCCATACGCGTTGCCGAGGCTGTCATAAACGACCCCGCCGGCGATCAGTCCCTCCACAGAGGAATCTTCTATCGTCACCGCGTTCGCATATGCGTCACCGGTGCCCCAGGACACGGCTGCGCCGCCGGCGATGGAGCCGCTCAGGAACGAGCCTCCGGTGAGGCTCACACTGCTTTCGTAAGCGTTTCCTTTTCCTGACTCAACGAGAGCGCCAAAGATGTTTACCGGGGTATCCGGTATGACACCGGTCAGCGCCACCCGCCCCTTTGCGTCACCGTCATTCTGTGTCCAGCTTGCAGGGGTCATCCCGTATTCATTTTTCTCAGTGTCAGGAATTGTGCTTTCAAAGGAAAGCATTCCATTGAGGGCGCTGCTGCCGTCAACTCTCCAGTCATGGGCGGCAAAGGCTGTGCCGCAGGGGAAAAAAGTGAGCCATGCGGCAGCCGCACTAATGAGCCAGGGCGCGCTCCGCAGAGATCTGCGCGCGGCTCCGGAAAGCCCCCAGGCTCCCCTCTGACGTAAAGAAACTTTTGTAACGCCTTTTTTCTTCATTACTCATTCTCCTTGAGACGATATCCCGCGCCCTGACAGACAGGAATTCACTCTTTCTGGGAAACAGGCCGGGCTTTCGCTGCAGGTTGATTCCGCTTTCACATCCTCGTGGTGGAATTTTTTATTTTGCCTGTTTGAATTAGTATTAATATGTTTTGCGCTCTGAGTGCAAGATATAATTCATAAAAAATGGACGTTAAAAGAAAAATTTGCCGTACCCTCCGAAAATTTCTGCTACTGGCTACGAATATAAAGTGTCTGCTATGTGATATAGAACGATACCTTAATAAAAATAAGATTTAATACGCCGTGTAATATCTCTGGCTGCCCCGCGTTGTGTGCAGGAAATAGCGCTCTGCCGACGGAAAATTTCCGACAGCCGGAGCAAACGGCGAAAACCTCAGGGGCCGGTGCCGTGGCGGATAATCCCGCAGTCTTTTCGTATGCTGCAGTATTATGTGAGGCAGGATCCCCAGCCAGATGGAGCGTGGTCACCCATACTCCTCTGCCGGCCCGCGGCCCTTTCCATCCATGCTCAGGCGTACGTTCCCAGAGAAACACCGGCATTCCATACCCGTAAACAGGCAGCCTTCCGTGAGCCTTTCTTCTTCAGACAAAAAACAGCCTCTCTGCGTGCGTCCGGCGCACGGGCAGAAAGGCTGTTTTTTGTCTGCGGGGATCCGGGATATTTCCCCCGGAATCCCCGGCTGTGTTTTCTCTTAGAATTCGTAGCGGACCTGGAATATGCCATTTATGCCTTCCCGTTTCCCCGCATAACCGGAGGCGCCAAGCAAAAAAGAGACAGGGTTCTCTTTTGAAGGCTTCAGCTGCAGGCCGGCTTCTACCATGGCCGTGTCACCCTTCAGGGAGGCAGATGGTGTGTCGTGACCGTACACATCGGATGCGCTCCTGCCGTTGAACTGACGCTCGTAGGCCACGCCAAGGTACCAGCTGAACGTGTCACTGCCCTTAAAGCTCAGACGCGCACCGCCGCGCAGGCGGCTGGAATCCATGGCGTCGAAGTTCACACGGCTTCCGCTGATGCCAGTGTCGTCCTCACTCACATGCGACCACAGGTATTTGGCGTATATGTCGAGATCAACATTGTCCGTGAGGGACTTCATCCAGCCGATGCCGCCGTGAGCCGCCATATAAGGCGACTGCGAGCTGTAGTCGACGTCGGAGCCATTGACGCGCCAGCCGTCCGACTCCCAGCTGTAGTTCAGCATGCCGATACGGAAAGATCCCTCGGCGTAGAGCCCCTGCATGGATGTTTCGGTGAGGTAGAGCTTCCCGAGTGCGCCCACGCCATAATAGCTGGCATTGCCCTCGCTGTCGAAACTGTCATACCCGGCAAAGTCATGCTCAGCGTCAAAACGGGCAAAGCCCGTCTCGAAAAACACGCCGGCGAGGAAGCCCACTGAAGGCAGTTTGCAGTAGCGGTCGAGACCCGTCATGGCGCTGCCACCTGCCATATTGAAATGACCGTCAGCTTTGTAGGTAGAGTACCCCCCGGACACGGCCATGAAAGCGCGCGTCCCGCAGGGCTCCTCTCCGGGCAGGCACATGGCGCTTTCCTCGGCACTTTCCATGCCCGCGCCGGCCGCGAGGTCACTGCCCTGATCCAGGAGAGCGAGGTCGGGCAGGCGATCGATGTTGAAGGACTTCGTGCGGTGATCGGCCTGCACATTCTTCGTCCGGGCGATGAGATCCTGGCCATTCCTGATGAAGTAATCCACATCGAAAGTCAGGAAACCTTTAGTGAGTCCGGACTGGGAACGGGTCATGCCGGCTGTACCTGTCTCATTGTCCATGGTGCCGTCATTGGACACGGTACCCGTATACGGCACATAGGAACCATCGGAACCGATGGTCACGGTGTCTGCGCCGTTCACGTAGAGATTCGTGCCCGTGAAACTGGACGAGGCCGTCGGTGTGTGGACGAGGACATATTCCGCAGGCACGTCTCCGGACTGATTTCTCAGATTCTGAATGGAGACGCTGGTGAAACTCCCCTTCCCGTCACCAATGACGGCGGATTTCGCAAGATCCGCGCTGGGTGTCTCATCCGCCACATCGGAGAAGTTCAGGTTCTGGAAGTTTTGCAGGCTGTCCGCCTGAATCTGGCCGTGGAGATTCAGGGTGTTGCCGGTGAAAACGTCGGAGGACGTTCCGTCAGTCCGGCCGCCGTACAGATCAGACCCCGCGAAATTGGCCGCGTCATAAAGCGTGACCGTGTTGTCCACAGCCGTGCCATCATCGTAGCCGCCGACCACAGCAGCGCGTACCCGGCCAGCGGCCACTGTTATGCTGTTGCGGCTGGCTGAACCGTTTTCAGTGTAGCCGCCATAGAGTCGGTCAAAGACCGTGCCACCTTCCATGAGAACGATGTTGTCCGACGCGTCGCCGGAACGGGTATGCGCGGCCTCCACGCCGCCTCCGATGCCGCTGTTAATATAGATATAGTTGTGGCCGGCATCGCCAGTGCCAACATAATTGCCGTACACGCCGCCGCTCACAGAAGTGTTGCGGACGATGACCGTGTTGCCTGTGGCGTATCCGGTTTCACTCTGGCCGCCATACACATAACCGGATACACGGCTGTCATCCAGAATGACGGTATTGCCGCCCGCGAGGCCGCTGACGGTGAATCCGCCATAGACATGGCCGC
>OLPI01003885.1_pt1 | contig 10189 bp, 10 predicted proteins | sample 1672361 | NCBI WGS metagenome assembly OLPI01 (sample SAMEA3136675, study PRJEB25190) | human gut metagenome
TTTTTTGAATTTTTTTATTTTATTTTTTTGTTAGTTGATTTTAAAACTAACTTTGCATTTAAATTTTCCTATTTTATCTGCTTATAATTTGGTTTTTTATTAATGTAATACATAATAAAATTATTACAAAAAGGAAAAATTAAAGTTTATTGTTATAAAAAACTAAAACATTCAGTATGCCTATTAATCTCCTTTAAAATGTTTCAATTTTGTACCAATAAACTTTATAAGTTTTTTTATTATACTCCAATTCCTAATATCTTCTTTGTTTTGTTAAATAATATATCAAATAATTTATTTATTTTTTCTTTCTGGTATTCATTTAGCATAACTGAGTTATTACTGTTTAAATCAATTCCAGTTTCTATTTTATCTTCATATTTCTTTTCACTTGTGATATTGATTCCAACTTTCGAATTATATGCTAATATATAAAATCCTGTTTGCAATTTATCTTCTGGCTTTGAATTGTTGTTTAGTTGTACATTAAAAGAAATTTGACTAAATTCATCATTCATCATTTTATATTGATTATATATTTTTTCAATTTCTTCTATATTGGCTTGTTTTTGACTGTTTTCTCCGTTGGTTTCGTCCGTGCCTATCTAATATTTTTTTATAAATATCTTTAACATTGTACATAATAAAACTATATGTTGTGATATCCTTCTCTTTAATAATTTTTATTTGTTTTGTTTTTTGTAATGATTCACAAAGATTGTATATAATTGCACTTTCTTCATCTATAAATTTGTCTTGACTTATTTGCAATATTTTTTTTCCATCTTTTTCTTCATATTCAAACGAAATCTGTTTCTGATTTTCAAATGAAAAGTCAATTTTTTTAACTTGATTTTTATTTATATATAAATCAATTCTAATAAACTCATTTTCAGTTTTCTCTAATGCTTTTAACTCTTCAATATAATCTTCAATTTTCTGATGTACTTTATTAATATTTGTATATTCACTGTTTTGATTAACAGTTTTTACTTTATTAGTTATCAAATTTAGTGTTATACTATCTTCTTTTAATGTTTCTAGCATTTTTATTGCTAAATCTATGCTCTCAGCTTTACTTAATGTAAGAGAATACATATTCGTAACATAGCTTGAATTATTAATTGTTATATTTTGTTTTTCTTTCTTTTCATAATTGTTATCTTTTATTTCTTGAATCATAATATTTTTATACGTTTCTATAATATGTTCTTTTTCATCTTTGCTAATTTCAAATAATGCTTTATACATTTTAGATAAATCAATTTTTTCAGGAAGATTCTCGGCATTTTCTATTCCCATTTTATTTGCAAAATCTTTTATGTTGTTATTTTCAAGTCCGATATATGCATTTACTAATTGTTTAGATTTAAAGGCATATTTATCATTATCTTTTACAAATTCAATGTTCATGATTTTTTTATCATCTTTTTTTAAGTTTATATTATGGTATTCTTTTTGATTTGTTTTATCAACTTTAGATTCTATATTTCCAGTTAGTTCTTGTATCTTTTCTAGCTTTTTTATATTACTTTCAATGTTTTGAGCTATTTCATCTTGCTTCATTGTCTCAATTTCATTATTATAATCATATATGAACTCTATATTTCCTGTACTAGAATACGATTTCATATTATCATCTATTTTATTCGGTAATATCTCTAAAATTTGATTGCAAAATAGATATTTATAAAATATCTGTTTTTTACTCTTTAATAAATCTGTTTTTAAATAAACTGTTGCTATAATTCCTATAATTATTAATATAGTACTAAATATAATTAAAAGCTTAATCAAATTTTTCTTCTTTTGCATTTTATTCCTCCTTTATTTTCTTTTGTCTAATTACTTCATATATTATAATTCCACAAGATACTGATGCATTTAAAGAAGTAGTCTTTCCTTTCATTGGTATTTTTATTAAAGCATCGCAATTTTCTTTTACTAATCTACTCATTCCAAATCCTTCACTTCCAATAACTATTGCAATTGGCCCTGTTAGATCTTGAGAATAGTATGGCACATCGGTTTCTAAATCAGTACCATAAACCCATATACCATTTTCTTTTAACTCTTTTATAGTCTCTGTTAAATTATTTACTCTTGCGACTTTCATGTGTTCTACCGCTCCTGCAGAAACTTTGCATGTAGTACTGTTTACTAACGCTGCTCTTCTTTTTGGAATTATAATTCCATGTACTCCTGCTGTTTCTGCTGTTCTTATTATTGCTCCAAGATTGTGTGGATCTTCTATTCCATCTAATATAACAATGAATGGATCCTCCTTCTTTTCTTTTGCATATTCTAATATTTCATCTACACTAGAATATTCATATGGTGGAACAATTGCAATAACTCCCTGGTTATTTTGTGTTTTAGCCATTTGATTTAACTTTGCTTTCGATATTTCTGATATTAGAACTTTTCTTTCTTTTGCCATAGCAATTATTTTATTAATTGAACCATGCTTTTCTCCATTTGAAATAAATATTTTATTGATGCTTTTCCCTGATTCTAGTAAACCAATGACTGCATTTCTTCCTTCTACTTGATCTACAAAATCATCATTTTTTTCGTTTTTCATGCAATTTCTCCTTTTTCATGTTTTATTTATCGTCATTTAATTTGAGTACAGATAAAAATGCTTCTTGTGGAATATCAACATTTCCTATTTGTCTCATTTTCTTTTTTCCTTTTTTTTGCTTTTCTAACAGCTTCTTCTTTCTTGTAATATCACCACCATAGCATTTGGCTAGTACATCTTTTCTCATTGCAGAAATAGTTTCTCTTGCAATTACTTTTCCACCAATTACAGCTTGAATCGGTATGCTGAATAATTGTCTTGGAATTACATTTTTTAATTTTTCAACCATCTTTTTTCCTCGTTCGTAACTGCTATCTTTATGAACAATAAATGATAGTGCATCTACACTTTCTCCATTTACCCATATATCTAATTTCACAAGTTCAGATCTGCGATATTCCTTAAATTCATAATCAAATGAAGCATATCCCTTTGTTTTTGATTTTAAGTTATCAAAAAAGTCGTAGATAATTTCATTTAATGGCATTTCATATATAAGTGTTACTCTATTTTCATCTAAATATTTCATATCTATATATATGCCTCTTCTATTTTGGCATATTTCCATTATATTTCCTACAAACTCTTTGGGTGTCAGAATTTCTGCAAGCACAAACGGTTCTTCTATATATGATATTTCATTTGGAACTGGTAAATCTGATGGATTATAAAGTTCTACTATTTCGCCATCTGTTTTATATACTTTATAAATAACAGATGGTGAAGTTGTAATTAAACTTAAATCAAATTCTCTATCTAGTCTTTCTTCTATAATTTCTAAATGTAGGAGCCCTAAAAATCCACATCTAAATCCAAATCCAAGCGCCGCAGATGTTTCTTGTTCAAATTCCAAAGCTGCATCATTTAACTTTAATTTTTCCAATGCTATTTTTAAATTTTCATAATCACTTCCGTCTACCGGATATAATCCACAATAAACCATTGGATTTACTTTTTTATAGCCTGGAAGTGGATTATCGGCCGGATTATCTTTTAGAGTTATAGTGTCACCAACTCTAATATCTGATAAGTTCTTTATACTAGCTGCTATATATCCAACTTCGCCTGCTTCTAATTCTTTTGAAGGCACATATGTTCCAGGTTCAAAATATCCAACTTCTGTTACAGTAAATACTTTCTTAGATGCCATTAGTAAGATTTCATCTCCTGGTTTTACTTTTCCATCTTTTACTCTAACATACGCAATTGCTCCTTTATAATTATCATATAAAGAGTCGAATATAAGGCATTTAAGTTTATCATTTTCATTTCCAGTTGGACATGGTAAATCTTTTACTATTCTTTCTAGTACTTCGTCAACATTTAAACCTGACTTTGCAGATATACAAGGTGCATCTCCTGCATAAATTCCAATAATATCTTCAATTTCCTTTTTAACTTCTTCTGGTCTTGCATTTGGTAAATCTATTTTATTAATTACTGGTAAAATCTCCAAATTATTATCAATTGCAAGATATACATTTGCAAGCGTTTGAGCTTCTACTCCCTGACTACTATCTACTACAAGTATTGCTCCATCACATGCTGCTAAACTTCTAGACACTTCATAGTTAAAATCTACATGTCCTGGTGTATCTATTAAATTTAATTCATATTCTTGTCCATCTTTTGCTTTATATAACATTCTTACTGCTTGAGATTTAATTGTAATTCCTCTTTCACGTTCTATATCCATATTATCTAAGACTTGGCTTTCCATCTCACGTTTAGATAAAACACCTGTCATTTCAATTAAACGGTCTGCAAGCGTAGACTTTCCATGGTCAATATGAGCAATAATACTAAAGTTTCTAATATGTTTTTTTCTATCTTCCATTTAATTCCTCCTAGTTACTTAAATATTTTACCATACCATGTTTTTTTTATCAATAAATTTTAATTAAAATAATATTGCCATTATTCTTGGTTATTTTATTATAAATTTTTTAAGGTACCAACTTTACATTTTTCCCTTAAAATAGTTTACAAATAGCAAAAGTTAATATAAAATAACAAATAATTGAAATTATGAGGAAAAGAGGAAAAATATGTATAATTTTGTTTCAAAAAGTGAAAGCGACACAATTGATTTTGCATCAAAGCTTGCTGCTTACTTAAAATCTGGTGATATTATTGTTTTATCAGGTGAACTTGGTTGTGGTAAAACAAAATTTACTCAAGGCATACTTAAGTATTTCGGTTTAGAAAATGAAATATCTAGTCCTACATTTACAATTGTAAATGAATACAATTCAAATTCTATAAATATTTACCACTTTGATGTTTACAGGTTGTCTGATTTTGAAGAGTTTTATGCAATTGGTGGAGAAGAATACTTTGCTAAACGGTATTTGTATAATTGAATGGGGCGAAATTATTAAAGAAGCTCTTCCAAATGATTATCTAGAAATTAAGTTTTCCAAAAGTGAAATTTATGAAAATGAAAGAAATTTATCTATTATTCCTCATGGCAATCGCTTCAACTATCTTGATTTTAATAAATTATAAAAATAGAAAAGAGGTTATTTTTTGAAAATATTATCGATTGATACTTCTTCTAGAATCTGCAGTGTTTCTATTTTAGAAGATAAAAATTTAATTATAGAAAAACATAATAATGATGAAAAAACACATTCTCAAAAATTAATGCCATTACTTGATGAAGCATTCAAAGAAAGTAATTTAAACCTAAAAGATATGAATTTACTTGCTTGCTCAGTTGGTCCTCGGTTCTTTCACAGGATTAAGAATTGGAATTTCAACTGTAAAGGCTTTTTGCGATGTAACTAATATCCCTGTTTGCAGTGTAAGTTCTTTAGAAAGTTTAGCATACAATTTATCTGATTTAGGTTTAATTGCATGTATGATTGACGCTAAAAATGAAAATGTATACTTTGCTTTATTTTCTCATACTGAAAGTGGCTATACTAAAATTGAAGATTTCTGTTTAGCTAATATTCATAATATTATTTCGAAATTAGATAAGTATAAAAATGAAACAATTCGTTTTATTGGTGATGCAACATCTTTGTATCATGATTTAATTTGTGCAAATCTCACAAATATAAGTTTTGCAAACGATAATCAAAATATGCAAAGTAGCATTAGTGTTGGCAGGGCTGCTTATGATAAATTTCAAAAAGGTGATTATGGACAATCAGATAAGCTTTCTCCATTATATTTAAGAAAGTCACAAGCTGAGCGTGCATTAGATGGAGAAAAATAATATCTAATATGAATAAGAATATAAAAATTTTTCCAATGACTTCAGATGATTTAAATAAAATTAAAGATGAATTGATTAAAAATTTTGATGAATTCTGGAGTTATGGAATATTAGAAGCAGAAATTGCCAATATTAATTCTAAATACATAATAGCAAAACATTACAATGAAATTGTTGGTTTTGCTGGCTATACTAAAATTTTTGACGAAGCAAATATTATGAATATTGTTACAAGAAAAGATAAACGAAACCAAGGAATTGCATCTTGTTTATTAGAAAACTTAATTTTAATTGCTAAAGATGACCTTATGTCTTCTATTACTCTTGAAGTTAACAAAAATAACCTTACAGCAATTCATATTTATAAAAAATTTAACTTTAAAGAAACTGGATTAAGAAAAAAATATTATGATAATAAAGATGATGCATTAATTATGACACTATATCTAAAATAAAAATTTAAGGAGGATACAAATGAAAAAAAACAATGAATTATCATTTAAAAATTTAAAAATGACATGTGACCCTAATTTATTTAAATTCGATACAACTTTAGAGCTTGAATCTATTGATACTGGAATTGGACAAGATAGAGGAATAAAATCTTTAGAGTTTGGCGTAAATGTTGACGCTAGAGGATATAATATGTATGTTGAAGGTCCAAGTGGAGTTGGTAAAACAAAATATACAAAGGATTATCTTTCACATATAAGTAAAAAGAAGAAAACTCCATGTGACTGGTGTTATATATATAATTTTGATAATCCGAACGAACCTATTGCTGTTTCTTTGCCTGCTGGTCAAGGAATTGAATTTAAAAATACAATGGAGCAATTTATAAAAGATATTAAACTTGATTTAAATAATACTTTTAATAATGATGATTTTGAAAAAGAAAAAGGATTAATAAAAAAAGAATATGAAGAAAAAAGAAACATTTTAATGGAAAAATTAAATAAAAAATCAGCTAAATATGGATTCCAGGTAAAATCAGCCAAAAATGGAATCTACATGATGCCTGTTATAAATGGTAAAACAATTGAAGAAGAAGAATTTGAAAAATTAGATGAACAAACCAAAAAAGATTTTGAAGATAAATCCACAATTGTTCAACAACATATTATGGATGTTATTTCAGAAATAAAAGATATTGAAAGAGATGCTGAAAAAAGGATGAATGATTGGCAATCTAATGTAGCTCTTCTTACAATAAATGCACATATAAATTTAATAAAATCAAAATTTAAAAGAAATAAAAAAATAAATCAATTTCTTGAGAGTATAAAAAAGGATATCTTAAAAAACATCGAATTTTTCTTAGGAAATGAAAAGCAGGATAATAAAGTTCAAGCTGTTGGACCAAAAATAGAATCTCCAAAACCATGGCTTAATTATCAAGTAAATTTATTTATAGATAATAGCACTCAAGAAGGTGCACCTGTTGTTATGGACTCTAACTATTCTTATCACAACATATTTGGTAAATTAGAATATGAAAACTATTATGGTTCTTTAAAAACTGACTTTACAATGTTAAAACCAGGACTACTTCATAAAGCTAATGGAGGATATATAATTTTTCAAGCAAGTGACCTGGTTGCAAATGGTATATGTTATGAAGCACTAAAGAAAGCTCTTAGAATGAAAGAATTATTAATCGAAAATACTATGGATCAACGTTCTTCTATGGTAATGGTATCTTTAAAACCTGAACCTATACCTTTAAATATTAAGGTAATTTTAATCGGTAATGAATCAGTGTATCAGTCTTTACTTGCTTTTGACTCTGATTTTAGAAAACTTTTTAAAATAAAAATAGAATTTGAGGATACATCTGAAAATACTTTAGAAAATATGAATAAATTAGCTAGATTTATTCACGGAGTCTGTGAACAAGAAGATTTACTTCCACTTGATAAAGAAGCAGTAGCAAGAGTAATGGAGTATTCATCTAAACTTGCTGATGATCAAAATAAATTATCTACAAGATTTAATGATTTAGCTGAAATAGTTGCTGAATCATCAACCTGGGCAAAAATGGGTAAATCTAAAATTGTTACTATTGAATATGTTAATAAAGCATTATCAGAAAGAATTAATCGTTTAAAGAAATATGACACCAAATATGTTGAAATGATAAAGGATAATACTCTTTTAATTAGTACATCTGGTTTTTCCGTTGGTGAAATTAATGGACTTACTATTATGTCCATAGGAGATTATTCTTTTGGAAAACCTGCTAAAATTACAGCCAATACTTATGTTGGAAAATCTGGAATTATAAATATCGAACGTGAAGTTGAGCTTTCAGGTTCAACACACTCAAAAGGTGTTTTAATTTTAAGTGGATATTTAGGTCAAATGTTTGCACAAGAATTCCCATTATCTTTGACTGCTAGTGTTTGTTTTGAACAATTATATAATGGTGTAGATGGAGACAGTGCATCTAGTACAGAACTTTATGCAATATTATCAAGTTTATCAAATATTCCTATTAACCAATCTATTGCAGTTACTGGTTCTGTTAATCAAAAAGGTGAAATTCAACCAATTGGTGGAGTTAATGATAAGATAGAAGGTTTTTACCAAATATGCAAACTTAGAGGACTTAATGGTTCTCACGGAGTAATTATTCCGACTCAAAATGTTAGAAATTTAAATTTATCTGATGAAGTAATCGATGCTGTTAAAAATAAGAAATTTCATATATATGCTATTTCAACAATAGATGAAGGTATCGAAATATTAACTGGCGTTCCTGCTGGTAAAAAAGATAAAAATGGTAACTTCCCTGCTGGAAGTATTAATTCTTTGGTTTATGAAAAATTAAAAAAATATGCTAAAATAAGCAAAACAAATGAGAATATATTGTAGTTAATAAACTTAAAAATAACTAGAAAATTAATAAAATAAATTTTCTAGTTATTTTTTTATATTAACGATAATTATTCTGCGTCTTTTACATCTTCAGCTTTTTCTTCTTTAACTGCATCTACAACTTCTTCTGCTACTGGTGTTTTCACTTCTGGTTGTTCTTCTACAAATTCTTCTTTTAATGTAATTTCTTTGTTTTCAATTCTTGCACCAATATCTTCCTTAGTTTTAGCAGATTTTCCAACTCTATCTCTTAAGTAATATAGTTTAGCACGTCTTGCCTTACCAACTCTTACAAGTTCTACTTTCTCCATCATTGGTGAGTGTACTAAGAATGTTTTTTCAACTCCTACACCATATGCTACTCTTCTTACTGTAAATGTAGCGTTAAGTCCGCCACCTTGTTTTTTGATTATAATTCCTTCAAATACTTGGATTCTCTCTCTATTTCCTTCCTTAATTCTTTGATGTACTTTTACTGTATCACCAACTTTAAGGACAGGTATCTTATTTTTCAATTGTTCATGTTCTATTGATTTTATGATATCCATCGATATTGTCCTCCTTTTTTTTTTTTATAAGATTTCTTCATTCAGGCTCTTATTTACCTTTTATTTCCTCTAATATTTTTTTATCTTCTTTTGATAATTCTACTTTTTCTAAAAGTTCTGGCCTTTTCTTATATGTGTTTACTAAAGATTCTTTTCTTCTCCATTTTCGGATGTTTTCATGATGACCTGAAAGTAAGACATCTGGAACTTGCTTGTTTAAGAAATTTTCTGGTCTTGTATATTGCGGATATTCTAGTAAATTATTTGTAAAAGATTCTTCTTTTATAGATTCTTTATCTAATACCCCATCAATATATCTACTAACAGAATCGATTAATACCATTGCTGGAATTTCTCCACCTGTTAATACATAATCGCCAATCGAAATTTCTTCATCTACAATTTCATCTAATACTCTTTGGTCAATCCCCTCATAATGTCCACATAGCAAAATTAAATGTTCTTCTTTACTTAGAGCCTCAACTTTTTTTTGATTTAGTACATTTCCTTGTGGTGATAAATATATAACCTTCGCTTTTTCTTCTTTTACAGAATTATAGCTGTCATATACAATGTCTGGTTTAATAACCATTCCGGCACCACCACCATAAGGAGTATCATCAACTTTTTTATGCTTATCTTTTGAAAATTCTCTCATATTAACAATATTAATATGAATAAGATTATTTTCCTCTGCCCTTCCAATAATGCTTTGCTTTAATGCATTAAACATTTCTGGAAACAGTGTTAGCACATCAAATTTCATAATTTCCTCCTAATGATTTTATACTAAACCTTTTAATAAATGAACGATTATTTTTTCTTGTTCTAAGTTAATGTCTTTTAGAACTTCTTTAATAGCTGGTAATAAAATTTGCTTTCCAAGTTCATTTTTTACAACATAAATATCTGTACTACCATTATTGTAAATATCATCTAGCTTTCCAAGAAATA
>OLPI01003888.1_pt1 | contig 10185 bp, 5 predicted proteins | sample 1672361 | NCBI WGS metagenome assembly OLPI01 (sample SAMEA3136675, study PRJEB25190) | human gut metagenome
CGAGTTCCGCACGAGCCGGAGAGCACTTAATGTGCTCTCCGTGCGAGCAGGACTGCCCGAGCAGGCAACCTTATGCCTCTCGGACTGTCCCGGACCAAGCCGCAGTTACGACAGCGCGATACCGCCGAGCCAGCCCCAACGCACGCCCGACCCAGTACCATAGAAGCTAATAAACGAATCAAGCGACTTAGACGTAATGGCACCCTCGTTGCTCATAACGATGCCGCCGCCAACGTAGATACCCACATGACCGTAGATAAGGCCCGGAGCACCCGTGCCGCTGTGCGAGGAATCGGCCACGATCATGCCCACCTGCAGCGCCGAGCGGTCGGAGCTATAGCACCAGGCGTTGAACATGTCACACGCGTTGCCGCCAAAATAGCCCACGCCGGCATTGCGGAAGACGTTGGTAACCCAGGCAGCACACCAGCCCTGGCCGGGAGAAGGCGTCGAGTAGCACGCATTGACGACGGCCTGCTGCTTGCCCGAACCGCCCGTCTGTTGCGGGGTGCCGCCGGCATACGAGCCGCCACCCGAGCTCGAGCCACCCGAAGAAGAGCCCGTGTTCGCAGAGGCCGCGGCTGCCGCAGCCGCCTTCCTAGCGGCCTCCTCAGCCTGGGCGGCAGCGAGGATCTCGGAATCGCGCTGAGCCATGAGCTCCTTGACGTCGTCGGAAAGACCGTTCAGCACGGTCTGGACTTCTTGCTGCTTGGCCTGCATATCCTGCATCTGAGCCGTCTGCTGGTCCTTGAGTTTCTCCAGGTCGGCCTTTTGTGATTCGAGCTCGGTCTTCTGAGCGTCGAGCTCAGCCTGAATCGTCTGGATATCCTCGATGGCATCGCGGTCGCTCTTGTTGATCTTCTCAACGTAATGCGCGTTGGCGACGAGTTCCTCAAACGAGCCAGAGGCCAGCAGCAGCGACAGGATGTTCGTGCCGCCGGACTTGTAGCTGGCGGCCACGCGATCGGAAAGGTCGTTGCGCTTCTTCTTGAGCTCGGCCTTCTTTTCATCGATCTGGGCCTGCGTGTCGTCAATCTTGCCCTGGACATTCTCGATGTCGTTGAGGGTCTGGGCATTCTTGTTGGCCAGCGCCGCATACTCATTTGCGATGCTGTCGAGCTGGGCCTGAACCTCGTCGAGCTGGGCCTGGGCGGCATTCAATTTATCGGTGGTTTCTTTGGAAGCCTCCGCCGCATGGGCGCGAGTGGGCAGGCCAAAAAGAACTGCCGCAGAAGCGGCGCCGAACAGGGCCTTAAGGGCAGTGCGGCGCGAGAGCTCCTGGGAAAGGATGGAATCGCTGTTTGGTGACATATGTACTCCGTTACATGCTTATTTATATGTCGCTCAACTCATATATATTAGCGTACATATGGCGCGTCCCAACGATTTCCACGAACGGCAGGAAACTACAAGGTCGGCGGCTCGTAAGCAAATGTCAAAGATCAGGTTATGCGTACGCAAGCTCTTCTATGAGTACGTTAGCACAATCCTCTGCTTTTCCTACAGCGCACGATTTGGGCGTCCCTGCCTGCGCTATACTCCCCTGAAGAAGTGTTCCTGATTCGATAGGAGACTACATGTCCAAAGCACTCGACCCCAAAGACACCTGCGTCCTCGTTACCGGTGGCGCCGGCTTTATCGGCTCGCACACCGTCGTTCAGCTGCTCGAGGGTGGCTACCAGGTCGTCATCGTCGATGATCTCTCCAACTCCAGCGCCGTCGCCGTCGACCGCGTCAAGACCATCGTGGGCGACGAGGCCGCCAAGAACCTCACCTTCTACGAGGCCAACGTGCTCGACCGCGATGCGATGAACAAGATCTTCGATACCCATCAGATCGACCGCGTCATCCACTTCGCCGGTTTTAAGGCCGTCGGCGAGTCGGTGAGCAAGCCCGTCGAGTACTACCACAACAACATCACAGGCACGCTGATGCTGATAAAGGCGATGCGCGAAAACGGCTGCAAGAAGATAGTTTTCTCCTCCTCGGCGACGGTTTACGGCGTGAACAACCCCGTGCCCTACGTTGAAACTATGCCGACAAACTCATCGACCAACCCCTATGGCTACACCAAAGTCATGATAGAGCAGATACTCAAGGACGTTTGCGTTGCGGACGACGAGTGGGCGGTTTCGCTGCTGAGATATTTCAACCCCATCGGCGCGCACAAGAGCGGTCTGCTGGGCGAAGACCCCAACGGCATACCGAACAACCTCTTCCCCTACATCGCGCAGGTGGCTGTCGGCAAGCGCGAGTACCTTGGCGTTTTCGGCAACGACTATGACACCCCCGACGGAACGGGCGTGCGCGACTACATCCACGTTATGGACCTTGCGAAGGGACATCTCTGCGCGGTAGACTACGTTCTGGCGCACAAGGGCGTTGAGGCAGTAAACCTCGGCACCGGCAAGGGCTCGAGCGTTTTCGACGTGCTGCACGCGTTTGAAAAGGCTTGCGGCAAGGAGCTGCCCTACAAGATAATGCCCCGCCGCGCAGGCGACATCGCATGGTGCTACGGCAACACCGACAAGGCGAAGGAGCTTTTCGGCTGGACGGCGCAGTACGACCTTGATGAAATGGCGGCCGACGGCTGGAATTTCACCAAGAACAATCCTAACGGACTTTGATCTGAATCGAATATTAAAGGCAGTACCGTTCAATGAGCGGCACTGCCTTTTTTGTTATTTATTGAGAGTGACGTTTACCCAGTTTACGAGGTCTACGAACGTTTCTCGGCTGAGCACAGAGAAATATTTGTTGCCGCCGCCGTCTTTATCGAGCCGAAAATCGGTGAAGCAGTAGCCGTCTGACGAGAGAGTCATGGTGCGCGGCTGACCGCTTTGCAGACCGAGCGTGAATTGGATATAGTCGGCATTATCGTCTTTTGTTGGCACAGAAGCGGAATTTTCTCTGCCAAACGAAGCTATGAGCGTTTCCAACTCAGAGTAATCTTTAGAGCCGAAAATATAGCTTTCGCCGTACTCGCCGCCGATCTTCAAGCTGACGAATCCGTAAGCCGCCTCGTACACGCAAAAGTTGTAATATTTATCAAAAGTGATATAATATGTGCCCGCCGCCGAAACAGCCTTGTACACTGCCTCAAACTTGCGCGAAGTCTTGATCTCAGACTTATCGGCAGGTTTCGCGGAAGTCCACACGGTATCATAGATCGGCGCGCCGTCGAGCTGCATTATATAAGTGCTTTTCGCATCGGATCCGCTGCTTTCATCGGCGGCCTGCGGAGCAAAAGTTATGCGCGAGCCATCGAAATCGCCGATGTCAACGAGCTGAGCGCCGTTCGCGTCCGCCTGAAAATACGCCGTTTCGCCGCTTTCGTACTTCAATTGCAAAATACCGGGTGAAACTGCCGAGATATTCTTGATATTTGCCGCGTCAAGAAGCACGTTGCCCGAACGGTCAAGCAAGCCATAATGTGAATCATCTGTATAAATATAGTAAATATCGTTGAAGCAAGCGGTGCATTTGTAGTCGGAAAACGGCTGATCTTTCGGCTCAACGAGGGTAGCAGCCGCATCAAAACTCGTGTAAACGGGCTTTGAAAGCATATCCGAATCGCCGTATTGGTTGAGAAATTCAGGATATTTATATGACTTTAGTTGAATATCGCCATTCTGATGAGCCGCACTTTCCGCACGCGAAGTGCCCCCCAGCGAGGAATCGCCCTTGCCGCTGCCATTACAGCCCGCCGCGCCGAGAGCCATCACCGCTGCTGCCGCGACCAGCGCCGCCTTTCGCTTAAAATTTATCATAAAACCACCTTTTCTTTCATGTCGAAACACATTATTATTATATCACATGGCAAAAATTTTTTCAAGTCTTTTTACAAACGAAATCGTTTTCGATGTAAATTTGGCAGCATTTGTATTGACACTCGCGGCTAATTAAGGTATAATAAAAGCAGCCGCGTGAAAGCGGCGTTCCCGAAAGGATAGGATATAATGAAGATCACACAAAATCTGGATAACAACTGGACGATGCGGACAGAAAAATACGGCACGCTCCCCTGCAAAGTGCCGTGTTCGCTGTACTCAGTGCTGCTCGACAACAAAAAGATCCCCGACCCGTACTACCGCGAGAACGAGTACATCTCCACGCCGCTGAGCGACATGGACTGCGAGTTTTCAACCGAGTTTGAATGCTCCGACGAGCTGCTCGCCGCCGAGAGGAAGATACTCAGCTTCGGCGGCATCGACACAGTTTCGGAGATTTTCGTAAACGGAGTCAAGGTCGGCGAGAGCGACAATATGCACTGCGCGCTGAAAATCGACATATCTGGCGTGATAAAAAAGCACAATATGTTAACTGTAAAGATAACCTCGCCGACGAAAATGATCGCACAAATGCAGCAAAACCGACCACTTTGGGGCGTTGCATCGACGATGGCGGGTTACCCGCATATGCGCAAAGCGCACTGTATGTTCGGCTGGGATTGGGGCCCGAAGCTGCCCGACATGGGCATTTGGAGAAGCGTTGAGCTGACGGCTGTCAACGGCGCACTCATCACCGATACACGCATTTCTCAACAGCACAGCGAAAATTTCGTGAACGTTGATATTTTCGTTAATTCAGATTTTGAATTTGGCAGATGTAAAGTTACTATCACATCGCCGGATAGAGAAACATTCACCGCCGAAAGCAACGCAAATGCAGCATCTGCAAGCGTTTCAATAGGTATTTCCGATCCGCAGATTTGGTGGGCGAACGGTCTTGGCAAACAACCGCTTTATAACGTAGTTACCGAAATTTTCGATAAAAATGGCATTAAAACTGACGAAAAGCGCGAGCGTATCGGTCTGCGAACGCTCATTATCAGCCGCGACAAGGACGAATGGGGCGAAGAATTTTGCTTTAAGCTCAACGGCGAAAAGGTTTTCGCTATGGGTGCAAACTACATTCCCGAAGATCAGCTGATCGCGCGACGCTCCGAAAAGCGCACTCGCCGGCTTCTTGAGGACTGTGCGGCGGCAAATTACAACACGATACGCGTGTGGGGCGGCGGTTTTTACCCTGACGATTGGTTTTACGACATCTGCGACGAGCTCGGTCTGATAGTTTGGCAGGATTTTATGTTCGCCTGCTCGGCTTATCTCCTTACGAAAACGTTTGAAAAATCGGTGCGTGAGGAGGTACGTCAGAACGTTCTTCGACTGCGAAATCACGCCTCGCTAGGTCTGTGGTGCGGCAACAACGAGATCGAATCAGCGTGGGAGGGCTGGGGTCTGCCCGACGATCCGCAGGCAAAAGCTGATTATCTGACCATTTTTGAGGAGATCATTCCGCAAATTCTCGCCGAAACAGATCCCGAAACTTCGTATCACCCTTCGTCACCATCATCGGGCGGAGGTTTCAAGCAGTCGTCCTCCAACCACGCAGGCGACATGCACTACTGGGATATTTGGCATAATCTGAAACCTATTGAGGATTTTAGAAAATATTACTATCGTTTTTGCTCGGAATACGGCTTTGAGTCGGTGCCTGCGCTGAAAACGATGCTGACCATTGCCGACCCCGCGCGCGGCGACCTCGACCTCATGTCGCCCATGATGGAGGCGCACCAAAAATGCGTGCAGGGCAACGAAAAACTCATGTTTTACCTCGCGCAAATGGTGCGCTACCCCTACGATTTTGCGCAGCTCATCTACTCGTCGCAGCTTTTGCAAGCGGACTGCATTCGTTCAAGTGTCGAGCATATGCGGCGGGCACGCGGACGGTGCATGGGTTCGCTGTATTGGCAGGTCAATGACTCCAATCCTGTAATTTCTTGGTCGAGTGTTGATTATTTCGGTCGCTGGAAAGCGCTTCATTATTATGCGAAACGCTTTTACGCGCCCGTTCTGCTCTCGCTGAATGATTCTGACATTTCTGCGTTGAAATTCAACATTTCCAATGAAACTCTCTCGTCGGTTTCGGGCGAAGTGTATTGGAACCTGCGCGATAACAAGTCCGAAATTTTGGACAGCGGACATTTTGCGGCAAACGTAAACGCCATGTCTGCCTGCGGTTTCGCGCCCGTAGACCTTAGCAAACTGCTCTCCATCGAGCATGACAAGCGCACGCGCTATATCGAATACAGATTGGAGATCGGCGGAAAGACCGTCAGCCGCGGAAGCACGCTGTTCACTCGACCGAAAACGTTTGAGTTTATTCGTCCAAATATTGAAATTTCTGCCAAAGATATTGGCGATAGTTGGGAAATCACGCTTAAAAGCGACGTTTTTACCAAGTCTGTCTGCCTTGATCTTACAGACCGCGACGCCGTTTTCGACGACAACTGGTTCGACATTCACGGCGATGAAGTACGCGTAAACCTCTTCAAATCCCGCGTTTCCGCGCCTTTTGCAAGCGCCGACGAGCTTCTCGAAAAGCTGACCGTGCGAAGCTGCTTCTTTGAATTAAAATAATTGCGAAAACGTTTAAGTAAATTCCGTCCCGATTACTGATCGGGACGATTTTTTTTTGCAAAAAGCACTTTACAAACGCGAACATATGTGCTATAATAGTTTTAGAGAACATTTGTTCGTATAGATATTTAACTGATTTTTGTGTATTATGGAGAATATTAACAGAGTTTACATTGCTATCGACCTGAAAAGTTTTTACGCGAGCGTGGAATGCGTTGCCCGCGGGCTGAACCCGATGACCACCAACCTCGTTGTCGCAGACGGCGGCCGAACTGAAAAAACTATCTGTCTGGCGGTGTCGCCCTCGCTGAAATCTTACGGTATAAGCGGGCGGGCGCGGCTTTTCGAGGTCATCGAGCGTGTTGCGGAGATCAACGCGCTGAGGAAAAGTTCGGCAAAAATCGAAAAATTCAGCGGCAGTTCGTTCGTCAACCCCGAGGTCGCCGCCGACCCCACGCTCGAGCTTGGCTACATCACCGCCCCGCCGCAAATGGCGCGCTACATGGCGGTCAGCACGCAGATATTCAAGATCTACCTGCGCTACGTTTCGGCGGCGGACATTCTCGTCTACTCGATCGACGAGGTCTTCATCGACGCTACGGGCTACCTCGCGGTCTACGGCGGCACGGCGCACGAACTGGCGATGAAAATGATACGCGATGTGTTGCGCGAAACGGGCATTACCGCAACCGCCGGCATCGGCACAAATATGTACCTTTGCAAGGTCGCGATGGATATTGTTGCCAAACATATGCCAGCCGACGCCGACGGTGTGCGCATAGCCGAGCTGGACGAGCGCAGCTATCGCCGCCTGCTTTGGAACCACCGCCCGCTCACTGATTTTTGGCGGCTGGGGCGCGGCTACGCGAAAAAGCTGGAGTCGATAGGGCTGAACACGATGGGCGACATCGCGCGGTTTTCGCTGACGAACGATGAGCACCTCTACCGCCTTTTCGGGGTCAATGCCGAGCTGCTCATCGACCATGCGTGGGGCTGGGAGCCTTGCACCATCGCCGACGTGAAAGCATACGTTCCCGAGAGCAAGAGCGTTAGCACGGGGCAGGTGCTGCACACCCCCTACGATTGCGAGAAAACGCGGCTGATAGTACGCGAAATGGCGGATATGCTCTCGCTCGACCTCGTTGACAAGGGACTGACCACCGACCAGATAGTGCTGACCGTGGGGTACGACGTGCAGAACTTGCGGTGCGACGCGCTGGGCGGCAGCTTTCGCGGCGAGATAGTCACCGACGCTTACGGTCGCAAACTGCCGAAACAGGCGCACGGCACACTTTCGCTCGGCAGGCACACCGCCTCCACGCGCGCCATTACCGATGCCGCGCTCGCGCTTTTCGACCGCATAATCGACCCTACGCTGCTGACCCGCCGTATCTGCGTCGTCGCGGGCAGAGTGCTGCGCGAGGAGGATATTCCCGAAAGCGAGGAGTGCGAACAGCTCGACTTTTTCACCGACGCCGCCGAGGAAGAGCGCCGCCGCTGGCAGTCCGCCGCCGAGGAGCGCGAGAAGCGCCGTCAGCAGGCGATATTAAAAATACAAAAACGCTTTGGCAAAAACGCCATTTTCAAGGGCATGAATTTGCAGGAGGGCGCTACCACCATCGCCCGAAACGGGCAGATCGGCGGGCACAAGGCGTAAATGGACAAAAAGATCCGCAGCGGAGATTATCTGCTGCGGATGATTTTTTTATACCTGAGCGCCGTAACCGTAACCGGAGTCCTTATAGCCGCTCTTTTTCTTCTTTTTGCCGTAATTGTTATTCTGTCTGTCGGGGTGTTTCTTGATCTGATGCTGCTGCCACTTAGTCCAAAGCGAAGGAGCAAGGAACATCGAGGTGTAAACGCCCGAAACTATGCCGACGATCATAGGCAGCGCAAAGCTCATTATCGAGGTAACGCCTCTCAGCGCGCAGACTATGCAAACGATTATCATAACGCTTACGGTGGTAACGTTGGTGTGGATATTTCTCGTAACGGTCTGCGTTACAGAGAGGTTCGTAAGTTCCTGAATATCCAGCTTCTTGCCGTAAAGGCGCTTGTTTTCGCGGATACGGTCGTAGATTATTATGGTCGAGTTTATCGAGTAGCCCATGATGGTGAGCAGTACCGCGATGAAGTTCGAGTTTATATCGAAGCCGAAGATTATGAACGAGCCGTAAACCATTACCATATCGTGCAGCAGACCCAGCACCGCGAAAGCACCTGCCGAGATACCGCCGATATTTCTAAATCTGATGCCGATGTAGATTATCATTACTACTACCGCGAGAAGCAGCGCCACAAGGCTCTTAGCAAAGAAGGTTTTGCCGTTGGTAGGAGAAACGTTGGTAGATTCCAGCGTGTCGATCTCGTTATCGGGATAAGCTTTCTGAAGCTCATCCTTTATGCTCTGCTGCTCGTCGTCGCTGATGCCGTTTTTGGAAGCGAATGAGAGCTGCAGCGATTTCTTTCCGCTGGAGAAGTCCTCACCTATGGTAACGGTGCAGTCCTCGCCGCAGGCGTCTTTAACTATCTTCTTGACGTTGCTATCGTCAACACTGCCGTTGTAGCTGTATGAAAGCAGCGTACCGCCCTTGAACTCGATGGCGATATTCGGTATTCCCGCGATGGTGAGCGCTGCAAATGTGATGACGAGCACGGAGGAGATGATAGCGTAGACCTTTGTGTGCTGTACTATCTTTATGCGCTTTCTCTCGAGAACAGGTGTAGCGTCTACCTCGTCCTTTACGCCGAAGAAGCTGCGTTTTCTAAAGCACTTGAATTTCGCGAGCGACTCGAGCATAAGGCGCGAGCAGAAGATGCCGAAGATGAAGTTCGTGATTATACCTACCAGCAGGGTGAAGCCCAGCGAGTAGATAGTGCCCGCCATGGAAGCGCCGAAGAACGAGAATATAGGCTTGAGCAGCGTGCCGAAAATGCTGTCGGTAGAGCCGAACGAGCCCATAAGGATAACGGCAACGAAGATTACCGTGATGTTTGAATCGAATACGGCAGCCCAAGCGCGCTTGTAGCCCTGCTCGATAGCTCCGCCGAGCGTTTTGCCGAGCCTCAGCTCTTCCTTTATACGCTCTGCCACGATGATGTTCGCGTCAACGCCCATACCGATAGAGAGTATGATACCCGCGATACCGGGGATAGTGAGCGTGAAGCTGTCGAATGCCGCGAAGAAGCCCGATACGCAGGCGATAGAGCCTACCACCTGACCTATAAGCGCGATGGTAGCAACTGCGCCGGGAAGTCTGTATGTAATGATAAGGTACAATGCAACGAATGCAAAAGCGATGATACCCGCGAGCAGCATAGCCGTTCTGGCGCCTGTACCGAGGGTAGGCGAGATGATATTGGTGCTGGTAGCGGTAAGCTTAAAGGGCAGCGAGCCTGCGTTTATCTTATCTGCAAGAGCCTGCGCTTCATCGTAGGTGAAGCTGCCCTCTATCTGGCATTTGCCGTCGGTGATGGCGGAGTTTACGGTAGCGTTAGAGATACAGGTATCGTCCATCCATATCGAGATAGAGCCCTTGCTCGAAGCCAGCTCGGTAGTAGCCGCGCCGAAAGCCTTTTTGCCGTCTTTATCAAGCTCGAGGCTTACTACATACTGAGTTTCGCCGTTATTATCGGTATAGCCCATAGCCTCAGCCTTAGTAACGTTTTCGCCGGTCATTACCTTCTCGCCGGTCTGCTCAGAGCCTTTGACGAAGGTAAGTATAGCGGTCTCGCCAAGCTCGCCGACCGCCGACTCAGGGTG
>OLPI01003889.1_pt1 | contig 10184 bp, 19 predicted proteins | sample 1672361 | NCBI WGS metagenome assembly OLPI01 (sample SAMEA3136675, study PRJEB25190) | human gut metagenome
ATTGATAGCATGGTAGGTTGATATAATTAAGGCACGGTAAGACCGAAAGAGGAAGGAACCGACATGTTCGAGCCGAAGTGCGACTGGTGGAGGAAGATTAGGTGGGAGGACAAGACGGTCCTGTTGAAGGGCATCCTCTCCATCAAGAGGGAGGATTACGGCAGGTTCGTCGAGCTGGCGCTGGACGCTGGCATGAGGGAGGCGCTTGCCGGGGATTACGACGTGGAGTCGCAGAGCGGTGAGTTCTGGTTCGATGCCGAGAAGGAGGGGCCGCGCGGCATCCTCAACTGGCTCGGCTTCTCGGTGGAGGACGAGACCGAGGAGGGCATTGATTTCGTCTTCTTCGAGGACAGCGGCACCGCCGCGTACAGGGATGACATGGGCCGCGCCGTCTTCGAGGCCTGCGCCCCCGTCATCGGGGCGCGTTCGGTCCTCGTGTTCATGGAGAACTGGGACGAGGCGAAGGCCGAGGACCCGCGCATCTGGCGCTACACGTTCGATGGCGAGAAGATGCACGTCCAAGATGGTCGCTTCGTCTTCGACTAGGTGGCAAGAGGGGCATCCGCGAGGGTGCCCCTTTCCTCATGGAAGAGTGGAAGGACATATATGTTATATAGAACCGAGTCCAAGCATGTTGTGGTGAGGGTCAGGCTTGATTTGAGGGCGATGCACGACTTTTACGGTGATGGTGGTCGGACTTATGCAGGAGTGAGGCTCAAGGAGTTTGATACCTTCGGGAAACCTGTTGTCGAACTTTTATGCCCACATGTGGTATGTGTTCGGGATGATATAGACGGTAAGAGTCGGGCAGCTTTGTCCTTTGGAGTGATTACCGAATATGACAATGAGTTTGTGGTCATAGATGAATGGGAAGACGGCGTGCTCGTGAGTAGAGAAGGTCGGTACGGCGAGCTGAATAGGCTCGGCACCACGTTCACTTTAAGCAGGGAGGAATATGAACGGTTCTGTTCACCAGTCAGGGATTGATGTAGGGGGTGTGTGTGATATGTGTAGGTTCCTACTTTGCCATATTTATAGTATTGTAGGTTGCTATAATTAAGGCAACGCAAACCGCGAGGGAAGGAACCCCACCATGAAGCGCAACGACCTGAACGCCATCATCACGGGAATCGTGCATCGCTACATCGAGGACGGCTGGGTCCTTGAGATGGACAATGCGAGTTACAGCGATGTCGTGGGCGTGCATTTCCTCTCCCGTGGCCGCGAGCGCGTCGCGGTCGGCATCCGCCGCCCCGAGTTGAAGGAGGTAGCTGAGGGTGGTCGCTACGCGAACCTGCGCGGGATGGATTCGTGCATCCTGTTCGAGTGCCGTACCCCGAAGGGGTCCTTTGATTGGGTTGTACCGGAGAACGTCATCAGCGAGCGCGTGTTCTTCAAGGTCGCTGATGATTGGTACGTCGAGGACATCTGCTCGTTTGAGGAGGCCAAGGCCAAGCGCCGCGAGAGGTGGATGTCGCGCAATGAGGAGCGCGAAGCATCTCTCTGTTCCTTCCACCCCACCAAGGCCTTCCTCGACAAGTGGGTCCGTGGGGAGTACGGATGGAAGACCGTGAAACCCTCCGATGTCCTTGTGAAGAGGGAGCGGATATGCGGAAGGGGATTCTACTTCATCACGAAGGTCAGCCGCAAAGGGGCGAACCCCGTTCTCACCGTCGACATCCCGCGCGTGCGATAGGGAGTCGAAGGGGCTATCGACATTCGGTAGCCCCTTCCCCTTTTTGGCATGTGGGGAGACGGGCCGCGTGTAGAAGATATGGAGGTTACTACATTTCAACTATACTGGCATTGTGATTTGCTATATTGGTAGTGCCGAAAAGGCAGGTAGTCATATCCGAGTAGATTGGATTCAGAATGGCAATCAACCGAGTCATCATCGAGGGCAATCTGACGCGCGACGTGGAGATGCGGGCCACCGCCAGCGGCCTCGCGGTCGCCGGGTTCACCGTCGCGGTCAACGAGAAGCGCAAGAACGCCGAGGGCGAGTACGTCGATGCCCCCGTGTTCGTCAAGTGCTCCCTGTTCGGCACCCGCGCCGAGAAGCTGTCCAAGTACCTCTTGAAGGGCGTCAAGGTCACCATCGACGGCAAGCTGCGCTACTCGCAGTGGGTCAAGGACGATGAGAAGCGCCATGAGCTGAGCATAATCGTTGACCAGCTTGAGTTCAGCGGCGGCAAGCGCGAGCAGACCGGCGATGCGCCCGCTCCTGAACTCGACCTCTATGACGAGGACATTCCGTTCTAGGGTTCGAGAGGAGACCGGTCGTGTTCGCAATCGGCTGGGGTTTCCTGATGCTGGCGGTCATCGTCGCCTTGGCACTCGGTTGTTACGTCGGTTTGAACTCCACCGGCGTGGTCGCGGTTTCGGTAGTCTTCACCCTGCTTTTCACCCTCTATGCCGTGACGGTTCACGCCCTCTGCTTGGAATACCGCAAGAGCGGCCTCGGGAATTAAGCGACTCATGAATCAAGACACGAAAGGACTGATGTATATGTTCACGATTCTGTTCCTCAATCAGAAGGGCGGTGTCGGCAAGACCACCCTCGCCGACGAGCTGGCGTTCGCGCTTGAGCGCCGAGGCTCCACGGTGGCGTTCGTCTCCACCGACCCGCAGGGCGGCTCCGTCCACGAGGTCTGCGATGACCCGGACTACGCCGAGTCCTGCGATTACCAGATTGTCGATACGGCGGGCGTCTTGAACGACGGAATGGGCGATTGGTGCCGCGCCGCCGATGTCATCCTCATCCCCATGCTCCCGAGCACGCGCGATGTGGAGCCGACCATGCGCACCTACGAAATCGCCAAGGACTCCGGTACGGACGCGACGATACGTCTCGTGGTCAACAACTTCTACGCGTTCGGCAAGCTCGACAAGCAGCTCGTGGAGTTCCTTGAGTCAGAGCAGGTTCCGGTCATCGCGAAGGTGCCCCGCGCGGTCGCGCTCTCGCAGGCCGCAGCCGAGGGCAAGTCGGTCGCGGAGCACAGCCCGCACAGCCACGTCATCCCGGCTCTTGAGGAGCTGGCAGATTCCATCATCAACGAGAAGGAGAAGAAGTATGTCTAACAACGGTAACGCCTTCATGGCCTCCGCGAAGAAGTCCAAGCGCCAGCAGGCCTCCATCCAGCACGCGCAGCCGGAGGTCGATGAGCTGGTGTGCATCAATGTCCGCATCCCGAAGTCCATGCACACGAGGCTCCAATATCACAAGGTGGAGACGGGTGAGAATATGACCGTCCTCATCAACCGGCTCCTCGAAGCCGAGTTCGCGTAGGCGGTGCGCGATGGGAAAGCGAATCGGGGTGTACAAGTACATCCATGCGCTCCCCCGCGATGCCTACGGGAACCGCTATCACATCGGGGGTCGAATCCTCTCCCAGAAGTTCGGTCTGGGTACGGTCATCGGCGTAGCACGCGGGGGCGATGGGCGCACATGCGTCGTCTGCAACTTCCGCGCGGCCTATCGCGAGGGGGGCGTGGTCGTCTCCAAGTGGCGCACATGGCTCGTGCCCGCCGAGGAGGGCGTCGCGGTCGAGGTGAAGGAGGAGACGGATGTCGAAGCCCGATAAGCCCATATTCAACCAACAGGGCGGACGCGGGAAGCTCTACGGCCCGACTCATGGGGCGACGTATATGGGCACATACCAGATGCCCGACGGCAAGATGGACCGACGCATGTTCAACTGCGCCACCAACGTGGTCGAGGTCAAGATGTGGACGGCATAGATGAGAGGTAGCCTGAGTGCATCGGAGCGGCATGACCGCAAACGCGCCGAGCACAAGCGTTACTACGCCCAGACTGCCTTCAAGTACGAGCGGCGAAAGTGGACGGAAGACGAGGATAAGTTGGTTCTCATCCAAAGGATTCCTGATAGAGAGCTTTCGCGAATCATCAAGCGCTCGATGAAGTCCATCTCGAACCGCCGCTGGCGATTGCGCAAGGCGGCATCTGAGAACAAGCAGACCGGCTTAGCCGGAGAGTGAGGAGTATCAAGATGGAGAACAACAACCTGCCCGAGATGACCGACGAGCAGCGCAAGGCCGCGCTTGAGCGTGCCGCAGAGGCTCGCCGCGAGCGCACGGAGTTCAAGGGACTCGTGAAGACGGGGGAGATTTCCCTTGCCGACGCCCTTGCAGATGACCGCGCCAAGCGCATCCGCGTCCACGAGTTCCTGATGTGCATCCCCGGCATCGGCAAGGCGAAGGCCGATGACATCATGCGCAAGCTCGGCATCGCGGAGAACCGACGCGTGCAGGGTCTCGGTAGCCGACAGCGCGAGGGAATCGTCGAGTTGGTCGCGAAGTTGAAGTAGGAATATGGAGCCGCCCGTGTGGGCGGTTTCCCATATCAGCCGTCCGCGACGAAGGGAGACGCAATATGGACGAGCGCAAGAACAAGATGACCGACCAACGCTATCGCGAGATTCTTCCGATGGCCTATATGACCGCCGCCATCGAGAAGGGCCGTCAACCCAGACCCGTAGAAGTAGGTCTATGCGCAAGGGCAATCGTCGATGCCGAGGATGAGAACAACCTAGCCTATCGCGTGGCGATGGCGACCAAGATTCACTGCACCATCGTCGGCGTGAAGCGTGTCTCCACGAAGACCGGTTACGACAAATACGAAATCACCTACCGCACGTTCGGGAAGGACGAGGACGAGACGATTCCGTCTCCGCTCATCGGAGATTTCCGATACGGCAAGGTGACCGAATGGCTGTGGGCCAAGAAGAACGATGACGGTACGGACTACTGGCCCGGAAGGCGTGCTGTGCTTTACAAGCACAACGACCCGCCCAAGGAGGGCGACATGTCGAGCGCGGGTTACCGCTGCTGCGTCTTCGCTGAAGCCCTCGACAAGTAATTCTGATTATCACTTTCTGAGACACGCCGCTTCGCATTACTGCCCTTCGCAGATTCCGGTTCGCCGCCATCCAGAAAACGGCGCGACCGATTTTGAGAATCACACGATTGTCGGTTCGCGGAGTGGCGTTCTCATGCCGAGGCGTAGGGCATTCATCCGTTCGCGAGCGTCTGAAAATACATGACTGCCAAGTCGGGAAAAACCAAATTATCTGTCTGCGTTTCGCGAATTTGAGAAAGGTGGGGCGGCGGCACCCCACCTTTCTGTCTCCCTCCGCAAGCTCCGGGAGACACCGCCTTCCCGGCCAGAAAATAGGGGCGGCGGCACCCCTATTTCCCGTCCGGGAAGGCTCTCGCACTGCTACAATAGCAGTGCTCACCGACCAAGGTCGCTCTTCGAGTTGCAAGATGTGAGAAGTGTCCGTACAAATGCGGCAAAACCGCACTTGTACAGCCCCTTCTATCTTGCTTTCGGACGGCTTTAGGAGCCTACCCGAAAGGGGGTTCTCGACCGATAATCTGGTACCTAAAGATAGGCACCAGACCACCGTTCTCCAACCGGCGAAAAGGCGGCTTTTCGCTATAAGTCAAAACAAGAAACGGCGGCGGCACCGTTTCAGTTTTGTTTTCTTTGAAAGGAGGTTGTTCGATTTTGGACTACAAGACAAGTCGCTTCGAGTTGCGTTTGACAACAAGAGAGAAAGAAATCCTAAGACGCAAAGCTAAGAAAGTCGGCCTGACCGTTTCCGATTTCGTGCGCAGCTCGCTCATCCACTCAGACAACCTGACCATCAACGTCATCGACACCTCGGTTCTCAGCAAGACGCTCTTCGAGTTGCACAAGCATGGGGTGAACCTGAACCAGCTCATGAAGTTCTGCAATACCTACGGACTTGATGCCTTCAACGAGAACCATGTTATTCCAACATTAGACAATGAGAGGAATGTGTTCGCAAAAACTCAAGCGGCGCTATCCGCGATAGCGGAGGAGGCACGGAAAGGAAATATCGTAGTCAATTTGGAGATAAACGACGATATGGAAGAGGAGTTTGAGGATGAGGATTCTTGAAGATAGGGCATCGGCGATGGGAAGAAGCATCAGAACTTTACGGGAGAGGCGTAACCTCACCCAAAAGGAGTTGGCAGAACTTAGCGGTCTCAGCGAATCTTCGCTGAGAAGCTATGAGCTTGGTGCGCGTTATCCCAAGATAGATAGCATAACGAAGATTGCCAAAGCTCTCGGTGTTCCGCCTGAATCTCTCGACACATGCAATATCGCGACTGAACTTGAGTTGCTTCATGCTTTGTTCAGGGCGGAAGACCAGCTCGGCATCTTCATAACTTGTTGTGGGCTTGTCGGAGGAGGAAGTGAGAAGATGCAGGAGGCGATGAATGAGTGGTTCTGGATGTCTTTCAAATTGCAAGATGGCGAGATAACCGAAGAGGAGTATCAAGATTGGAAAGACACCTATACGTTTGATTAGAAGAGAAGTGATGCTAATGCTCACCATCCAACCGAAGGACGATGCGTTCTGCACCGTTAAACGCAAAACCAAGTCTAACAAGAAGCGCAATGCGGTGGAGTGTTGGTATGAGTGCTCCAAATGCGGCCACACGTTCATCCACGGCTTCAACCTGAACGAGCGCCGCGTGCTCGCCGGGTTACCGGCGAAGTGCCCGCACTGCGAACGCAAAGTCCTATATTGGATGTAAGGAAATCAAGGACAGAAAGGACAACTGACATGGATTCCCAAATCGAGCTTTACCCGCACAACCAGATTGCCTATGACAAATTGCGCGATATGCTCTCGCAAAGCGACCGCGCCTGCGTCATCCAGCCGACGGGTACCGGCAAGTTCGTCATCATCGCGAAGCTGGTTCAGGACAACCCCGATAAGCGGTTCCTGCTCCTCGGAACGAACGACTACATGTACATCGACCAGATGGACAACCTTGAGAAGATAGCGCCGGGGTTCCATCCCGAGAACCTGCAATTCAAGACGTATTCCGCCGCGATGGTGAGTGCGAGGAGCGAGATGGTGAGTGCGAGGAGCGAACATGTCACTTTACAGTACGACTACATCATCCTAGACGAGTTCCATCATTGCGGGGCACCGGAGTGGAGTAAAGGTGTCCAGTGGTTTATCGACGGCAATCCCGACGCCAAGCTGCTTGGTTTTAGCGCGACGCCCATTCGCTTCTCTGATGACGGTCGAGATATGGCGGATGAGATTTTCGCGGGCAATATCGCTAGCAGCATGGAGCTTGAGGAGGCTTGGCTTCGCGGCATCCTGCCCATCCCGAAGTACGTCATCGCGCTCTACGACGCGCCAAAGGAGTTGAGCGAGTTGAAGGTCTCCATCGAGAAGGTCAAGGACAAGAAGAAATTCTCGAAGTTCACGAAGAAATACGAGGAGCTGCGCCGCTCACTGCAAGATGCCGAAGGGGTTGACACGGCCATCGCGAAGCACTTGAAGAAGAGAGATGCGAAGATAATCGTCTTCTGCCCCAACAATGAGAAGCTGCAAGAGTTCATGGCCTTGAGCCATGAATGGTTCCATGGAGTGAACGATGTCATTCACACCTATAAGACGACCAGTGCAGACCCAAATGGCTCAGATGACTTCCAGATGTTCAAGGACGACGACAGTGACGCACTCAAGGTGCTCTATTGCATCAACCAGCTCAACGAGGCCGTGCATATCAGCGGTATCGACGCAATCGTGATGGTCCGTCCCACGAAGTCGCCCGTCATCTTCCACCAACAGCTCGGTCGCGCCCTCAGCTCCGGCAGCAACGATACGCCCCTCGTGTTCGACCTCTGCAACAACTTCGGCTCACTCGGTGGTATCACTGGTATGACGGAGCGCTTGGAACGCGCATATGGTGAGATGACGGAATGTGGCGAGAAGCCGATTCACGACCCGAAGGATTTTAATGTCATTGACGAGATTAAGGACCCTCGCGAACTCGCGGCTGAACTTCGCGATGCGTTGAATCCGAAGATGAGCATTGACGACAAGATTGCCTTCCTTGAGGAGATTGCTGAGATGAATGGCGGGAAATTATGAGTACCGGAAAATTGCAGTGGACTACTAAAGTCCTTAGAGAGAAGTATCGTGATGGACAATTAAGTGATGAGCAGATTGCCCGTCTTAACGCCATAGGCTTCGATTTCAAAGGACGATATGAAAGGTTAAGAGAAGAGAGGGAACCTCTGCTTGAGTTCGTTAAGTGCAATCCGGGCATTTATAGTTGTCCAGAATTAGCGCAGAAGTTCGGCATGACTAGAGATAAATGTTATAACCTTCTTTTTAACCATGGACTTATTGACTTGGTAAAACCTTCACGCAGGTATATATCAGAGAATGAAGTGGTGAATATCCTTTCTGATTATGATGATGGGATGCTGCGCAAGGATATATGTCGAAAATATTGTATGAGCGATTCTGCATTGAAGAATATCCTCAAGAAAAATCAGCGTCATCGACAGCGACAAGTTAATCAGAGCATACGCGATGAGATTTTGAAACTAAGAAAAATGGGAAAGACCCGGCAGGAAATAGCCCTATCGGTTGGGTTTAAGCCGTCAACCATCTCAAGGATTCTCAAGGAAGAAGGGATGCCTTTTGCAAATCGCCATATAACGGACGGCGAGAGGGAGCGTGTCGGAGAGCTATTAGATAAGAAGATGACATATAAAGAGATAGCCGAGGAGACTGGATTAAGTATCTCACTGGTAGGTGCGATGGCGAGACAGGCAGATAGGGGAAGAGGATTAACCTATGGAAGAAAATCCGTGTTGTGTATTGAAACAGAGTGTGTTTATCCTTCCACGATAGCCGCACAGAGGTCAGTCAACCCCAACTCTGTAAATGGTTCTTGTGTAGTTAAAGCATGTAAGACTGGCCGGGCATATCACGGTTTTCATTGGAAGTATATAGAAGATGAGGTGGAAGATAGAGAGGAGGAATGACCCATGACTATCATCAAGCAACGTGCCGTCACTGAGAAGGGGCATCAGCGCAACCTCCGCGCCTACATCAACGATGACAAGAAGGTTCTCCTCCGTGATTCCCAGAACATGGAGGATTGCAAGAACCTCAACCGTTGGGCGACTTTCATGGAGGAGACCCGAAAAGCCTTCGGGCATGATAAGGCAGCACGCCGCGTCCGTGATAAGAAGACCGGCGAGCTGGTGCAGGCCAAGAACACGATTATGTACCATCAGATTCTCGCCTTCCTCCCGGATGAATGCGACATCAACGGCGGCAAGCTCTCACCAGAGGACTGCATGAGATACGCGAAGGAGTACGTGCGGAGGCATTACCCCAATCAACAGGTGGTTCTTGCCTTACATAACGAATACTGCAAAGAGGATAAGACCCATCGCTATGCGGTCCATATGGTCATCAACCGCAGCGACCTCTCCACGGGCAAGCGTCTCGCCGAAGGCCTCAGCAAGTCGGCCAAGGTCGAACGTGCCTCCCGCATCCGCAAGATGGACAAGGCATGGGGCTTGAAGCAGGTGGAGCGCGACGAGCGCAATTCCTCCGTCCATAAGAAGCAACCGTCCCGTATCGAGAAGGAACTTGCGGCACGCGGCATCGACTCCTATAAGACGAACTTGCGAGAGCTGTGCCGTATCGCCGCCGGGGAAGCGGAGAACATCTATGATTACCGCGAGCTTCTGGAATCATGGGGCGTTGACACGGAGTTCAAGAAGGGGCGCATGTACGTTACCGACACGGACAACAACCGCTATGCCTTCTCCGTGGCGAAGCTCGATGCAGACCTCGGAACGAAGGGACTGGAAGCTGCGTTCACGGCGAATGTGGCGAAATCCATCCATGCGGAAGGAAGCGCAGCCGTTGCGGAGAAGAGGGATATCGAGCAGCAAAAGGCGATGGTAACGGAAACGAAGGAGAGGTACCTTGCACAAATCCGAAGCGTCTACCGGAAGTACCGCAAGGAGATACGCGGCATGGAGGGCATGGAAATCGCGGATATCCCCAAGCTGAAACTCCCGCGTCCCGATTCGGATATCGCGGACGATTCGGAGGTCAAGCGCCTGATTCTCGCCTGTTGGCGCGGAGCCGACAAACTCAGGGCGGAAGTATCCTCGACGGTCATGCCGAAAGGAAAGAAGAACGGCGGAAACGCCGGAAGCGGCGGTTCCCAGCGGGCGCAACAGGCACCTGCGCAGGAACGCTCGGAACCGAACAAGGAGAACGGCGAGCGTTAATTAAAAAGCGACGCGGGCGGTATGTTCCGCCTGCGCCGCTATACGGGTTGCGAGAATCGGC
>OLPI01003894.1_pt1 | contig 10172 bp, 9 predicted proteins | sample 1672361 | NCBI WGS metagenome assembly OLPI01 (sample SAMEA3136675, study PRJEB25190) | human gut metagenome
TTGACAGAACTGATGCAAAAGACCGGAAATCATCGAAAAATTTAAGGATTGACAAAAGGCGGGAATTCCGCTAGAATGTGCCTATGTTGAAAAACAGCAGAGAAAAAGAATAGAGTAAAGATAACGCAACGGAGCGGTTCTGGGAATAGAATCGCTCCGTTTGTAATTTTCTCCCTTTCTCCAAGGTTTTATTTCTCCCGAAAAACACTCTCAGAAAACCGGAAAACGCTCTGTCTGTTTTTCAAGATAAACTCCATATAAGTAATGGATTCGCGAAGGCGCGGTACGAAGGGAAAGCTTCGTGCCGCGTTTTTCAATCCAAAGGAGAAACGTCAGTAAAGAGTTCGCAACGGGGCGATCTGGAAGGAAGATTTCCAGGTCGCCTTTTGATTTTACTGGAAAGGAGAAAGTCCGATGGAAAACACAAACGTTTTATTTGACCGAAAGCGTCTGGTCCGGCTGATCGTTCCCTTGATTGTGGAACAGGTGCTGGCCGTTACCGTCGGTATGGCGGACATGGTGATGGTATCCGGGGCCGGTGAAACGGCTGTTTCCGGAATCTCACTTGTCAATACGATCTGCGTACTGCTGATCGTGATTTTTACATCGATGGCAAGCGGCGGTTCCGTTGTCGGAGCACAGTTCCTCGGAAGCGGGGATAAGAAAACAGCGTGTCACGCAGCCGAACAGCTCGTTATGATCTGCGGACTGATTGCACTTGTCATCTGCGGCATTTCCTTTTTCGGAAACCGTTGGATTCTCCGTGTGGTCTACGGATCGGTGGAAGAGCAGGTTATGGCCTATGCGGTGGAATACTTCTTCATTACATCGCTTTCGTTTCCGTTTCTTGGAATCTACAATGCGGGGGCGGCGCTTTTCCGGGTTATGGGAAACTCAAATATTTCAATGGTTACTTCCATCGTGATGAATGCGCTGAACATCATCGGAAATGCTGTTTTCGGCTTTGACATGAAGGTCATCGCAAACAGCCGTCACAAAAAGACGGGGCCGCAGTATGACGGCATCGAGCAGGTCAGCATGGAAGAAATTTTCGAACGGTCGGATGTGATCTCCATTCACTGTCCGCATACGAAGGAAACAGAAAACCTGCTGAACCGTGAAGCATTTGCCAAAATGAAGGACGGTGTCATCATTATCAACACCGCGCGAGGAATCATCATCGATGAGGAGGCGCTTCTTGAGGCGCTGGAATCGAGAAAGGTTTATATGGCAGGACTCGATGTTGTCGCAAATGAGCCGCCGCAGTATCAGATTCCGCTGATGCAGTCGCCGTACACCTTTATTACTTCCCATATCGCCTGGCAGCCGAAGGCAGCAAGACTCCGCGCAGTCGATCTGGCGGTGAAAAACTTCCGGTCTTACCTGGAGGGAATGCCGACGAGTGTGATTAATTAAAAACAGCGGATTGTGAAAACAGCTGCAAAAAAACGACTGTAAAAACAGCAGAGCTGCGGAACAGTCCAGGCATGAAAGAAGAGGTTAGAAAATCTGTCAGAAAACAGATTTCTATATAGAAGCAGCAGAGCCGGTAAATGAATGGAAGAGAAAACCGGGAAGGCGGATAAAAAAGAAATCCGCAGCCGGAAAAATCAGAAGCTGTACAGGAGCCGGTTCGGAAAGGGAGGGAAAATCATGAAAAAGCTGGAAATTGTAATTCGTCCGGAGAGCCTCGAAAACCTGGAGCTACTCCTCGAGGAGCAGAAGGCAAACGGTATGATGATCACAAATATCCTTGGATATGGAAACCAGAAGGGATATCGTCAGATGTACCGTGGAGCGGAAATCGTGGCCAAAATGCTTCCGAAGGTTAAAGTGGAGACCGTTGTGGAGGACGACAAGGTTCCGAAAATCGTTGATTTTGTTGTGAAAAACCTGTCAACCGGAAACTACGGCGATGGAAAAATTTTCGTTTACGATGTCGAAGATGCAGTGCGGATCCGGACAGGTGAGCACGGCGAACAGGCACTTTAAAAAATCTGAAAGCTACCGTTTCAGGATGACCGTTTCAGAAGATCTGCAGACGGGAACAGGTAAGATGGGAATGAGGAGGAACTTATTATGGAAAACACACAGGTATTACTCAATATCGTATGGACCATGGTCGGAGCCTTTCTGGTGTATTTTATGCAGGCCGGATTTGCCATGGTGGAGACAGGATTTACAAGAGCGAAAAACTCAGGAAACATTCTGATGAAGAACATGATGGATTTCGTGCTCGGCTCTATTTTCTTCTTTATCATCGGATTTGCGCTGATGTTCGGAGGAAGCAATGCTTTTATCGGAACCGCCGGTTTTTTTAATCCGAAATCGCTGGCAGATGCAGACGGCATGTTCAACGGACTGCCGATCGGCGTATTCATGATTTTCCAGACCGTGTTCTGTGCAACATCGGCAACGATTGTATCAGGAGCTATGGCAGAGAGAACCAAATTTATCTCTTATCTGATTTACTCCGCAGCGATCAGCGTTTTCATTTATCCGATCACCGGACACTGGATCTGGGGCGGCGGCTGGTTAAGCCAGATCGGGTTCCATGATTTTGCAGGATCTACTGCAGTTCATATGGTCGGCGGTCTGTGTGCCCTTGCCGGTGCAAAAATGGTCGGACCTCGTATCGGAAAATACACAAAGGAGGGAAAACCGGTTGCTATTCCTGGTCATAACCTTCCGCTTGGAGCACTTGGTGTCTTTATCCTCTGGTTCTGCTGGTTCGGATTTAACTGTGGATCTACCACAGCAGCAACCTATAATCTTGGCGACATTGCCATGACTACAAACCTTGCGGCAGCAGCAGCAACACTTGTTACCCTGATTGTTACCTGGGTACGTTATGGAAAACCGGATATCAGTATGACAATGAACGGCGCACTGGCCGGACTGGTAGCTATTACAGCAAGCTGTGATGTAGTCAATGATTACGAGGCACTGTTCATTGGAGCAGTTGCAGGTGTCGTTGTTGTATTCGCAGTTGAATTCTTTGATAAAGTCGTAAAAATCGATGACCCGGTTGGTGCAATCAGTGTACATGGTGTCTGTGGAGCACTCGGAACCTTATTTACCGGTATTTTCGGCGAGGGATGCAGCTTTATCACCCAGCTGATCGGTTTTGTAGCAGTTGCAGCATATACCCTGATCCTGGCGTTCATCCTGTTCTTCGTCCTGAAAAAGACCATCGGACTTCGCGTAACCGAGAAGGAAGAGATCGACGGACTGGATATGCACGAGCACGGATGCAGCGCTTATGCAAACTTCCACTTCCATAATGATAAATAAAAAAGGATCAATAAAAAAGGTGGTGCGGATATGAAAAAGCTGACAGTTATTGTCAAACCCGCGAACCGGGAGGATGTCATCGACATCATGGAATCGTGTGCCGTGTACGGCGTGATGGAAACGGATATCACCGGATATGGAAACCAGAAGGGTTACCGGGTGATGTACCGCGGAACCATGAGCGGACCGAATGTACTGATGAAATGCAAATTCGAGACCGTCGGTGACGATAAGACAATTGAAGTATTAAAAGGCTTTCTGGAAAAGAAGCTGTGTACCGGAAATATCGGAGACGGAAAGATTTTTGTCGAGAAAGTGGCAGACGTCATCCGGGTTCGTACCGGCCAGCGCGGCGAGGAAGCATTATAAAAACAAAAAACAGTAAAAAGGTGCAAAGAGGCAGCCAGAACAGATCGTTCGGCTGCCTCTTCTGAGCTAAAAAAGCCGGAACGGGAGGAATGCTGCATGGTAAGATACATCATAAAACGTTTATTCATTGGAGTGGTGACGATCTGGGCACTGATCACCATTACTTTTTTCCTGATTCGGATGATGCCGGGCAGCCCGTTCGAGGCGGATAATCTTTCCCAGAGCGCGATTGAACAGCTCGAATCGACCTACGGACTGGATGAACCCATGTGGAAACAGTATATTCTTTACATGGAAAATCTGATGCACGGAGATCTCGGCATTTCCTATAAAAAGAACGTTTCTGTTAATACACTGATCGCAAGAGGATTTCCGTACACGCTAAGCATCGGACTTCTCTCTATCGCGGTATCCGCATTCCGGGCTGGATCGGCATGGCTCGTCAGGTAAGAGGCCAGCTGATCGCCTTAAAGGAGCAGGAATTTTCCATGGCAGCACTCGTCATCGGAGCAAGTGATGCGAGAATTCTCTTCCGTCACCTTTTGATCAATGCCATCGGACCGATCATTGTACAGATTACCTTCCTTGTTCCGAATGCCATTTTTACCGAAGCCTTCTTAAGCTTCATCGGAATCGGCATTTCCGCCCCGATGGCAAGCTGGGGTTCCATGGCACAGGATGCCCGTCAGGTGCTTACCATGCACCCGGGACAGCTGCTTTTGCCGACCATCTGCATCTGTATCACCATTTTCTACCTGAACTTCCTCGGCGAGGGAATCGGCGATGCCTTTAATCCAAAGAAAACCAGGGGGTGAAGCGTATGAGTTTACTCGAAATCAGCCATCTCACAACAAAATTTGAAACGCAGCAGGGAACCGTCAGCGCAGTCCGCGATGTTTCCTACCATCTGGAAGAGGGCGAGGTACTTGGTATTGTCGGCGAGTCCGGTTCCGGAAAAAGTGTCGGCATGCTGACCCTGATGGGGCTTCTGGCATCGAACGGCAGAGTGGAAGAAGGAGAGATCCTTTTCGACGGAGAAAACATTTCTCCGCCGCACACGAAGGACCGGAAAGAAAAACGGGCTTATGAAAAGAAAATGCAGCAGATCCGCGGAAACCGCATCGGCATGATTTTCCAGGATCCGATGACATTTCTGAATCCGATCCTGAAAATCGGAATTCAGATGACAGAGGGAATTCGAAAGCATCAGAATTGCTCCAAAAAAGAGGCGGAAGCGAAAGCCATTGAGCTGATGCGGCAGGTCGGAATTCCAAGTCCGGAAAAACGGCTCGATCAGTATCCGTTCGAATTTTCCGGCGGTATGAGGCAGAGAATCATCATTGCGACGGCTCTGGCGTGTGATCCGAAGCTGATTATCGCAGATGAGCCGACAACCGCACTGGATGTGACCGTACAGGCACAGATTCTGGAGCTTTTGAAAAAGCTGACGAAGGAAAAAGGAACCTCCGTTATTATGATTACCCACGACCTCGGCGTTGTCGCTTCTATGTGCGACCGGATTGCCATTATGTACGCCGGACAGATCGTAGAAGAGGGAACCGTCGATGAAATTTTCTACGAACCGCATCATCCGTACACGAAAGGTCTTCTGAACAGTATCAACAACTCGGCAAAGGATAACGACGAGCCGCTCGTTCCGATTCCGGGAACACCGCCGGACCTCTTAAAGCTTCCGAAGGGCTGCGCATTTATGAGCCGCTGTCCTTACACTATGAAGATCTGTGAGGTACAGGCCTCTCCGGTGACAACCTACAGCGAGACGCACTGCTGCAGATGCTGGCTGGAATGTATGGATGAAACAAAAATCACAGTTTCCGGGGAGGAGGCGGCACTGGAGGACTCCATGGCGGGTAGCCATTTTTATCCTGATTTTGCGGCAGTACTGCTGAAACAGAAGGTAGCGGAGCAGTACGGATTAAAAGCAGAAAATGTACTGACAGGCGCCGGATCGAGTGCGATGATCGATATGATCGGACTGACCTTTCTGGACGAGGGAGATGAGGTGCTGTTTTCCGCGCCGACCTACGGGGCATTTGCCGACATGGCATACTTAAACGGCGGTGTGCCGGTCTCCGTACCGGTAACCGAAGAGCAGAAATTTAATCTCCCTGCCATGAAAGAAAAAATTGGTGAAAAAACAAAAATCGTGGTGATCTGCAATCCGAATAACCCGACCGGAACGTATGTGCCGATCGGGGAGCTGGAGGCATTCGCAGATACCCTTCCGGAGGACGTTCTGCTGGTGATGGATGAGGCATACATGGAATTTGCCACCGAGCCGGACTGCTGCAGTATGGTCGATTATATGAAAGCGCATCCGGAAAAACCAATTCTGGTTCTCCGAACCTTTTCCAAATATTATGCGATGGCAGGCCTTCGTGTCGGCTATGCGCTGGGCTTCGAAGAGCTGATTGGAATCATGCGGAAATGTTCCGCTTCCTGGAACCTGAATGTCTGTGCACAGAAAGCGGCAGAGTGAAAAAGGTTTTACGGTAAACGTTAAAAGATAGAATGAAAGAGAAAAAGACCGGATGAGAAGTAAAAAATCCGGTCTTTTTCTGCTGGTATGAGAACAGAAAAAGCGGATCAGCAGGTTGCATATTTCAGGTAAAAAAGGTATACTTATAAGTGATGAAAAGAGAAATATGTTAGCAGCAGCTAATAAGAAAAAAACAGAGAAAAAACATGGTTTTTGCAAATTAGTGCTTGCCATTCCATGAAAATTGGAATATTATATGTGCAAACGCCTATAGATGAAAAAAGATGTATCACATCCTGAAAGGGGAAAGAAAATATGCTTTTTAAAACATACCAGAAGATCACGACGTTATTTAAAGAACATCATGGATATATGAGCTTCGCAGACCTCAGAGATCATCAGGTGACCGTACTGCAGCTGGCAGAAATGGAAGAGGAAGGAAGTCTGGAACGATTTGCACGCGGCTGGTACTGGTGCAAGGACTGTGGTTATGAAAAACCGGAAGACTATCAATATATTGAAATTGCGAAAGTAAACCCACGCGCAGTCATCTGCATGGACAGTGCTGCATGGCTTGCCGGAATGCTGAAAGAAGAGCCGGCTACGATTGCAGTTGCAACAGCACGGACAGACCGAAAAAAAATGGATCTGGAAAATTTTGAAATCAGACGTTTTTATTTCCAGAATGCCGATGTCCCGGGCGAAATCTGTGAGAAAAAGACAGAGTTTGGTTCCTACAAATATTATTCTCCGAAGAGAACCTTCTGTGACTGTCTGCGCATGAACAACAAGATGCCGGAGGAAGTAAAAGAAGAAATCCTCACCTGGTGCCGGAAACAGAAATATTCCAAAGAAGAGATTTTGGAATACGCGAACAAGCTCCGTGCGGTAAAAAATATCGAGGAAGAGTATCAGAAATAAAATTTCACAGGAATAGATAAGGGAAACTCCCGATGGAAGATCTTATACGAGAAATTCTGCCGGGAGTTTCTGCGTGTATATCGGATGGTTACGCATACACGATTTCCTCGTATGTTCCCCTGTGTCATTCGCAAAAATCGCATAAAATGAGAAGCAAAGAGCAATACTTGACTAGCCGAACGGGAAACGCGGCGATACAATAGAGGCAACAAATTTCGGGAGGATTTTACCTATGAGTAAAGAGACGAGAGAGTATGCAAAACAGCTGGTTTCCCAGATGACGCTGGAAGAAAAAATGAGCCAGATGGTCTATCAGTCACCGGCGATCGAGCGTCTTGGCATTCCGGCATACAACTGGTGGAATGAAGCGCTGCACGGCGTGGCAAGAGCTGGTGTGGCAACGGTATTTCCGCAGGCTATTGGCCTTGCAGCAACGTTTGATAAAGAGCTGCTGCAGGAGATCGGTGATGTTGTTTCTACCGAGGGACGTGCAAAATTCAACGAGTTTTCGAGAAAAGGCGACCGCGGCATCTACAAAGGCCTGACCTTCTGGGCACCGAACGTCAACATTTTCCGTGATCCGAGATGGGGCCGCGGCCATGAGACATATGGTGAGGACCCGTATCTGACTGGTGAGCTCGGATGCGCCTACATCCGCGGATTACAGGGACCGGACCCGGATCACCCGAAGGCAGCGGCGTGTGCCAAACATTTCGCCGTCCACAGCGGCCCAGAGGCGATCCGCCATGAGTTTGACGTAAGAGTCAGCAAACATGATCTGTATGACACCTATCTGTATGCCTTCAAACGCTGTGTCAAGGATGCAAAAGTCGAGGCAGTCATGGGCGCGTATAACCGTGTCAACGGTGAACCGGCATGCGGAAGCAAGACATTGTTAAAGGACATCCTGCGCGATGAGTTCGGCTTTGAAGGCCATGTTGTCTCCGACTGCTGGGCAATCATAGATTTCCATGAGCACCACAGAGTGACCAAAAATGTAGAGGAGTCCGCAGCGCGTGCCGTCAACAACGGCTGTGACCTGAACTGCGGCGTTGCTTTCCTGCATCTGCCGAAAGCATACGAGGATGGCCTGGTATCCGAAGAGGCAATCACCGCGGCAGTTGAGCGCCTGATGGAAATCCGCATCCGCCTCGGTATGATGAAAGACTATCCGTCACCGTACGAAGATCTGTCCTACGATCTAGTCGAGTGCAAGGAGCATGTTGATCTGTCCGTCGAGGCAGCGAGAAGAAGTATGGTTCTGCTGAAAAATGAAAACAATATGCTGCCGCTCGATGTGAAGAAGATCCGCAGTATCGCCGTGATCGGACCGAACGCGAACTCGAGAGCAGCGCTGGTTGGAAACTATCAGGGAACATCGTCCAGATACATCACACCGCTGGAAGGAATTCAGCAGTATGTCGGTGATGATGTGAGAGTGACATACGCAGAGGGCTGCCATCTGTATAAAAATAAAGTCGAAGGACTCGGCGAGGACAAAGACCGTTTCAAAGAGGCTGTCATTGCCGCTGAGCACGCAGACGTTGTCGTTCTGTGCCTTGGACTTGATGCAACTGTTGAGGGCGAGGAAGGCGATGCCGGAAACGAATACGCGAGCGGCGATAAGCTGGGCCTCAATCTGCCGGGCTTACAGGAGGAACTGCTTGAGACAATCACAGCGGTTGGAAAACCGGTAGTCCTCGTTCTCTCGGCAGGAAGTGCCATCGACCTGTCCTGGGCCGAGGAGCATGTACCGGCTATTCTTGACAGCTGGTATCCGGGTGCGCGCGGCGGAAAAGCCGTGGCAGAGGCGCTGTTCGGCGATTATGCACCGAACGGAAAACTGCCGGTGACTTTCTATCAGGGAACAGAAAATCTGCCGGAGTTCACCGATTACAGCATGGCAGGACGAACCTACCGCTATACTGATAAAAATATTCTGTATCCATTTGGATATGGACTGACGTATGGAACAATTTCCTACAGCGGCGCAAAAACGGAGCAGGAGACGAGCGCGGTGCTCGACGATGTGACCGTGTGCACGAAGGTGAAGAATGAGAGTGCATATCCGCTGCATGAGAGCGTAGAGGTTTATGTGAAATACAAAAACGCACAGCCGGGTGAGCCAGGCTTCCAGTTAAAAGGCATCGCGTGCGTGGAACTGCAGGCAGGAGAAGAAAAAGAGGTTTCCGTGACACTGCATGCAAGAGATTTTGCTGTTATCACAGAGGACGGCGGATGTGTCGTACGGCCGGGCGAGTATGAAATCTCCATCGGCGGACAGCAGCCGGGCGAAAGAAGCCGCGCGCTGACAGGACGTGAGACAGAGATTCTGACGGTCAGAAAAGAAGGAAATGAAGAGAACGTCGAGTATTAAGTATTAGATAGAAATTGAAAAACGAAGAGGGAGGTGGAATCGTCTGCCTCCCTCTTTTGGTGACAGAATGGAGAGACAGGATATGAGTACATTATGGTATACAAAACCAGCCGCAGAGTGGGAGGAAGCACTGCCGCTCGGCAATGGACGGCTTGGTGCGATGATCGCTGGAAATCTGCGCGAGGAACGGATCCAGGTTAATGAGGAGACGATCTGGTACGGCGGATGGGAAGACCGCCTGAACCCGGATGCGCGGGAAAATCTGCCGAAACTGCGCGAACTGGTCCGGCAGGGACGGATTTCGGAGGCAGAGCATCTGATCCGTCTGGCGTTCATCTCGGGACCGGATGGACAGAGAGGCTATCAGACACTTGGCGATATCGAGATGAAATATTTAAATGATCCATCACAGGAGGAATGCACCGCGTACCGCCGCGAACTCGATCTGGACCGCGCGGTCTGCCGTGTGCAGTATGAAAATGCAAAAAAAGAAGCATTTGAACGAACCTGCTTCATTTCCAGACCGGCGGACTGTATGGTGCTGCATCTTCGTGCACCGAAGGGAAAAGTGTCGGTTGAGGGGATGCTGAACCGTGCAAAATATTTTGACCGTACAGGAAAGGTCAACGATCACACGATTTATCTGAGCGGAAACCTCGGAAAAAATGCCCTGGAATTTGCCATGTGCCTGTCGGCAAAAGCAAAGGGCGG
>OLPI01003896.1_pt1 | contig 10169 bp, 9 predicted proteins | sample 1672361 | NCBI WGS metagenome assembly OLPI01 (sample SAMEA3136675, study PRJEB25190) | human gut metagenome
CGGCTCCTTCATCGTATCAGTCCGCCGCGGACAGGTGCAGATGTTCGCCGCGCTGGTCCATGGGGATATACGCCTCGTGGGTGGTGACGGCACGGTAGGCCGGGCGCATGATCCTGTGGCAGGTGACCACCTCCTCAATGCGGTTGGCGCACCAGCCGGCGATACGGGCGGAGGCGAACAGCGGCGTGAACACCTCCTCGGGGATGCCCAGCATGGCATACACCAGACCGGAGTACATATCCACATTGGCACACATGGGCGTGTCGCTGTGCTTGCGTTCCATGACCATGGGCAGGCCCAGCTCCTCCACCTTCTGCAGCAGGGCGAAGTCGTCGGCGTAGCCCTTCAGCTCCGCCATGCGCTGGGCGTACTTCTTCAGCAGCACGGCGCGGGGATCAGACATGGTGTACACCGCGTGGCCCAGGCCGTAGATCTTGCCGGACCGATCGCCCGCCTGGCCGTCCAGCAGCTTGTTCAAGTAGTCCTTGATGGAGCCGTCGTCGTGGGGATCCACATTCTCCTTGATATAGCGGAACATCTCCATGACCTTGGCGTTGGCGCCGCCGTGGAGGGGCCCCTTCAGGGAGCCGACAGCCCCGGCAATGGCGCTGTAAGTGTCCGTGCCGCTGGAGGACATGGCACGGCAGACGAAGGTAGAGTTGTTGCCGCCGCCGTGCTCCGCGTGGACCATGAGCATCATGTCCAGCAGATGGGCCTCCTCATCGGTGTAGCTCTTGTCCGGGCGCATCATGCGGAGGAAGTTCTCCGCCGTGGACAGCTCCGGCACCGGGAAATGGATATGCAGGGAGTCGCCGTGGAAGTAGTGGCGCTGCACCGCGTAGGCATTGGCCACAATGGACGGGAAATAGCCAACGAGCTTGACGGACTGCAGCAGCATATTGTCGATGGAGGTGTTGTCCGGGTCCGGATCGTAGGAATACAGGCTCAGCACGCTGCGGGCCAGTTCGTTCATGATATTGTGGCTGGGGTGCCGCATGATCATGCCCTCGGTAAAGCCCTCGGGCAGCTTGCGGGCCTGGTTCATGATCTTGTCGAAGTAGGCCAGCTCGCTCTTGGAGGGCAGATAACCCATCAGCAGCAGGTAGGCCACCTCCTCGAAGCCGAAGGTGCCGGCCTTGCGGTGGGCCTCCACGATGTCGGTGAGCTCGATGCCGCGGTAGTACAGCTTGCCGGGGGCGGGAACACGCTGACCGTCCTGCATCAGATAGCCCTGAACACTGCCCACCTTGGACACACCCACCAAAACGCCCGTGCCATCGTTATTCCGCAGGCCCAGCTTTATATCGCCCCGATAGTGATCCGGACTGATGGCGTACTGCTCCTGGATGCTGCGGCTCAGAGGATTGGTATACTGTTTTAAAATCGTGGTGTCTTTCTCGGTCATATCGGTTTCTCCTTTCGCCGCAGGGCGGTACGTTGTTTCATGGGTGATTATACGTCCGCCGCCTTCATTTTGCAAGAGCAAAATTTCAAAATTTCAAAATTTTTTATTTTAACGCAAATTTATCCGTCAGCATTCGAGCTTTTTGCAAAACGCAAATTTCAAACTTGCAATTTTCTTGATTTTCCTCTTGCATTTTTCCATCATCGTGCTATACTGACTACATTATTGCACGGGCCGCCTGTGCCCGACACTCTGATTTCCCGAAAGGGGTGCTATCCTATGATCAAGCTGCACGATCTTCCCGTACTCTGGACCGGCGGCGCCGTCCGTGAGGCCACACCCGCCATGGCGGCAGCCCGGGAGAAGACCATGGCCTGCCGCATCCTCCGCGCCCACAACACCGGCAGCGGCGACGGCCTGCTGCACCTGACGTTCGACAGTCTCATCTCCCATGATATCACCTATGTGGGCGTCATCCAGACCGCCAAGGCCAGCGGTCTGACGGAATTCCCCGTGCCCTACGTGCTGACCAACTGTCACAACAGCCTGTGTGCCGTGGGCGGCACCATCAACGCCGATGACCACGCCTTCGGTCTGTCCGCCGCGGTGAAATACGGCGGCGACTATGTGCCCGCCAACCAGGCGGTCATCCACCAGTATGCCCGGGAAATGCTGGCCGGCTGCGGCAAAATGGTTCTCGGTTCCGACAGTCACACCCGCTACGGCGCGCTGGGCACCCTGGGCGTAGGCGAGGGCGGCGGCGAGATCGTCAAGCAGCTGCTGCGTAACACCTACGACCTGGCAGCGCCCCAGGTGATCCTGGTGCACGTCACCGGCAGGCCCCGCCACGGCGTGGGCCCCCACGATGTGGCCATCGCCCTGTGCGGCGCGGTGTATAAAAACGGCTTTGTGAAAAACAAGGTGCTGGAGTTCGTGGGGGATGGCATCGGCCGTCTCAGCATGGACTACCGCATCGGCATCGACGTCATGACCACCGAAACAGCCTGCCTGACCTCCATCTGGGAGACGGACAGCGCCGTGCAGGACTATCTGGCGCTGCATGGCCGGGCGGGGGACTTTGCCCCCCTGCATCCCGAGGACGGCGCGTACTATGACGGCCTTATCGAGCTGGACCTGTCCGCCATTGAGCCCATGGCCGCCCTGCCCTTCCACCCCTCCGAGGCGGTGACGCTGCGGGAACTGATCGCCGACCCCGGCGACATCCTGCGTGAGGTAGAGAAGCGGGCCGCCGACCAGTTCGGCGGCAAGGTGCAGCTGCATCTCACCGACAAGGTAAAGGGCGGCAAGCTCCATGTAGAGCAGGGCGTTATCGCCGGATGTGCCGGCGGCCTGTATGACAACATCGCCGAGGCGGCTGCCATTCTGGACGGCTGCGACGTGGGCAGCGGGAATTTCGACTTCTCCGTGTACCCGCCCTCCGTCCCCGTGGAGCTGGAGCTGGTGGAAAACGGCGTGTCCGCCCGGCTGCTGCGCGCTGGCGCGGTGTGCAAGCCCTGTTTCTGCGGCCCCTGCTTCGGCGCGGGCGACGTGCCCGCCAACGATGCCCTGTCCATCCGTCACACCACCCGAAACTTCCCCAACCGGGAGGGCTCCAAGCCCGGCGACGGCCAGCTGTCCGGCGTGATCCTGATGGACGCCCGTTCCATTGCCGCCACCGCGCGGAACCACGGTGTGCTCACCTCTGCGGCGGATGTGGACTACGATGCTCCCTCTCCCGCGGAGCGCCGGTTCGACGCCTCCGTGTACGACAAGCGGGTCTACCGCGGCTTCGGCCACTCCCAGCCGGACGCCCCGCTGCAATACGGTCCCAACATCGCCGAATGGCCCGCCATCCCCGCCCTATCCGATGATCTGCTCCTACAGGTGGCCTCCGTTCTGCGGGATGAGGTCACCACCACAGACGAGCTCATCCCCTCCGGCGAGACGTCCTCCTACCGTTCCAACCCCATGAAGCTGGCGCAGTTCACCCTGTCCCGCCGCGACCCGGACTATGTGCCACGCGCTAAGGCCACCGCCGCGCTGGAGACACTCCGTGCCGCCGGACACGCCGGGGAGGACGATACCCTGTCCGCCGCCCTGAGAGCGCTGGGGCTGACGGCGGAGGACGTGCAGCGCCTGCACATCGGCTCCGTGCTGTTCGCCAACAAGCCTGGCGACGGCTCTGCCCGGGAGCAGGCGGCCTCCTGTCAGCGGGTGCTGGGCGGCAGCGCCAACATCTGCTACGAATTCGCCACCAAGCGCTATCGCTCCAACTGCGTCAACTGGGGCCTGCTGCCTTTTACCCTGGCGGCGGACGACAGCTTTGACGGCGCACCCGGCGACTTTATCTACGTCCCGGAGGTGCGGGAGAAGGTGGCCCGGGGCGATGAGGAATTTCCCGCGGTGCTGCTGCATGACGGCAGGAAAACGGACCTCCTCCTCTATCTGAAAAACACCAACGCGGAGGAGCGCGAGCTGCTGCTGCGCGGGTGCCTCATCAACTATTACGCGGCAAAGGCGGTGAACTGAATGGAAAAGATCAAAATGCCTGTCCCCATCGCCGAACTGGACGGCGATGAGATGACCCATGTGCTGTGGGGCATGATAAAGGACACACTTATTAAGCCCTTCGTGGACCTGAACACCGAATACTACGACCTGTCCCTGCCCCACCGGGAGGAGACGGCAGATGCCGTCACCGCACAGGCAGCGGAGGCCATCAAGCGCCTGAAGATCGGCGTGAAGTGCGCCACCATCACCCCCAACCTGCAGCGCCAGAAGGAGTACGGCCTGACCCAGCTGTGGAAGTCCCCCAACGCCACCATCCGGGCGGCGCTGGACGGCACCGTGTTCCGCGCACCCATCCTGCTGAAGCGGGTCAAGCCTGTGGTGACCTGCTGGGAGAAGCCCGTTACCATCGCCCGCCACGCCTACGGCGACCTGTACAAGGCGGTGGAATACCGCGTACCCGGTGCAGGCAAGGCGGAGCTGGTGTTCACCGATGAAAGCGGCCGGGAGCTGAGCCGCCAGACGGTGTTCGACTTCAAGGGCCCCGGCGTGGTGCAGGCCATGCACAACCGGGACGCCTCCATCCTCTCCTTCGCCCGCTGCTGCTTCACCTACGCCCTGTCCGTAGGGCAGGACGTGTGGTTCGGCGCAAAGGACACCATCTCCAAGGACTATGACCAGACCTTCAAGCTGCTGTTCCAGCAGGTCTATGACGAGGAATTCAAGGCCGCCTTTGAACAGGCGGGACTTCACTACCGCTATGCGCTCATCGACGATATCGCGGCCAAGGTCCTCCGCAGTAAGGGCGGCATCGTCTGGGCCTGCAAGAACTACGACGGCGACGTGATGAGCGACCTGGTCGCCGCGGCCTCCGGCTCCCTGCCCATGATGACCAGCGTGCTGGTGTCTCCGGACGGCTGCTTCGAGTATGAGGCCGCCCACGGCACCGTCACCGACCACTTTTACCGCTGGCGGAAGGGAGAAAAGGTATCCACCAACCCCCTGGCCACCATGTTCGCCTGGGCCGGCGCCCTGCGGAAGCGGGGCGAGCTGGACGGCAATGCCGACCTGGTGCACTTTTCCGGCTGCCTGGAGCAGGCGGGGCTGGATATATTCGAGGCCGGACACTTTACCGAGGACCTGACCATGCTGTGCGCCCCATCGGAATACACCGACAAGCCGGACAACGACACGCTGCTGGGTCTGATCCGTGCGCGGCTGGAAGCGCTGCTGACAGAGTAACATGACTGTGCCGCGGACATGACATCCGCGGCACTTTTCCCTCCGGTCATATTGACATATCCCCTACACATCTGCATAATAAAACATAACCAAAAATACAGGGAGGTTCTATCACAGGATGGACACAGCCGGCAGCGACTCTTGCCCTGAACGAGATCAGAACAACAGAGAATGAAGTAAGACATGACCTGTGCGCGAGGCACACAGGCCGTGTCTTTTGCGCTTTTTACATCGCGCAAAAAGCGAGAGGAGGTGCTCCGCAAAAGCAGCGGAGCCCGGGAAAGGAGACAGAATTTGGATACCTCAATAGGTTGGTTATTGCTTTTACAGGTGGTGCTTATCGCCCTGAACGCCGTGTTCGCCTGCGCGGAGATCGCCGTACTTTCGGTGAACGAGGTAAAGCTGAGCAAAATGGTGTCGGAGGGCAGCCGGAAGGCCAGGCGGCTCAGCCGGCTGACGGCCCAGCCGGCCAGGTTCCTGGCCACTATTCAAGTGGCCATCACCCTGGCGGGCTTTCTGGGCAGCGCCTTCGCGGCGGAGAATTTCTCCGATCCGCTGGTGGACTGGCTGGTGGGGCTGGGCGTAACGATCCCCCCCGCCACGCTGAACACCCTCGCCGTGATCCTGATCACGCTGATCCTGTCCTTCTTCACGCTGGTGTTCGGCGAGCTGGTGCCCAAGCGCATTGCCATGAAGCAGTCGGAGAAGGTAGCGCTGAACATCTCCGGTCTCATCACTGTCATCTCCAAGCTGTTCGCGCCCATTGTGTGGCTGCTGAGCGCGTCCACCAACGGCATACTGCGGCTGCTGGGCATTGATCCCAACGAGGCCGAGGAGCAAGTGGGCGAGGAGGACATCCGCATGATGGTGGACGCCAGCAGCGAGCACGGCGGCATCGACCATGAGGAAAAGGAGTTCATCCAGAACGTCTTTGAGTTTGACGACCTGACCGCCGAGGAGATCGCCACCCACCGCACGGACGTGGATCTGCTGTGGCTGGACGACACCATGGACGATTGGGCTGAGACCATCCACAACACGCGGCACACCCGCTACCCCGTGTGCGAGGACAGCGCGGACAATGTGGTGGGCATTCTGAACGCCAAGGAGTACTTCCGCCTGGCGGATAAGAGCCGGGAGAGCGTAATGGCCGGCGCCGTCCGCACGCCGTACTTCGTGCCGGAGACCATTAAGGCCGACGCCCTGTTCCGCAACATGAAGCGTACCGGCAATCCCCTGGCCGTGGTGCTGGACGAGTACGGCGGCATGGTGGGCATCGTGACGCTGAACGACCTGGTTGAGGAGCTGGTGGGCGACCTGGGCAGCGACGACAGCAACATCCCGGACGATGATGAGCCCCGCATCGAAAAGCGGGAGGATGGCTCCCTGGTCATCACCGGCAACGTAGAGCTGGACGATCTGGAGGATGCACTGGGCATCGAGCTGGACCAGGAGGAGCATGACACCCTGACCGGCCTGGTGTTCGACGCGCTGGGCATGATACCCGACGACGGCCCGCAGGACATCACCCTGGAGGCTGAGGGGATGCGGATCCATGTGACCTCCATTCTGGACCATCAGGTGAATGCGGCGGAGGTAACGCTGCTGCCTCAAACAGAGGACGCGGACGCGGAGAAAGAATAAAAAAGCAAAAAGGAGCACCCGGTAGGGTGCTCCTTTTTTATCACAGCTTACTCGCCCATATACAGGCGGAAATACAGGCCATTCATGCCGATGCCGTCCAGCATGGCGATCATAACCGGGCCGTCCTCCTGCTCAATGAAGCCGCCGGCATACTGGATATTGTTGCTGAACAGGCCCATAATATATACCTCCTGTACCAGCGTCCGCTGCACGGCCGCCGATCACATGATCGCAGTCAGTTGGCCTTGTGCTCCTGCTTGTGCTCCTGCTTGGGCTCCTGCTTGGCCGTGCCGGAGAATGCCTTGATCTCCACGCCGCCGCGGATGACCGCGCCCTTGACCACCGCCAGCGTGCCCGTCACCAGGCCGCCGCTGATCTGAGCCTTCTCCTCCAGGGTAGTGCCGCCGGTGATCTCCAGATCGCCGTTGACCTTACCGGCGCACAGCAGCTCCTTGGCGTTGATGTTACCCGTCACCTGAGAATCCTCGCTGACGGTAACAGTGCCCGTGACCTTTACATCACCGGTCAGCGTACAGCCGATGAGGTTCAGGCTGCCGGCGGTGATATTGCTCTGGATGACCGAGCGCAGTGTCACCGTGCCGGTGGTAATGACCTCGCCCTTGAATGCTCCGGCGATCTCCACATCGCCGTCAGAGCGCAGCGTGCCCTCCAGCGAAGTACCCGCGGCCAGATAGCTGGCGGCCTTGGCCTTCACCACAGGCTGTGCCGGCGCCTGCACCGGCGCGGTCTTTACCGGCTCCGGCTTTGCGACAGGCTTTTTGCCGCCGGCGGCCAGCACCTTGTCATCCTCGCTGCCCACGCCGAACAGTTCAAACATCGTCCGTTTCATTTCATCGCGCATAACAATACCCTCCCAATGGTTTTTGTTGCTTCTCTTTCCTGTTCATCTATATATGTACCCGGTCGGGGACCTTCGCGGCCTCCTCATAGTGGAAGCCCATCAGCCGCCCGGGAATATAGATCCATGGCCGATGCAGTGTCTCGTTATAGTTGCCGGCGGCCTGCCGGTAAATGCTCTCGCTGCGCCGCAGGACCTCCGCCACATCAGCATTGCCCGCAGCCTCTGCCGCCCGCTTTTCAAAAGCGGCCAGCTGGCACCGGGCGCTCTCTACCATGCTCCGGTGCTGACGCAGCAGACGGCGGACCTCCCAGAACCACAGGGCGACAAGCGCTGAAGTGCTGGCGATCGCCACGAGCCAGATGACCCATTTCATACGCAAACGCCCCCTTCCGCAGGGCACAGCGCCCCCTGCTGTGGATATCGTAACAGATACGGGAAGGATTGCGTCCGCGTATGCCGCGAAATGCACATACACGTCCGCGAAATGTAAAATTTGCGGTGACAATTCCATTTTCTTATGATAAAATAAAGCCGCGGAAGCACAAGAAAAGCACAAGGAGGCGGCGCCATGTATATCGCAGTATGTGATGATCAGATCGAGGAACTGGAAAAGCTCACGGCGCTTTTGCAGGCCTGGCAGTCTGACCTGCACTCCGATGTCCGCTTTCAGACCTTCCGCAGCGGCGGCCAGCTGCTGGACGCTGCCCGCGCCGAGCGCTTCACCCTGTATCTGCTGGACGTGCTGATGCCCGGCATGACCGGCATGGACGCCGCACGGGAGATCCGTTCCTTCGACGCAGCGGCGGACATTATCTTTCTCACCACCTCTCCCGGCTTCGCCTACGAGAGCTACGGCGTCCGGGCGGCGGAGTATCTGCTCAAGCCCATCAATGCCAAGCTGCTCTATCCGGTGCTGGACGCGCGCATGGAGACGGAGAGTTACCGGCAGTTCACGGACACGCCCATGTGCAGCAGCCGCGATATGGAGAAGTACTTTGCCATGTACGCGCCCGATACGTCCGCCGCGCCGCGCGAATGGCTCTCCCCGGCGGAGAGCGCGTCGCTGCAGGGTCTGCCGGGCGCGTATATTGAGACGGCGGAGTTTGACTGCCTGCGCGACGAGGGTGAGCAGTATGCCGCGCATCTCGCGCGCGAGGGCGTACCGTGCGAGTATCACCCGATAAAAAACGCCATGCACGGCTATGATATCGCGGTAAACAGCGAATTTCTAAGGCCCGTGATGGCGTATCGTATCGAATTTCTGCGCAAGGTTTTTACGGGAAGATAAAGAGGTGCAGCAGCACCGCGTTCACAATGCCGAGCAAAATCCCGGCCAGCACCTGAATGGGCGTATGGCCGACAAATTCCTTGAGCTTAACGTCCGTCAGCTTGCCGGAGGAGAGCTCGTCAAACGCGCGGACGATCTCGTTGATGATGGCGGCCTGCTTGCCGGTCTCGAGCCGGACGCCCATCGCGTCCTTGCAGACGATCACGGCGAGCACCGCGGCGATGATGGCCGCAAAGGCAAGGCGGCACGGCCGCTTCGCTTCACTTTCCATGGAATTCTCCTCTCATCTCGCTCGCGGCTCGCCGCCGCTCGCAGGGGGACGGCCGCCCCGCACCATGAGCGCAGGGGGCGGCCGCCTTACTTGCTTGAGTGAGCCTCAAAGCTCGGGGAACTACTCGGCGTCCCAGTTCTCCAGACCGGAGGCATGGCGGGCGGCGATGCGGCCCCACACCTGGTTCTCGGCGTTGTTGCCGCCGGTGATGCCGTAGGAGTGATCCTGGAAGTTGCCGAAGCAGCCGGCCGCGTACAGGCGCGGGATGGGGTTCTGCGCCGGATCGAGCACCTGGGCGTTCTCATTCTTCATAGGACCGCCCAAGGTGGAGCAGGAGCCGGGGTAGATGGACACGGCGTAGTAGGGACCGTTATCCAGCGGCACCATGGTCTCGGCGGCACGATCGAAACGGGCGTCCTTGCCGGCAGCGGCGAAGCCCTGGTACTCCTCGAAGGTGGCCTTCAGGGTGTCCACATCCATCAGCGGATCGAACTCCTTGATCTTCTGGCCCAGCTCCTCGATGGTGGCACCGGTGAGGATCCAGCCGCGCTCCAGCTCGGCCTTGTTGTCCTGGCTCCAGCCGTCCCAGTCGCGCACGGAGTCGGGCAGGTCGCTGGCGAAGTTGCCGCACTCGAAGAAGTCGCCCTGGCTCGTGGACAACTTGCCGGCGTCGAAGCAGCTCTGGTCGAAGATGCCCCAAGAGGGAATGCGATCGAAGTCAGCGATGGCGTCGTCGAAGGACAGCAGGGTGTGCCAGCCGTTGTGCGGCGAGCCCATGTTGTTCTCGTTCACGAAGCGGCGCCCCAGGCGGTTCACGTTGAAGTAGCTGAAGCCGGGCATGAAGTACAGGATGGAGAAGTCGTACTCCGGGTCGCGGGTCCACATGGAGTACATTGTTAGCGCTACCGTAATAATCGCCGATTGGGCCCCCGCTTCCCGCCAATCGCGC
>OLPI01003897.1_pt1 | contig 10169 bp, 11 predicted proteins | sample 1672361 | NCBI WGS metagenome assembly OLPI01 (sample SAMEA3136675, study PRJEB25190) | human gut metagenome
CCACGACCTCTAGCGTGACAGGCTAGCGTTCTAACCAGCTGAACTACCGGGCCATTGGTGGGAACAACAGGGCTCGAACCTGTGACCCCCTGCTTGTAAGGCAGGTGCTCTCCCAGCTGAGCTATGCTCCCACATTGGCTTGTCCTCCGGCGGATATTTCCGCAGGCGACAAAACGAATTATACTATATCTGCGTCTGCTTGTCAACCGTTTTACTTCATTTTTTCATATTTTTTCGTCGGGATTTTTCCATATCCGTTCGGGGGTCAATTTCCCAAATACGCAACCGGTCGTAGGGTCTCCACCAGGCTCTCCCCTACCCCTTGGATTTTGCAGAATTCCTCCCAATCGGCAAAGGGGCCGTGCTCGGCCCGGTACTGCAGGATACGTTCGGAGAGAACCTCCCCGATCCCCGGCAGCGCCATCAGCGTCTCCTTATCGGCGGTGTTAATGTCGGTGGAGCTCATTTTCAAGAACTCATCCAAATCTGCGGGGACCGCTTCGGGCGCATCGGGGAACGGCGTTTCGACATAGGGGCCCTCCTGTGCCGGGAGAAGAAGCAGCCCCGCACACAGCAGCAAAGCCGCCACGAGCAGCACCCGATCCAACCGCCGCAGCGGCAAACGGAACCTGCTTTTCGCCATTCCATCCCCTCCCCGTTTCGGCAAAATGCCGCCCGATCCCGCATTTGCAGCACCGGGCGGCCTGTATATCGCTCTTACTTCAGCATTTCCTTGGCACGCGCCGCAATGTTCTCGGCGGTAAAGCCGTATTCCTCCAGCAGCTTGGCGCCGGGGCCGGAATGACCGTACTGGTCATTGACGCCCAAACGGCTGACCTTGCAGGGCGCTTCCTCGGCGATGGCCTCCATCACCGCAGCACCCAGGCCGCCGATCACCGAATGCTCCTCGCAGGTGAGGATGCGCCCGGTCTCACGGCTCGCCTTCAGCATCAATTCCTTATCAATGGGCTTGATGGTATGGATATTGATGATACGGGCGTCGATGCCGTCGGACGCCAGCAGCTCGCCGGCCTTGATGGCCTCACCCACCAGAATACCGGTCGCCACAATAGTCACATCCTTGCCGTCCCGCAGGGTGATGCCCTTGCCCATCTCAAACTTGTAGGTGGCGGCGTCATTAAAAACAGGCGCAGCCAGCCGCCCGAAGCGCAGATAAACAGGCCCGACATATTCGGCGGCAGCCTTTACGGCGGCCTTGGCCTACACGTCATCGGCGGGGTTGATGACCACCATCCCGGGAATGGTGCGCATCAGGGCGATATCCTCGTTGCACTGATGGGTCGCGCCGTCCTCACCCACCGAAATACCGGCATGGGTCGCACCGATCTTCACATTGAGGTGGGGATAACCGATGCTGTTGCGGATCTGTTCATAGGCGCGTCCGGCGGCAAACATGGCAAAGGTACTGGCAAAGGGCACATAGCCGCAGGTGGAAACACCCGCCGCCGCTACCATCATATTGCCCTCGGCAATTCCGCAGTCAAAGAACCGTTCGGGGAACGCCTTTTTAAAGACACCGGTCTTGGTGGCACCGGCCAGGTCCGCATCAAATACTACGATATTGGGGTTTTCCCGCCCCAGCTCCACCAGTGCCTCGCCGTAGCTGTCACGGGTCGCTTTTTTCATCACGTCTGCCATATTACCGCACCTCCAGCTCTTTCATGCCCTGCTCGTACTCGGCGTCATTGGGGGCCTTGCCGTGCCAGCCCGCCTGGTCCTCCATAAAGCTCACACCCTTGCCCTTTATCGTCTTGGCAATCACGGCGGAAGGCTTTCCTGTCACCTGCATCACCTTTTGGAAGGTCTCCTCCAGGGCGTTAAAGTCATGACCGTCGCAGCAGAATACCTCAAAGCCGAATGCACGGAATTTCTCATCGATGGGATAGGGGGAGGAAACCTCGCCGATCCGCCCGTCAATCTGCAAATCGTTATTATCGATGATAAAGCACAGGTTATCCAGCTTGTAGTGGTCGGCAAACATTGCCGCCTCCCATACCTGTCCTTCCTCTATCTCGCCGTCGCCCAGAATGGTATAGACCCGGTAGTCCTTATTGCCGATCTTCCCGGCCAGCGCCATACCGCAGGCAGCGGAAACGCCCTGTCCCAGCGAACCGGCGGAAAAGTCGATGCCGGGGGCTTTATTCATATCGGGGTGCCCCTGCAAACGGGAACCGATCGCGCGGAAGGTGGTCAGCTCCTCCTTGGGGAAAAATCCCTTTTCGGCCAGCATGGCATAAAGCGCCGGGCAGGTGTGGCCCTTGCTCAATACCAGTCTGTCACGGTCCTCCCAGCGGGGATTTTCGGGGTCAACCCGCAGTACCTCGCTATACAGATAGGTGATAATATCCGCTACCGAGAGCGAGCCGCCCGGATGCCCCGAATTGGCTGAATGAACCTCGGTCAGAATTCCGCGGCGCACCTCGGCGGCGGTCGCTTTCAGCTGTTCCAGTTTTTCCTGTGTCATAGCTACCTCCGATTACACGATTTACTCTTTGCTTATTCTCATCAGCAGCGCCGTAAAATATTCCGGCAGCGCCGACTCAAATTCCATATAGTCGCCCGTTTTCGGGTGGATAAACCCGATTTTCCTGGCGTGCAGGCATTGTCCCCGCACCCCGCAGTCCGGCCGGCCGGGGGCATACACCGGGTCACCCACCACAGGGTGCCCCATGTACGCCATATGCACCCTGATTTGATGAGTCCGTCCGGTTTCCAGCCTGCACCGGATATGAGAAAACCCCGGATATTCCGCCAGCACCTCGATATGGGTCACGGCATGGCGGCTGTTCTCCTCGGTGACACACATCCTTTTGCGGTCGGTTTTGTGGCGGCCGATGGGCGCATCCACGGTGAAGCTCTGCTCCTTAAAGTGCCCGTAAACGACCGCTTCATACTCCCGTGTAAAGCTGTGCGCCTTTATCTGCTCGGCAAGATGCCGGTGGGCGGCGTCGTTTTTTGCCACGATCAAAAGCCCGCTGGTATCCTTATCGATCCGATGCACGATCCCAGGGCGTATCTCCCCGTTGATGCCGGAAAGGCTGTCCCCGCAATGATACAGCAGGGCATTCACCAGCGTACCGGTGTAGTTGCCCGCCGCAGGATGCACCACCATCCCCTTGGGCTTATTCACCACCAGCAGGTCGTCGTCCTCATAGATGATCTCCAACGGGATATTTTCGGCCTGTGTGCCGATGGGCACGGGGTCTGGCAGGATAATGCTAATGGTATCGCCCTCACGCAGGATGTCCTTTTTCCCCGCCGCAGCGCCGTTTTGGGTAATGCTCCCCTTTTCCGCCAGCGTCTGTATCTGGCTGCGGGATAATTCCGGCGCCAGCAGCGCCAGCCCCTTATCCAGTCGGCACCCGGCCACCTCGGCGGTGACGGTCAGCTCAAGCCGTTCCACGCTTTTTCTCCTTTTTGCCCTCGATAAACAAAATATAGATGAGCAGCAGCGCCATCCCTACGGTAATGGCAATATCCGCCACATTAAAGGTCGGGAAGCGGTCCAAAAACGCGAAGCGGATAAAATCCACCACATAGCCCTGCGCCATGCGGTCGATAAGATTGCCGATGCCGCCGGAAACCACCAGAATAAGTGAGAAAAACGCCATATTGGCAATGGATTTATGCTTCACTGCCAGATAAACGATGATCGCCAGCAGCATCACCGCCGTTGCGGCGATCAGCAGCGTCTGCTTGCCGGAGAGCATCCCCCATGCAGCGCCGTCGTTGCCGTTCGGCAAAAAATCAAAGTCAAAAAGTCCGGGCAGCGCCGGGACCGTCCCGACGCCCTCCAAATGGGTGATAGCCCACTGCTTGCTCCACTGGTCAAGCCCCAGCAGCAAAAAGCCGATCACCACCGAAATGATTTGAAACATACTTTTACCCTCAAAAGTCTGCGACCCGTTACCCACAGGCCGCAGACTGCTTTAGTTTTTATTAAAAGTCGTCATCCTCATCGTCCATCAGGTTAAAATCGTTGCCGAATTTAAGCCCTGCAAACTTGCTGCGGCGCTCGGATTCGGGCTGCTCCCCAATGTCAAAATTCAGGATCTGCTGTTTTTTCTTCTCAAACTCGGCAAAGATATCCTCGCCCAGCACCGGGAAGTCGGTCGTTTCCTCCGCAGGCTCCTCCTCTGCGGCAGGCTCCCCGGCGGGTTCTTCCTCATGCTCGGCCTCCGCTTCGGCGGCTGCCTCCTCGGGGGCGGTGGCTTCGGTCACTTCCGCCGTCTCCGTCTCCTCGGTCACTTCCTCGGCAGCAGCCATCTCCGCCGGCTCCTCGGCGGTCTCCTGCGCCGGGGCGCTCTCGGCCACGGGGATTTTGGTCACCAACTCGATATGCTCCCGGTACAGCTCGATCAGCTTCGCCTTAAAATCCGCTGCGGCAGTCTGCACCCGGATCAGCTCGTCCTTTTCGTCCTCGACCTTTTTGCGGGCCTCCTCCACAATATGGGCAGCCTTCACCGAGGCCTCCCGCATGGTGATCTCGGCCTTGTTATTGGCATTCTTGATGATACTGTCCCCCATCTTCTGGGCGCCCAGCAGTGCTTCCCGCAGGCTGTCCTCGTCCTCACGGTACTTCTGCAGGCTTTCGGCCAGCACCCCTATCTTATCCTCCAGGACCTCGTTCTGCTCCTTCAGGTCCCGGATGGTATCCAACACCTTCTCGATGTAAGCGTCCACTTCCTCGGCCTTATAGCCGGAAAGTCCCTTGCTGAACTGCGGATGAGCCAAATTCTCGGTCATTTTCTGTTCCTCCCCACGGCATTATGGTATGTGTTGCTTTGCTTACAGGTAAAGTCCGCTGTTTTCCAGCTCGTCCAGCAGGCTGTCGCCCATCACACCCACGTTATATGGGGTGATGATATAGGTAGAATTTGCCACCTTCTTGATCTGTCCGCCGTTGGCATAGGCCACGCCGCTGAGGAAATCCACCAGGCGGCGGGCGATTTCCCGGTTGGTCGATTCCAGATTGAGCACAACGGTGCGCTTGGCCAGCAGGTGGTCGGCGATGCCGGAGGCATCCTCAAACTTTTCGGGCTTTACCAGCACCACCTGCAGCTGCGTCGTGGTGTTGATATTGACCACCTTGTTGTCCCGGCGGGGCGCCGTGGTATTCTCGGCAGGCTCGGTTTTGCCGCCGCGGTACTCCGGCTGAACGGCAAAGCTCCCGAACGGATCATCGTCGGTTTCTTCGGGCTGCTGCCCGTTTTCTTCAAAATCGTCCTCGAAGTCCTCTTCGCCGATCCCCATAAAGTCCTTGAACTTATTGATGAAACTCATAACGGCCTCCTTACGAGAATATTTGATATACAGATTTATTATCCCATTATTTGTGGTTCCTGTCAATGCGTTGCCACAATAAATTGTGTCCCGGGTGAAATTTCCCTTACAGGTCATCCAGCGGCATCCCGTCGTACAGCTCCGCCTTGCTCTCTACCAGCTTATCAAAGATATTCAGCGCGGCTTCTCCGGTGTAATTAAGCCGGGAAAGGTAGTAGGTATCGCCCTCGTAGATAATATCCACCGTCTTGAATTTAACGTTGTAGCCATTATCCACATAAACGCCCTTTACCCCGTTTACGATCCGCAGGCAGTCCTTCGGGAACCGCACCCCGGTGTAGCTTTCGGAGGAAAGCCGCACCGTTTCCCTGCGGCCGGATACCGTTTCCTCGGTCACGGTATCACCCTTGATGACAAGCATCATCACCGTACCGTCGTCGGAAAGCTCCGCACGGGTGACCCTGCCCTGCGCCATCCCGCCGCCGGGAAAGCCCAGGTTGACAGAACTGCCATCGGGATAGTTTTTATGCTCGCTGCTGGGGATGGTCAGCGCAAAGTACCATTCCGGCCCGGAAACCACCTTGCCCAGACCCTCCTGCGGGGTCTCCTCCGCCGTCAGCATCGCCTGTAAATCGCTGCAGGTCAGCATCTGCAGCCGGGCGGGGGTACAGGTTCCCTCGCAGCCGTCCACCACACTGCTGAAGTACCCCTCCAGTGTGCTGTAAACCGCCTCCCCGGCGCCCGTGCCGGACATCTGCGCCTCCAGCTCGGCAATGCGGGCCTCCAGCTCGGCCGTCCTGCCGGTTATCCCGCTGCCCATGTTGATCTCCTCCTGCAGGCGGAGGGTCAGTGCGTCCAGCTTGTCATACTGCTCCAGCGCCACCGCCTCGGCCACCCTTTGCAGGTCTATATCGGTATTGCGGGTCAAATCCGCCACCGTGGGGGTATTGCTGCTTTGCAGCTGGGAAAGCACCCGCCGCAGCACCGTCAGCTCCTTTTCGGCCTCGGCACGCCGCTCGGCAAGGTCGGCACTCAACGCATCACCGTACCGATAGGCAAGCACGCTGCCCACACGCACCTTTTCCCCGTCCCGGACTGCATACCGCAGGTTACTGCCCTCCGGCTCGTTCAGGCTTGTTTCCTCCCGGAAAAACACCCCGTGCGCCATCGTCGTGTGGTAGACGGTATAGCGGTAGGCGTTTTCGGTTGTATAGCCGCTGGCAAAATGCCGGTAGGCGTGATAGCCGGCAAACACCAGCAAAAAAGCCGCCATGATAAAGGTCAGCAGTCTGCCCATTCCGCTTTTCACGCCGTTCCCTCCTTTTCCAGCAGCTTCATCGCCCGGTCTAGGGGCGTTTCCCCCTCCTCCTGGGCGTCCGGTTCTATCCAATGAATTCGTTTATCTGCCCCGAACCACGTCAACTGTCGTTTGGCATAGCGCCGGGTGCTTTGCTTCAGCTTCTCCAGCGCTGCATCCAGCGTTTCGACACCGTCCAGCCAGCCGTACAGCTCCTTGCAGCCGATGGCCTGCGCCGCCGTTGCGGTAAGACCGTTTTCCCGGGCCTCCCTTACCTCCTCGGCAAGGCCGGCCTGCGCCATTTGGTCCACCCGCCGGTTGATACGCTCATACAGCGTTTCTCTATCCCGGTACCGCAGCCCGAATTGAATGACCCGGTAGGGGCAGGGCTCCCGCAGGCTTTCCGCCTCATGCTCCCGGATGGACCTGCCGCTGACCTCCATCACCTCGATGGCCCGTATCACCCGCCCCACATTGTTGGGGTGGATGCGCTGCGCCGTTTCGGGGTCGATCGCCCGCAGCCGCTGCCACAGGGCCTCGTTCCCCTCCCGTTCGGCCAGCTGCCGCAGGCTTTCCCGCAGCGCCTCGTTGCCGGGGATATCCTCACCGTACTGCACATTGTCAACGATGGCCTTGATATAAAGCCCCGTCCCGCCGCACAGCACCGGCACCTTTCCCCGCCGCAGAATGTCATCGATCGTTTTTCTGGCCAGGTCGGCATAGTCCGCCACCGAAAAGCTCCTGTCGATGGGCAAAAAGCCGATGAGATGGTGCGGGACTGCCGCCAGCTCCTCCGGGGTAGGCTTTGCCGTAGCGATATCCATTCCCCGGTAAATCTGCATGCTGTCGGCGGAAACGATCTCTCCCCCCACCGCCTTTGCCAGCTCTATGGCCAGCGCCGTTTTCCCGGAGGCCGTCGGCCCCGCCACCACCAGCAGCGTATTCGGTTGCAGCCGCACGGCTCTCCCTCCTTCCGGGTAAATTTTACACGATCCGGCCGAACATCCTCTCCAGCTCCCGCCGGGTGATGACCACCGCCACCGGCCGCCCGTGGGGGCAGTTGCGCACGGTGGGATCCTCCTTCAGCAGCCGTAAAAGCTCCTGCTGCTCCTGCTCCATCGAGGGGATATTCCCCTTGATGGCCGCCTTACACGCCACCGAATGGTACAATTCATCGTAGATGGCTTCTTCATCCATGCCGCCCCGCTGCAAAAGCCGCTCGCACAGCTCGCACAGCAGGTCCTCGGCGGGCACATCCTCCAAAACGGCAGGGACCTCCCGCACCCGCAGGCAGCCCTCGCCGAAGTCCTCCACCGCAAAGCCCGCCCGTTCAAAGCAGTCCGGGTTCTGCATTGCGGCGTCATATTGTTCCCGTGCCAGCTCTACCGTCAGCGGCACCAGCAGCATCTGGCGCTCCACCCTGCCGCTTCGGTGCTGCCGCTTCAGGCGGTTAAACAGTATCCTCTCGTGGGCGGCGTGCTTATCGATGAGCAACAGATCATTCCCGTGCTCGGCCAGCAGGTAGGTCGCAAAAACCTCCCCGATAAGCCGGTATTCCGGCTCGGTGGTTTCTTCCTCCCCTGCCACGGTGGGCGCTTCTTCGATCGGTTCAGGCTCGTGTTCATCCGGCACGGCCGGTTCCGCAGGAGCCGCAGCTTCCCGCTCCGGCTCCTGCGGGGCAAGCTCCGGTTTCTCCGCCGCAGCAGGCGGGGCTTCCGCTATATCATCAATAGCCTTTTCGGCAGTCTCGTTTTCCGTCTTTATCGGGGTCTCCTGCTTCGGCTCCCATTTTCTCGGCTCCGCCGGGGGCTGCTCTCCCATGCCGTAGCTTGTCCCCTTGGGCGGCAGGCTGCTGCCATACCGGCTGCTGCCCCCGCTGGAAAGCATCGAAACCCCGCCGAAGGTCTTTTTCTCCGGCAGGCTTTCGGCTATTTGGCGGTACTGCTCCGCCGTCATGCGGGTCTGGGTGCCCTCCGCCGGGCGGTGGTACAGTTCAAACTCGCTAAAGCGTTTCCCGCCGACATCCCGCACCGCAACGGTTCGGTTCATCCGGCTCAATGCTCCGCGGCAGGCATTCACCACTGCATCAAACACCGAACGCTCATCGCTTAATTTGACCTCCAGTTTGGCTGGGTGGACGTTCACATCCACCTGCGCAGGGTCTATGGTCAGCTCAATAATACACCCCGGGAATTTCCCCACCATGATGTGATTGCGATAGCTTTCCTCTACCGCCGCCATCATGGTAATGCTTTTCACATAGCGCCGGTTGATGAAAAAATGCTCCATACTGCGGGAGGGTCGGCAGCATTCCGGACGTGCCAAATAGCCGCTGACCCGAATAGGCCCGCTTTCACATTCCACCGGGATAAGCCCCCGGCCGAATTCGTTGCCGTACACCGCAAAAACCGTCGCCAGCAGGTCACCGCTGCCGGGGGTGGCCAGCTTTGTTTCCCGGTCCCGGATAAGCTTAAAGGAGATTTCCGGGTGGGAAAGCGCCAGCCGGTCGATGAGGGTGGCGACCGCGGTCCCCTCGGTGCTGTCCTTTTTGAGGAACTTCATTCGGGCGGGCACATTGTAGAAAAGATTTTTCACGGTGACGGTCGTCCCTACCGGGCAGCCCGCCTCGGCCAGCTCGCCGGCGCATTCCCCGGCCAGCGTGTACCTCGTCCCGATCTCCTCGGCAGCCGCGCGGGTCAGTATTTCACATTCACTCACGGCACAGATGGAGGCCAACGCCTCCCCGCGGAAGCCCAGCGTCCCGATGCGATCCAGATCCTCCGGGCGCAGCACCTTGCTGGTGGCGTGCCGCAGAAATGCCTTCGGCACATCCTCCCGTTCGATCCCGCAGCCGTTATCGGTCACACGGATGAGCCGTACCCCGCCGTGCTGTATTTCCACCGTAATGGCGGTTGCCCCGGCATCAATGGAATTCTCCACCAGTTCCTTCACCACCGAAGCCGGCCGCTCCACCACCTCGCCGGCCGCAATGAGGTCGGCCACGTGGGGGTCCAGCACTTGAATTTGGTTGGGCATGAAAACACCACCTTATCAAAAAAGAAATCGTTTCCCCAGGGAAACCCAGGGGAAACTGGACTGTGTCGTGATCATCTTGGGGAAACGCTCCCCGCCCCGCCTTGCCGGCGGGGCCGCGTTCAGAGCTTTTCCTTGAGTTCATGGAGCAGGTTCAGCGCCTGCAGGGGCGTCAGGGTCTCCACCGGGGTATTGCGGAGCGTGGTTAAAACCTCCTCCTCCCCCAGGGCCGTCAGGGAGACTTGGCTGGCCTCCCGGGCTCCCGTCTTCTTGGGGGCGTCCTGCTGGGACTCCAGCTCGGCCAAAATCTCCCGGGCCCGGCGGATGACCTTGGGGGGCAGCCCTGCCAGGCCCGCCACCTCAATGCCATAGCTCTGGTCGGCTCCCCCGGGGACGATCTTCCGCAGGAAGAGGATTTCGTCCTTCCTCTTCCGGGCGGCGATGTTGAAATTTTTTACCCCGGGCAGCTGGCCCTCCAGCACCGTCAGCTCGTGGTAGTGGGTGGCAAAGAGGGTCTTGGCCCCCAGGCGCTTGG
>OLPI01003899.1_pt1 | contig 10165 bp, 5 predicted proteins | sample 1672361 | NCBI WGS metagenome assembly OLPI01 (sample SAMEA3136675, study PRJEB25190) | human gut metagenome
CCGGAAACCGAAGCCTTTCCCCGACTGCCGGATATGTAGCCGCTTCCCCATTACCAGGGCGGCTGCAGGCGGGTGCCGGAGAATAATCCAGGCGGCAGCGCTGATATTTTATGAACAACCCCAGAGCCTTACTCCTCAGAAGGATCCGCATCCTATTTTCCGGGATCACAGAGGTGCGGATCCTTCGAAAAAATTTCAGTCTGTTTTTCCCGGAGCATTTTTTCTCCGAGGAAGCCCCGCGGAAGAAGTACCACATATTAACGGTTACCCTCCTCTCTAGAGAAAGCCGCACTGTCCTGGGTCAGGCATCCCCTTGGCAGTGCGGCTTTCTGTTCGGTATGGATTCTGAAAAGAAGCTGTCTGAGCAGACTGAGGAAAAAGAAAAGGGACAGCTGGAGGGAGAGGCTCTCTCGGATGCCTCTGTCTCAGGGGAGATTTCTCTGCTGGAAATAAAAAAACGCCGGAATGAATCCGGCGTTTTTCAGTGCAGCGTTTCTGCTGGCTAACGTTCGGCCGTGCGCATACGGCGGCCTTTGTTTTTTCTGTTCTTGGGGCTTCTGTGAATGACGCCGCCTGCTCCATGCAGAGTGGCAAGGGCTTCCCGGGCCGTCAGTTTCCAGTCAGGATGATAGATATCCGCCGGAGTAGCCTGAAGAATGGAATCGTAGGGGACGTTGCTGGCACTGGAACTGGCGAGGAAACCGGCATCAAGAAGCCGGCAGCATTCCTGTCCTCTCGTCAGTGGATCCGGGGCACCCAGGACGACAGCGAGAATCCTGTGGCCGTCCCTTTCTGCCGTAGCAATGATGTTGTAGCCGGATTTGTTGACCCAGCCGGTCTTGAGACCGTCTGCGCCTTCAAAATTGCCCAGCAGGGGGTTCTTGTTCCATGTCAGCGTCTGTCCATGACGGAGGTAATGCGTGTTGTGGTACACAAGCATTTCGAGGTGGCTGTGCAGGTAGGCGCGGGCAAGGAGCATCATGTCACGGGCTGTTGTGAACTGACCTTTGGCCGGAAGACCGTTCGGATTCACAAAATGTGTGTTGAACATGCCCAGAGAGATGGCCTTGGCATTCATCATGTCCACGAAATTCTGTTCAGAGCCTCCGATGAATTCCGCGACCGCCATGGAAGCGTCATTGCCTGAGGAAACAGACATGCCGAGAAAGAGATCGTTGAGTGAAACGGTCTCTCCTTCAGTGAGCCCCATGCGTGATCCGCCGGTTTCCGCCGCATGCTTTGAGATGGGAACCAGGCTGTTCATGTCGGCCTTGCCGGCGTCTATGCTGTCCAGGGCCACAAAAATAGACATGATTTTTGTGAGGGAGGCTGGCGGAATAAGGGCATCCGCATTCTGCTCGTAAAGGAGCTGATCCCTGTCAACATCGAGAACGATGACAGAAGCGGCTTTGACCGTTGAGCCCGGAGCGATTTCCGGAGCAGCATGAGCGGGGCCCGTTATAGCAAGGGCTGTAAGGCCAAGGAAAAGGAACAGAAGTGCGGTGGCGTGATATCTGTGAACGGGAAACAAGAGGCACTCCCCCCGGTAAACTGCCTGCTTTGCATCAGGACAGTCCCCAGTATATTTTTAGATGCGAAACGCTTTTAAGCCCGAGGCGGCCGACCGTGCAAGTGATTTTATCATTCCGCGGCAATAGACTCCTTCCTTTATAGGCGGGAGATGGATGGCCGAACCCATTATACATAGACAGAGGATTTGCGCTGTTCAATGCCGCAGTGGCAGGCAAGAAAAATTTTTTCCTCCTGTCCATAAGCTCTCTTGCAAAGACCATTTGATATTGTGAACCGCTTTCCCTGGAACGCGAATGCCGCTCTGGGCAGGACCCTTCATATCGTTAGCTTTGAGACGCAGGCCCTTGACAATTTATTCCGGGTCTGCCTGTGCCGATTTCCTGACAGCTCTTCCTGTGTCATTCGCTGTGTGCAGGAATCTTGTTGTCCTGCTCGGAATGTGGCCTGCGTTTCCTGAACTTTGACTCAGTGTTGATGATGTTCTTCTGTCCAGGGACGCCGCCCTTATATCACGGGAGCTTTCTGTCATCAGGGAAAGCGGTCGTCGCACTCTTCGCTGCACAGCGTTTTCTGCAAAGCCGCCTGACCTCTGCGGGAAGACCCGGGATGGGCGGCTGACTGCCATGAGTTTTGGAATATTCCTGTCCTCTGCTGCGATGTGGCTCCGTATAACACTGGCCTGTCTGCGGACCACGTTCTCGCCAATAAAGGTTTCGCCGAATACACGGCGAATGGAGTGCCATAGGCTTGGCGCTGCTGCACACGAGCGGAGGCTGACATATCATTGGTGATTCGGGCGAATCCAGCTGCATCATGTCTCTGCTCATCTACGCCCGCTTGGAGGCCTGTTTCCGGTCCCCTGCTTTGCAGGGGAGCTTTTTCTGCTGTGTGCAAAAAAGGGGAAAATCCAAAAAGGATTTTCCCCTCCGGTTACGTTATGGAAAACGCAGTTCTGATCTACTTGTTTTTAGAGACCACTTCAACGGCGGTTTCCGCAATCTGCAGTTCCTCGTTGGTAGGAATGACGAGAATCGGGATACGGCTGTCAGGAGCAGAGATGACCCTGGCACCGCTCTTGCGGGCGCGGTTGGCTTCGGGATCAAGCTTGAATCCGATGCCTTCAAGGCCCTCCATGACAGCAGCACGCACGAGTTCATCGTGTTCGCCGATACCGGCCGTGAACGTCACGGCATCGACCTTGCCGCCCAGCAGGAAGAAGTAAGAACCGAGGATCTTCTTGATGCCGTGAACGAGCATACGGAAGGCGAGTTCGGCTCTCTTGTTGCCGTTCTCGCGCTCCTTGTGAACGTCACGCATGTCGGCAGAACCGCAGAGAGCCTGAAGGCCGGACTTCTTGTTCATGAGGGTATCCATTTCCTCAGGAGTGAAGCCCTTCTTCTTCATGATGAAGGGAACGATGGCCGGGTCGAGAGTGCCACAGCGGGTGCCCATGATCATGCCTTCGAGAGGAGTCAGGCCCATGCTCGTGTCGAGGCATTTGCCGTTCTTTGTGCAGCTCAGAGAAGAGCCGTTGCCGAGGTGCATGACGATGCAGTTGGTCTCTGAAAGGGGCTTGTGCAGGAACTCTGCGGTCTTCTTGGAGACATAGGTGTGGGAAGTTCCGTGGAAGCCGTAGCGGCGGATATGCAGGTCTTCGTAGTACTCGTAGGGAAGGCCGTACATATAGGACTCAGGCGGCATGGACATACCGAACTGCGTGTCGAAGACGGCAACGTTGGGAGTACCCGGGAAAAGATCCTGGCAGACCTCGATGCCCATGAGGTTGGCCGGGTTGTGAAGCGGTCCGAGAGGGATGCAGTCGCGGATGACCTGCTTGACCTGATCGTCGACAAGCTTGGGCTCGGTCATGGCCTCGCCGCCGTGCAGGACGCGGTGGCCGATGGCGTAGATTTCGCTCTTGTCCCTGATGACGCCCTTCTCGGGATCCGTGAGAAGCTGGATGACAAGCTCCATGGCTTCCTTATGAGAGGGGAAGGGCTGCTCCTTCACGATCTTTTCAGCATGATCGCTGTCGGGAGCAATCTTGTGGGTCAGAACACCCATGGGAAGGCCAATGCGCTCGGCGACACCGGAGCAGAGGACCTCATGGCTGTCCATTTCGAGGAGCTGATATTTGCAGGAAGAAGATCCAGCATTAACAACGAGAACTTTCATTCGGGTATCCTTTGTTCTTGCAGAGGCTTGGGTGATTAGGCTTTTTCAGCGGCTTTTTCAGCTGCGGCCTGAATGGCAGTGATGACCACAGTGTTGACAATATCCGGAACCAGGCAGCCACGGGAGAGGTCGTTGACGGGCTTGCGGAGACCCTGCAGGACAGGACCGATGGCGATGGCGCCGGCCGCCCGCTGAACCGCCTTGTACGTGTTGTTGCCGGTATTGAGATCGGGGAAGATAAAGACGGTGGCGCGTCCCGCAACCTGGCTGTTCGGGAGCTTGGTCTTGGCCACGGTGGGATCGATGGCAGCGTCGTACTGCAGCGGGCCTTCGAGCATGAGCTCTGGAGCCTTTTCCTTGGCGATGCGGGTGGCTTCCTTCACCACGTCCACATCAGCACCCTTGCCGGAATTGCCGGTGGAGTAGGAGAGCATGGCCACGCGGGGCTCAATGCCGAAGAGCTCAGCGGTATGGGCCGAGGTGATGGCGATTTCCGCGAGCTGATCCGCAGTGGGGTTGGGGTTGACCGCGCAGTCGCCGAAGACGAGGACGCGATCCTTGAGGCACATCAGGAAGACGGAGGAAACCACGGAAAATCCGGGACGGGCCTTGATGAACTGGAAGGCAGGACGGATGGTGTGAGCCGTGGTGTTGATGGCGCCGCTGACCATGCCGTCGGCGTCTCCTTTCTTGACCATCATGGTGCCGAAGTAGGTGGAATCCATCATGGTATCGCGGGCCTGTTCGATGGTCACGCCCTTCTGCTTGCGGTATTCATAGAAGGAATTGGCGTAGTCCTCGAATTTGGGAGACGTGAGCGGATTGATGATTTCCGCCCTGCTGATGTCGAGCCCGAGGCCGGCGGCCTTGCTGACGATCTTCTGCTTGTCGCCGAGGAGAATGATGTCGGCGGCTTCGCGGCGAAGCAGGATGTCAGTGGCCTGCAGAATACGGGGCTCCTCACCTTCGCAGAGGACAATGCGCTGTCTGCTCTGGCGGGCACGTTCGAGCAGATTGTACTCGAACATAAGAGGCGTGACGCGGCGCGGCTTGGCAGACGCTGTGATTTTCTGCGCGATGGCCTTGCCATCCACGTAATGCTCAAAGAGGCCAAGAGCCGTGTTGACCTTGCGGGCATCGCAGGGTTCGATGGTTCCCTGCACCTGCTGGACGAACTGGGAAGCGCGGAAGGTGTGATGCTGGGTGACCAGAATGGGCAGAGGAGCTGCGGTAATGCCTTTAAGGATTTCCATGGTGGCATCGGAAGGTCTCAGGCCGCCGGTGAGCAGAACACCGGAAATATTGGGCTGGTTGTTGGAGACCTTGGCGGCGATGGCAGCCAGCAGGATGTCGGAGCGATCGCCGGGGGTGATGATCAGGAGATCCTTTTCCAGGTAGGAAAGGAAGTGATCCACATGCATGGCGGCGATGAGGAAATTGGAGACCAGCACCTCTGGATGTTCGGAACCGCAGATGAATTCGGCGTCGAGAGAGCGGGCTACGTCGCCGAGCGTCGGGCTGCCAAGAGTCTTATCCTCGGGAATGGCGTAGATGAGGGCCTGTTCGCCATCGCGGGCGAAGCCGCTGCGAAGCCCGGAAAGCTCTGCATTGGAGAGGTTGGAGCGGTTGATGACAGTAGAGACCAGGTCACAGTGACTGGTCATGGTGTCCATGCTCGTGTGGATGATCTGTCGCAGTTCGGGCAGGTTCTTGTCCTTGCCGCTCACCACGAGGAGGACGGGAGCACCGATGTTACCGGCGATATCCGCGTTGAGCTCGAATTCAAAGGCCGCATCCTTGCCGCGGAAATCAGTGCCGAGGCAGAGGACGAAGTCATACTTGGCTTCGAGGGCTTTGAATTTCTTGAGGATGCTTTCTTCAAGGGCGCTCTTGGAATCACGGTTGATGATGTCGTAAGCCTCGTCTTCCGTGTACGCGAAGGTGTCGCAGTAGTTCTGCTCGAGCTTGAAATATTCGAGGAACAGATTGATTGCGCTGTCCTTCTTGTCGAATTCAGGCTGGGCGATGATAGGCCTGAAGACCGCGATTTTGCTGGTCTGCGTGCTCAGGAGCTGCATGACGCCGAGGGCGATGGCGCTCTTGCCGGAATGCGGGCCGGCAGCGGTGATGTAAAGAGTTTTGCTCATAGCGAATTCGGTGCCGCGGAACAAATGTGTCCCGACACCGCCTCCCATAGAATTTAGAAATGTTGGCCTTCGTAATGACAGGTACAGCATGCGCGGCATTCCGGGCCGGCAGGCGTGATACCTTCGGGGTGAGGCGGAGAAGAGCGGAAAAGAAGAAAAGACGGTTTTTCTGGGGCTCCCGTCAGGATGCCGGCCGGAGCAGAGCCAGCCGCCGGCTTCATGGCGTGCGTACCAAAATGACGGATAAGAATAAAGCAAAAAAGGGGGAAAGGAAAGATATGACAGGAAACCGGAGAGCGTTCCGGCTATCAGGGAAAGGAAGTAAAAAGCAGGGCGTGAGAAAATCATCACGCCCTGCTTTGTTAGCGGATACGGTTACTTGTCAGAGGGCTTGATGCCGGGCATTTCGGCAAGCAGCTTGTAGAGCTCGCCGCGTTCCTCATAGAGGCTGCCGAGCTGAGCGCGGAGCTTGGCGGACATTTCGGGATTCTTCTTGGCGAGAGAAGCGTAACGGTTCTCGCCGCTGAGGAATTCGTTGAGGTCGCCAGTGGGTTCCTTGCTGTCAAGCTGGAAGGGATTCTTGCCTTCCTTGGCCAGTTCGGGGTTGAAGCGGTAGAGCATCCAGTAGCCGGCCTGCACGGCAAGCTTGCCTTCTTCCATGCTCTTGCCCATGCCCTTGCGGATACCCTGATTGATGCAGGGAGCGTAGGCGATGATGAGCGAGGGGCCCTTGTAGGCTTCGGCTTCCTTGAAGGCCTTGAGAACCTGGTTCTTGTCAGCGCCCATGCAGATGGAGGCCACGTAGACATAGCCGTAGGTCATAGCCATGCGGCCGAGATCCTTCTTGCCGGTGCGCTTGCCGGCCATGGCAAACTGGGCGATGGCGCCGAGCGGGGTGGCCTTGGAGGCCTGGCCGCCGGTGTTGGAGTACACTTCGGTGTCGAGGACGAGGACGTTGATGTCTTCGCCGGAAGCGAGGACATGGTCGAGTCCGCCGTAACCGATATCGTAGGCCCAGCCGTCGCCGCCGAAGATCCAGCAGCTCTTCTTGGTGAAGAGGTCGGCCATATCGTAGATCTGGTCAGCCAGGGGGCAGTCGATTTCATCGAGGGTCTCAAGGTTGGCCATGACCTTCTCGCCATAGGAGCGGGAAGCTTCAGCGTCGTCCTTGTTGTCCAGCCAGCCCTGCAGGGCATCCTTCAGCTCGCCTTCGACGCCTTCGGTAGCCAGAGCCTTGGTCACGAGGTCGGCCAGCTTGGCGCGGCGCTGCTTGATGCCGGACATAATGCCGAAGCCGTATTCAGCGGCGTCTTCAAAGAGCGAGTTGCCCCAGGACGGGCCGAAACCGTCTTCGTTGACGGTGTAAGGAGAGGTCGGGGAAGAAGCGCCCCAGATGGAGGAGCAGCCGGTGGCGTTGGCAACGACCATACGCTCGCCGAAGAGCTGGGTGAGAACCTTGACATAAGGAGTCTCGCCGCAGCCGGCACAGGCGCCGGAGAACTCAAGCAGAGGCTGCTGGAGCTGGGAGCCCTTGAGGCTGAAGCGATCCATGAGCTGGCTCTTGACGGAGATGTTGGCTTCAGCGAAGGCCAGGTTGGCCTTCTGGTCGGCCATCTGCGTCTCAAGAGGCTTCATGACCAGGGACTTTTCCTTGGAGATGCAGACGTTGGCGCAGGAGCCGCAGCCGAGGCAGTCTTCAGGGTAGACCTGGATACGGAACTTCATGCCCTTGAGCTCCTTGCCCTTGGCGTCGATGGTCACGAAGCTTTCGGGAGCGCCTTCGAGCTCGTCAGGCTGGGCCACGACGGGACGGATGGCGGCATGGGGGCAGACGAAGGTGCACTGGCAGCACTGCACGCAGGTCTCGGGATTCCATTCGGGAAGCATGATGGCCACGCCGCGCTTTTCGAAGGCGGTGGTGCCATTGGGCATGGTGCCGTCAGGAGACATTGCGGAGACGGGCAGATCGCCGCCGTTCTGGGCGAGAATGGGACGAACCACGCTGGAGATGTAGTCGGGATCGCTGTCATGCCTGACAACGGCACCTTCCGTGGTGTCAGCCCAGGAGGCGGGGTAGCTGACTTCGTGGAGGGCGCTGACGGCCTGATCCACAGCGGCGATGTTCATGTTGACGATCTTGTCGCCCTTGCTGCCGTAGGTCTTCTTGATGGATTCCTTGAGCAGGGCCACGGCCTTGTCAAAAGGAATGACGTCGGCGAGCTTGAAGAACGCGGTCTGCATGACCATGTTGATGCGGCCGCCGAGGCCGACGTTCTGGGCCACGTCAACTGCGTCGATGGTGAAGAACTTGAGGTGCTTGCGGGCAATGGTGTTCTTCATGGACGCGGGAAGGTTTTCTTCCAGGGCCTTGAGATCCCAGTTGCAGTTGAGCACGAAGGTGCCGCCGTCCTTGATGCCGCGAAGAAGGTCGTACTGCGTGACGTAGGCTGCCTTGTGGCAGGCCACGTAGTCGGCGCTCTGGATGAGGTAGCAGGACTTGATGGGAGACTTGCCGAAGCGCAGGTGCGAAGCAGTGAAGCCGCCGGACTTCTTGGAGTCGTAAGCGAAGTAGGCCTGGGCGTAGAGGTCGGTGTTGTCACCGATGATCTTGATGGCCTGCTTGTTGGCGCCCACGGTGCCGTCAGAGCCGATGCCGTAGAAGAGACAGCTGATGGTGCCCTCGGGAACGGTGCTGAAGCTGGGACCGATTTCGAGGGAAGTGTTCGTGACATCATCCTCGATGCCCACGGTGAAGTGATTCTTGGGCTGCATGCCGAGCAGGTTGTCGTAGACAGCCTTGACCATGGCAGGCGTGAAGTCCTTGGAGCCGAGGCCGTAGCGGCCGCCGACGATGTTGGGAGTGTAGCCGCCCTTTTCCTGGAAAGCGGTGCACACGTCCTGGTACAGCGGCTCGCCGAGGGAGCCGGGTTCCTTGGTACGGTCGAGGACAGCGATCTGGCTGACCGTGCTGGGGATGACCCTGAGCATATATTCGGGAGCAAAGGGACGGAAGAGATGCACCTTGACGAGGCCGACGCGCTCGCCTTCGGCGTTCAGGCGGTTGACGGTTTCTTCGATGACTTCGCAGGAAGAACCCATGCTGACGATCACGCGGTCAGCCTCGGGATCGCCCACGTACTCGAAGAGGTGATGCTCACGTCCGGTGAGGGCAGCCACCTTCTTCATGTTGGCTTCCACGATGGCGGGCACGCGCAGATGATTGCTGTTGGCGGCTTCGACGTTCTGGAAATAGATGTCGGGGTTCTGGGCGGTGCCGCGGGTTTCGGGGTGCTCGGGGTTCATACCGCGGGCGCGGAATTCAGCGATGGCATCCCAGGGCACGAGCTTGCGGATATCGTCGTAATCGATGACTTCGATCTTCTGAATTTCATGAGAAGTGCGGAAGCCGTCGAAGAAGTGCAGCATGGGGACGCTGGATTCGATGGCGGAAAGGTGGGCGACCAGAGCGAGATCCATGCATTCCTGGACGGAGTTCGAGCAGAGCATGGAGAAGCCGGTCTGACGGCAGGCCATGACGTCCTGATGATCGCCGAAGATGCACAGGGCATGGCTGGCGAGAGCGCGGGCAGCCACATGGAAGACGGCGGGCAGAAGCTCGCCGGCCATCTTGTACATGTTGGGGATCATGAGGAGCAGGCCCTGGGAGGCCGTGTAGGTGGAAGCCAGAGAGCCGCTGGCAAGCATGCCATGCACGGCACCGGCGGCACCGGCCTCGGACTGCATCTCTCGGACGGACACGGTCTGGCCGAAAACGTTCTTGACGTTTTTGGAAGCCATGTCGTCGACAACCTCGCCCATGACAGAGGACGGGGTGATGGGGTAGATGGCGGCAGTGTCAGAAAGCGCGTACGCGATCCACGCGGTAGCGGTGTTGCCGTCCATGGTTTTCATCTTTGCCATGTGTTTCCTCCTAAGAAACAACTCAGTCTCGCAAGTCAAACATGCGTGTCAGCAGAACACTGGTCAGTCTGTGGTGTGTCGGATTCTTTCCGTGACTTCGTGAACTTCACCCGTCAGGGGGCGAAGGCGGGACCGCTCCAGTGTTGGCCATCCTGCGAAAAAAATTTTCTTAAAGCGCGGTCAATTTAGCAGGAAGATAGAGGTTTGCAAACTGAAATTATTGCTCATTTTTTAATGATGCTGTCGATTCTCAGCCTTTTTTGCTCTGGATCCTCAATCTGGGGGGGCATATAATAAAAAATTTCATGATTGAAAAGTGGTAATGTCACAGGGCGCATGGAAAAACATCCGCCGTTACTCTGTGAGCTCTGCGTCTGACTGGCGGCTTT
>OLPI01003904.1_pt1 | contig 10161 bp, 10 predicted proteins | sample 1672361 | NCBI WGS metagenome assembly OLPI01 (sample SAMEA3136675, study PRJEB25190) | human gut metagenome
GCCCAGGGTCATGGCCTCGGTCTGGTCATGGGTGACGTAGATAAACGTGGTGTTGATCCGCTGGCGCAGCTTGATGATCTCGGCGCGCATCTGGTTGCGGAGCTTGGCGTCCAGGTTGGACAGGGGCTCGTCCATCAGGAACACGGCGGGGTCGCGGACGATGGCGCGGCCGATGGCCACACGCTGGCGCTGGCCGCCGGACAGAGCCTTGGGCTTGCGGTCCAGATACTGGGTGATGTCCAGAATTTCCGCCGCCTGCCGCACCTTGCGGTCGATCTCGTCCTTGGGGACCTTCTTCAGCTTCAGGGAGAAGGCCATGTTTTCGTACACGGTCATGTGGGGGTACAGGGCGTAGTTCTGGAACACCATGGCGATGTCCCGATCCTTGGGTTCCACGTCGTTCATCAGCTTGTCGCCGATCCACAGCTCGCCGGAGGTGATATCCTCCAAACCGGCGATCATACGCAGGGTAGTGGACTTTCCGCAGCCGGAGGGGCCCACCAGCACGATGAACTCCTTGTCGGCGATCTCCAGACTGAACTGCTGGACAGCCACAACGCCCTCATCGGTGATCTGAAGATTGCTCTTCTTCTCCTGGGGCTCCTCGCCCTTCTTGACCTTCTTTTTCTTCTCGGTGTTGGGGTAGACCTTCTTCAGGTCCTTCAGAATGACCTTTGCCATACATTTTTGACTGTAACCGTCCTGCCTCCGCAAAAGACGGCCTCGCACGGGCATTGCCCTCAGTGCCTTACGACAGGTCTCCACACTGCCGCACCGCCAGCCACAGCGGGTATTCCTCCTTATCTTTTGCCGTCCGGCGGCATGAAGTGGAGTGCCGCCTGACGGTGGGAATACGGTAAGTATAACCGAAAACGTTTCCAAGCGCAAGGGCTTTTTGTGATATATATGAAAAAATACTGCCTGCTGGGAAGGGCAGGCAGTATTTCTCACAAATCAACGATAACAGGCGTGTGGCCGGTATGGGGCAGCAGCTTTTCCAGCACGTCGGCGGTCTTCAGCTTCAGTGTACTGGTGCAGATGCACGGGTGGCAGGAGAAAAAGGGCGCGTCATAGACCTCGCGGTCGATGAGCAGCCGGACACGGTGCTCCGTATCGTTGGCCAGCCCCAGAATGGTGGCGGAGCCCGGGTGGCAGCGCAGCAGCTCCCACAGGCTCTCCTCCGGGGCGAAGCTCAGGCGGGAGGAGCCGATCTGCGCGCTGAGGTCCTTAGTGTGGAAGGGCTTGTCCGGCGGCATGCACAGCAGATAGAACGCGGTTTTCTGCCGATTGCACAGAAACAGGTTCTTGCATACGGACACGTCCAGTACGCGGCTGACCTCGGCGCACAGCTCCATGTTGAAGGCGGCGTCATGGCTGACGCGGTCGTATTCGATACCCAGCTTGTCCAGCAGGTCGAAGGCTGCGGCCTCCTGTGGCAGCAGCTGGCTCTCCGGACGGGTGTTATGGGATACGGGGGAGATGGTCACTGCGCGTCACCTCGTTTCAGCAGCAGCTCTCCGGCGCGGTAGATGTCGCCTGCGCCCACGGTGATGATCATATCGCCGGGCTGGGCCAGCTTTTCCAGCTCGTCCGCCGTCTGCTCCAGCGTGGCGCAGTAGATGGCGCCGGGGATGCGGGCGGCCAGGTCCCGGGAGGAGATGCCGATGTCGTTCTTTTCCCGGGCGGCGTAGATCTCCGCCAGCACTACGCGGTCCGGCAGGCGCAGTACCTCCACAAAGTCGTCGAACAGCGCGGCGGTGCGGGTGTAGGTGTGGGGTTGGAAGGCCAGGATGAGCCGTTTGTGGGGCAGCGCCTGCGCGGCACTCAGCAGCGCCCGCACCTCGTCGGGATGATGGGCATAGTCGTCATAGACCTCCGCGCCGCGGAAGGTGCCCTTGTGCTCAAAGCGCCGTCCGGCGCCGGTGAAGGACGCCAGACCCGCCGTTACCGCCTCGCCGGGAAGGCCGAGAACATAGGCGGCGCTGGCCGCCGCCAGGGCGTTGGAAATATTGTGGGCGCCGGGGACGTGCAGGGACACATGGGCGTAGGTCAGGCCGTTGATGACCACGTCGAAGTCGCCGTAGCCGTCAAAGAAAGAGACGTTGTCGGCATAGCAGTCGGCGCTGCGATCTTTGACACTGAAGGTGAACACCGGATGCGTCAGGCCCTTGACGGCCTCGCGGGCACCCTCGTCATCGGCGTTGGCGATGATAAAGCCGCGCTCCGGCACCAGGGCGGCAAAGTCGTGGAAGGAGTGCTCGATATCGGCCAGGTCCTTGAAGAAGTCCAGATGATCGGCGTGGACGTTAAGGATCACTGCCACGGTGGGAAAGAAGTTCAGGAAGGAGTTGCAGTACTCACAGCTCTCCAGAATAATGGTGTCACCCCTGCCCACCCGATAGCCGGAGTGCAGCAGCGGCAGCGTGCCGCCGATCATCACCGTGGGGTCGGCCCCGGCCTCCATGAAGATATGGGTTGCCATGGAGGTGGTGGTGGTCTTGCCGTGGGTACCGGAAAAGCACACGGCATTTGCGTATTTCTGCATGATGGCGCCCCAGGCCTGCGCCCGCTCATATACGGGGATGCCCCGTGCAATGGCCCCGGAGATCTCCGGGTTCTCGTCGTGGATGGCGGCGGTGCGGATCACCAGATCGCAGTCCTTGAGATTCTCCGCCGAGTGGCCGATGGCCACGTCGATGCCCAGTGAGCGCAGGTGCCGTACGGTATCGCTCTCGGACATATCCGAGCCCTGCACCGTCAGTCCCATGCCCCGCAGCACCTCCGCCAGCGGACACATGGACACGCCGCCGATGCCCGCCAGATGGACCCGGACACCAGGCTTGAGATACGTATGGATATCCACAGTGGGATGGATCATATTCAGGTTCCTCCTTCATTTCCCGCCGAAAACCTGCTTTTCGGCAAGCGCTTGCGGAGCTGTATGCTGCGCTCCGTCATTATAATACGCCGCTGCGGCGGATGCAAGCCCCTTACTCCCTCCGGCGCAGCAGGCTCTTCCAGTCCAGCTCCATCACCAGCAGGCTCACCATCATCAGCGCCGCCCCGATGTAGCCCCGCAGCTGCAAAACCTCATGGGCAAAGAAATACGCCACGATGGCAGAGAACACCGGCTCCAGCGTGAAGATCACGCCCACGTGGCTGGCGGTGGTGTACTGCTGGGCCACCGACTGGATCACGAAGGCGACACCGGAGCAGAACAGCCCCAGAAAGATGGCCGCGCCCCAGACACCGGGGGATTGGGGCAGTCTGGGCTGCTCCACCAGCGCCGACACCAGCAGCATCAGCACGCCCGCCACACCCAGCTGGCATACGCCCAGCGTAACGGCGTCCACGTCGGGACGGGCCACCGCACGCTCCGTCACCAGCATGTCGGCGGCGTAGCACACGGCGCACACAAGGCAGATCAGGTCGCCGCTGGCGGGGCGGAACTGGTCGTTCAGCGTCAGCAGCGCAAGACCCACGGTGCACATCACCAGCGCCACCGCCAGCTTTTTGCCGGGCTTGCGGCGGTTCACCGCGAAGTCCAGCAGCGGCGTGAACACCACCGGCAGGGCGCAGATGAACCCGGCGTTGGAGATGGAGGTGTAGGCCACGCCGTAGGTGGCGCCGGCGTACACGCCCACCAGCAGCGTGCCGATGATCACGCTGTATTTCAGCGTGGCGCGGCTGGCGTTCCGCAATTTCTTCCAAAAAATGGGGCCCAGCACCAGAAATGCCAGCAAAAACCGGAAGGCGTTCAGGTTCATGGGCTGCAGCTCCGCCAGGCACAGATTCACCAGATAGTAGGACACACCCCAGAACAGCGTCACCAGCACCAGCGCCAGATCGGCTTTGCGTTGATTTGACAAGCAAAACGCCTCCCTTCACAGTCTCTAAATGAATAGTATACCACGATTTCTGACGGAAAGCAATTATTTCCACAGGTGGAGGTAGCCGCCGTCGTGAAGCTGCTTTACCAGCAGCAGAAGAATCGGCCCCAGGATCATCCCCGCCACGCCCATGGCGCAGAAGCCCACATACATGGCCATCAGTGCCGGGAGGGGCGGCAGCCCCACGCTTTTCGCCATCAGCTTCGGCTCCATGATGCTGCGCACCAGCCAGATCACCAGATACAGCGCCGTCAGGGCGATGCCCTTGGGGAAGTTGCCCTCCAGACAGCACAGCACCGCCCACGGCAGCAGCACCGTTCCTGTGCCGAACACCGGCAGGGCGTCGATGAAGGCGATGACCACCGCCAGCAGCAGGGCGTAGGGCTGGCGGATCAGCAGCAGGCCCGCCAGCAGCTGGAAGAAGGTAATGACGATCAGCACGCACTGTGCCCGGAGCCACCGGCCGATGGTGACCAGCAGGCTGGCCTTGATGGCGGCGGCGGTCTGCCGCCGCTGGGGTGACAGCTGCCGCCGCAGAAAGGCCATCAGCTGGGGATAGGCGGCGGCGGTAAAAAACAGCGCCAGCGCCGTGGTGGCGCAGAACAGCATCACCTGGGGCAGCGCGCCCACCAGACCCGTCAGCAGCCGCAGCAGCGCGGAGGACAGGCTGCCCAGCGCCTCGGAGGCCGTTTGCTCCAGCCGCTCCAGCAGCTGCGTCACCCACTGCTGCAAGCCCTCCGGACACCCGGCGCAGAAGCTGCGCAGGCGGGCGGTGATGCGGTCGGCCAGCACCGGCAATGCCGACAGCAGCTCCGGCAGGCGCTCCATCAGGTCGGTGGCTTGCCGGATCACCTGTCCCACCAGCACCGCGCCCAGCGCGATCACCAGCGCCAGCAGCGCCAGCGTCAGCACCGCCGCCAGAAAGCCCCGCTTCAGCCGCAGCTTTCGCCGTGCCAGCGTGATGGCCGGCTCCATCAGCGCCGCAAAGCCCAGCGCCAGCAAAAACGGCAGCAGCCACACCAGCGCGTAGCGTAGGATCAGCCACCCCACGGCCAATACCGCCGCCAGATAGGCTGTCTTGATGAGAAATGCTTTTTCACGCTGGTACAAATCATCACCTGTCTCTCAACTTTTTCTTGTAAAAACGGCTGGGATATGCTACCATGGGGAATACAGGAACTGTTGTGTCCCCAGGGGGATATCACCATGGGAGGAACAAACTATGGAGAAGAAAAAATACTTTATCGTATCGGCTGACGCGCTGCCCGAGGTGTTTGTGAAGGTGGCCGAGGCAAAACGCATGCTGCAGGTGGGCGAGGCGTCCACGGTGGGACAGGCGGCGGCCATGGTGGGCATCAGCCGCAGCGCCTTCTATAAGTACAAGGACGCGGTGCAGCCCTTCCAGAACATGAAGGCGGGCCACATCATCACGCTGTACGCACTGCTGCGGGACAACCCCGGCGTGCTGTCCAACTATCTGACTATTTTTGCCGACTCCGGCGCCAATATCCTGACCATTAACCAGACCATCCCCACCAACGGCTGCGCCGGTGTTACCGTCAGTGCCGAGACCAGCGACATGACCGAGCCCATGGACGAGATGATCTCCCATTTGGCGGCGGCCGAGGGCGTGCTGCGGTTCGAGATCATGGCGGGCTGATTGGTAGGCCATAAACTATACTATAGACAGAAAACGTGAAAAATATGAGCACCCCCGCTTGATTTCAAGCGGGGGTGCTTTTGTGGGGCGCGATGTACGCATCGGGTACGTTGAACGGCTGTAGGGGCGGACGACCCTGTCCGCCCCTACGAAACGGTCGCCGATAGCGCTCTGTAGGGCGGCATGACCACATGCCGCCGCCGATGCTGCATCGGGTTCCTTGCGGCGGGCCACATGGGGCCCGCCCTACAGATGCTTTCCGATAGCGCTTTTTTCAGCCGACGCGCAACCGGCGGCAAAAAACGGCAAGTAGACAGACAAGAGCGACTTCAGGAGGTGCGGCGGCTCGATGGTTCGCGGGTCATTCGGCCTTTACAAACGATCCCTGTACCGCCTGTATGCGCGATAGAAAATTTCTGCGATGCTGTTGACAAATGTAAACTGATGTGCTACATTGTGATTACAGACGTAAACAGCGGGAGGTGAGACTATGGAGGACAGCGCCATCGTGACGTTGTACTGGCAGCGGTCGGAGCAGGCCATCGCCGAGAGCGACACGAAATACGGCCCCTACTGCGGGCATATCGCCTACGGCCTGCTGCAAAACAGCGAGGACACCCAGGAGTGCGTGTCGGACACATGGCTGGCGGCGTGGAACGCCATGCCGCCCCACCGTCCCGCGGTGCTGCGGCTGTTTCTGGGCAAGCTGACCCGGCGGCTATCCTTGCAGCGGCTGCGCCGTCAGGGACGGCTGAAGCGGGGCGGCGGCGAGGCAGCGCTGGCGCTGGAGGAGCTGGGCGACTGCGTTCCGCTGGGCGGCGACGCCCAGCAGGCGCTGGAGGGCCGGGAGCTGACGCGACTTTTGAACCGCTTTCTGTCCGGCCTGCCTGCCGCCCAGCGGCAGGTGTTTCTGGCCCGGTACTGGTACGGAGCGGCGGTGAAGGACATCGCCCGCCAGTTCGGCTATTCCGAGAGTAAGGTAAAGTCCATGCTGTACCGGACGCAGGAAAAGCTGCGGCTGACGCTGGAAAAGGAGGGGTATTGATGGATGCTTACGCACTGTTCGACGCCCTGACCGACGTGCGGGACGGCTTTCTGGAGGAGACGGAGCGGCGGCTGCACGGCAAGAAGCGGCGGCGCGTGGGAGTGTATCTGCTGGCCGCCGTGCTGATCGTGCTGCTGTGCTTTTCCTCGGCGGTGGCGCTGGACGCGGACTTCCACCAGCGGGTGCTGTCGCTGTTCCAGGTGGCGGAGGTCGTGCCCACGCAGACCAGTCAGGCTGTCACGCTGGCCGACGGCTTACAGGCGGATTACGTGTTCGTGCCCGCCTACGCCCGCACCGAGGGCGGCGTGTTCATCGTCTGCACCGACGAGGTGGAGATGAAGCAGGGCAGCCACTACGCCGCCTACGCCTATGAAAACGGCCAGTTGGTGCTTCAGGAGAACCACCGCTTTGACCAGACCTATACCGTTCAGGACAAGACCTGCCGCTTGATGTTTGACTGGGCGGAGCATGACGGGCGGGCGGCCATCACGTGGGCGCTCACAGCAGATGAGCAGCGGCGCATGGGCGGCGAAGAGAACTGGCGGCTGGAGGGCGGCCTTACTACCTAATACCGGGTGAAGCTGGGCAACTGGCCCGTCACCATCGACCTGCGCACCGGAGCGCTGACAGACCCGCTGGCGGGCTATGATACCAGTCAATTCCCGAAGGACGCCTTCGTGGAAACATGGCCGGACGAACAGGGCCGCTGCCTGCTGGCCCAGCTGGTGAGCACCAGCCCCTACCGCCTTACCCGTTACTACTTCGACGGAACCGACGTGACGCCCCTTGCCCAGCTGTGCGGCGGCGAGCCCAGTCACGCCTATCTCACCGGCAATATGCTGGTGTACTGGCAGTGGGAGGACGACGCGCCGCCTCCGGGCGCACTCTCCGCGTGGCGGATCGATCTGGACACCATGGAGCGGCTGCCGGTGTTTACGGATATCCCCGCCACCGCCATGTTTGCCGACGAGGACGCGCTGGAGGCCGCGAACATTCTGCCGGTGGATCCCCAGCGGGTCGACGTCTATCCGCTGACGCCGGGAATGATTTTCGGCGGCTCGGGCCGTCTGGCACTGAAAATGGCGGAGGACAGGACGGTCACTCTGATCGACACCCAGACCTCCCGCAGCATCCCCGTGGAGGGGTATACGCTGCCGGATATGCTGCTGGGGGATATCTGGTTTTACGACAATCCCGCTGGGACGTGGCTGCTGGCGGCGGCGCGTGATCCGGAGCAGAGCTATAACTATACCCACATCGCCGTGCTGGGGCTGGAGGGCGGCGTGTCGCTGGAGCGCCGCAGCGCCGACGGCGTGAAGGAGCGCTATATCACGTGGCTGGACGACGACCGGTTCATCATCTCCTGCTCCAATGACGACGGGCAGTACGGCATGACCGGCTCGTGGTTCTATGTGTATGACCTGTCGGAAGAAAACAACAGCGGAGAATAAAAGGAGGTTTTTCATGAAAAAAGCTTTGGTGCTGTGGAGCCTGCTGCTGGTGCTGGCTGCTGGTGCTGGCGCTGCTGGCGGGCTGCGGCAGTCAGGCGGCGGATAACGGGAATGACACACCGAACAACGACGCGGTGACTGACAGTCAGGATAATGCTCCGGCGGATGCTCCGGCCAATACCCCGGCGGACAACACGCCCGTGGACTATCCCGCCCTGTTTGAGCGGGCAAGGATCAGCGACGGCGCGGCGTCGGAGGATGTGGCCAACCAGCTGGCAAAGGCCTATGACAGCGATGCGGCGGGGCTGCTGTCCGCCATGGCGGAATACCCGGCGGAGGATGTGGAGCTTCTGGCGTGGCTGCTGGTCTACGGCAAGTCCTACGGCGATTTGGACGCCTTCCGGCAGGATATCCGGCAGCGGCTGGCGCAGGATGACCCGGTGCTGGCGGCGGTGGAGCAGGCCATCGACCGATACAACGGCAACTAAAAGGGAAGCAGCGAATAAGGCGTAAAACCCCGTCTCTGGCATAGCCAGAGACGGGGTTTTACTATCCTATCATTACACCGTAATATCGCCGTCGGCGGCGTGGGCCTGCCGCAGCAGCGGCGCACACTGAGCCAGAAACCGCGCCACCTGCTGGGGACAGCGGCCAATGTACCGCTTCGGCTCCATCAGTGCGTCCAGCTCCTGCCGCGTCAGGCCGAAGGCTGGGTCAGCCGCCAGGCGATCCAGCAGGTCACAGGGCAGGCCCTCCTTCATCCGGGCGGTGGCGGCCATGGAGTGGCGGCGGATGATCTCGTGAAGCTGCTGCCGGTCGCCGCCCCGCTTCACCGCCTCCATCATCAAGTCCTCCGTGGCGAGGAACGGCAGATACTCCCGCAAGGTGCGGTCGACGATGGCCTCGTTGACGTGCAGGCCGTTGGTCACGTTCTGGCACAGCCGCAGCACCGCGTCGGCGCACAGAAAACCCTCCGGCAGAGAGATGCGGCGGTTGGCGGAGTCATCCAGCGTCCGCTCCATCCACTGAACGGCGGCGGTCATGGGCGCGTTGGCGGCGTCGGCCATCAGATAGCGGCTGAGAGAGCAGATGCGCTCGCACCGCATGGGATTGCGCTTGTAGGCCATGGCGGACGAGCCGATCTGGCTCTCGCCGAAGGGCTCCTCCACCTGCCGGTCGTGCTGCAAAAGCCGGATATCGTTGGCCATGCGGTAGGCGCTCTGAGCCATGGAGCTGAGACAGTTCAGCACCCGGCTGTCCACCTTCCGGGGATAGGTCTGGCCGCAGACGGAGAAGCACTCCGCAAAGCCGAATTCCCCGGCGATGCGGCGGTTCATCTCGTCGATCTTCTCCTCGTCGCCGTCAAACAGCTCCATAAAGCTGGCCTCGGTGCCGGTGGTGCCCCGGCAGCCCAGGAATTTCATAGTAGACAGCAGGTGATCCAGCTCCTCCAGATCGGACAGGAAGTCCTGCATCCACAGCGTGGCCCGCTTGCCCACCGTGACGGGCTGGGCGGGCTGATAGTGGGTGTAGCCCAGCGTGGGGATGGCGGCATACTTCTCAGCAAAGGCCGCCAGATTGGCCAGCACCGCCAGCAGCTGACCACGCAGGTATTTCAGGCCGTCCCGGTACAAAATCAGGTCGGCGTTGTCGGTGACGTAGCAGCTGGTAGCGCCCAGATGGAGGATACCCGCCGCTGACGAGGCGGCCTTGCCGTAGGCGTACACGTGGGCCATCACGTCGTGGCGGACCTCCCGCTCACGGGCCGCCGCTACGTCGTAGTCAATGTCGGTGATGTGAGCCTCCAGCTCCGCCACCTGCTCCGCCGTAATGGGCAGACCCAGCTGGTGCTGAGCGCGGGCCAGCGCCGTCCACAGCCGCCGCCAGGTCTGATAGCGGCTGTCGTCAGAGAACAGCCGCAGCATATAGTCCGAGGCGTACCGCGACGCCAAAGGGGAGTGGTAAGTGGAATGGGACATAATGAGATTTCCTCCTTGTTGGGAGTGTTTCGCCCTCCGGGGCGAGTCACTTTTGGCCGTTGTCCCAAAAGTGACCAAAAGGACAACCAGAAACCCAGGTTTCTGGACTTCCTGCACGCTGTTCCTTTTACAAATT
>OLPI01003913.1_pt1 | contig 10146 bp, 8 predicted proteins | sample 1672361 | NCBI WGS metagenome assembly OLPI01 (sample SAMEA3136675, study PRJEB25190) | human gut metagenome
TGGTACTCTCGTCGAGCTTCGCCCGCGCGTATGCGCAGGGCAAGTCGCCGACGTATTACTTCGTGCGCCAGGCGGCCTTTGCCGTGGCCGGCGTTGTGGCCATGATCTTGCTGTCCAAAGTGCGCATGGTGACCTACCGCCGTCTGTCGCTGCTGGTGCTGGGCGTGAGCATCTTCCTGCTTGCCGTCGTCTGGATCCCGCACATCGGCACTCGCGTTAACGGTGCGCGCCGGTGGCTGAGTCTCGGCTTTACGACATTTCAGCCGTCGGAGATCGCAAAGATCGCGGTCGTGCTGTTTTTCTCCAGCATGATCTGCACCTATAAAGAGCAGATGCAGACGTTCCGCTACGGTGTCGTGCCGTTCATGGTCGTCACGGTCATCATCGTCGGCCTGCTGATGCTCGAGCCGCATCTGTCGGCGTCCATCATCATCATGGCGCTTGCGATCGTGATGATGTTTGTCGGCGGCATCAAGCTCTCGTACCTGCTCGTCGGCATGGGCAGCGCGGGCGCGCTGCTGCTCATCGCAAGCAAATTCGTGCCCTATGTGCACAAGCGCATCGTGTCCTGGCGCGACCCGTTTGCCGATACGAGCGCGGCCGGCTATCAGATCGTGCAGTCGCTGTATTCCATCGGCTCGGGCGGCTTTCTCGGGCTCGGCCTCGGCCAGAGCCGGCAGAAGTACCTCTATCTGCCCGAGGAGCACAATGACTATATCTTTTCCATCGTCTGCGAGGAGCTCGGCTATGTCGGCGCCATTGCGATCCTGATCCTGTTTGCGCTGCTCATCTGCCGCGGCTACTGGATCGCCGCGCACTCGCCCGACCGCTACAGCTTCCTCGTCGGCATCGGCATCACGACGCTGCTGTCGATCCAGGTGTTTTTGAACATCGCAGTCGTCACGAACCTCATCCCCTGCACGGGCATCTCGCTGCCGTTTTTCAGCTACGGCGGCACGGCGCTGCTCATGCAGCTCGGGGAGATGGGCATCATCCTGAGCATCTCGCGCGACATTCCGACGAAAAAAGCGCGCTAGTTTCTGACTTTGAAGTGTATATCTGGCAGCCCGCGGCGGCCTTCGGCGCGGACTGCCCGATTTCCGTTTTTGATCCTGGGAGGCATTGCTATGAATTTTCTCTTTACCTGCGGCGGCACCGCAGGCCACATCAACCCCGCGCTCGCGGTCGCTGGCATCCTGCGCGACCGGATGCCCGACTGCGGCATCCTCTTCGTCGGCGCCAACGGCAAGATGGAGACCGACCTCGTCCCGCGCGCGGGCTACGACATCGTGACCATTGAGGTCACGAACATCCACCGCAGCCTCAAGCCGTCGGAGATCGCGTACAACTTCCGCTCGCTGCACAACGCGCGGCAGGCGACGAAGGACGCGCGCAAGATCATCGAGGACTTTCAGCCTGACGTCGCCATCGGCACCGGCGGCTATGTCTGCTACCCCGTGCTCAAGGCGGCGGCGCAGCTCGGTATCCCCACCGTCGTGCATGAATCCAACGCCGTGCCCGGCCTGACGACGAAGATGCTTGCCGGCGCGGTCGACCGCATCCTCGTCGGCTTCGAGGAGAGCAAGCAGCACTACAGCGAGCAGGAAAAGGTCGTCGTCACCGGCACGCCGGTGCGCGGCGCGTTCACGGCCTGCTCCAAGGCGGAGGCCAAGCGCCAGCTCGGGCTCGACCCGGACAGGCCGCTGGTCGTGTCGGTCTGGGGCTCGCTCGGCGCGTCGTACATGAACGAGGTCATGACGGCGTTCATCACGCGCGCCGCCGTCACGGACGCGCCGTTTGCGCTCATCCACTCGGCCGGGCGCAACGGCTATGAGAAGATGCACGCGGCCCTGCTCGAAAAGTGCCCGGCCGATCTCGCCGCGCACGGCATGGACGTGCGGCCGTATATTTATGACATGCCGCTCGTCATGGACGCGGCCGATCTCGTGCTCTGCCGCGCGGGCGCGTCCACGCTCGCGGAGCTCTCGTGCATCGGCAAGCCCGCGATCCTCATCCCGTCGCCGAACGTCACGAACAACCATCAGGAGCGCAACGCGCGCGTGCTCGAGCACGCCGGCGGGGCGAAGGTGCTGCTCGAGGGCGCGTTCACGGCGGACGATCTGTATAACCTCGTCAGCGACCTGCTCGCCGACCCCGCGCAGCTTGCGCAGATGGCGCAGAACATGAAATCCGCCGGCGTTGCCGACGCCGCCGAGCGCATTGCCGATCTGGTGCTGAAACTGGCCGACCGGCACGCAAAATGACAATCTCGCGTTTCTCTGCATAGGATGGCATGAATTTGCTGTGCGGAGGAAAGATTATGAGCATATGGCACATTTACGGCGGAAACAGAATGACCGGGAGCACCCAGGTGCAGGGCGCCAAGAATGCGGTGCTGCCGATCATGGCGGCATCCGTGCTCGCCGGCAGTGAGACGGTTCTGCACAACGTGCCCGACCTGAAGGACGTGACGATCACGCTGCGCATCCTGCGCCATCTCGGCTGCACGGCGGAGCGCGACGGGGACACGGTGCGCATTGATTCCCGCGGCATGAACCGCGACTTCATCCCGCACGATCTCATGCGGGAGCTGCGCTCCTCGGTCATTTTTCTCGGCGCGATCCTCACGCGCTTCGGAACGGCGAGCCTGTCCATGCCGGGCGGGTGCGAGCTCGGCCCGCGGCCGGTGAACCTGCACCTCGACGCGCTGCGCGCGCTCGGCGCGGAGGTCACGGAGCGCGGCGGAGACATCGTCTGCTGCGCGCACGATCTGAAGGGGCGGCGCATCCTGCTGCCGTTTCCGAGCGTCGGCGCGACGGAAAACGCCATGCTGGCTGCCCTTGGCGCAGACGGCTGCACCACGATCGAAAACGCCGCCAAGGAGCCGCACATCGTGGACCTGGCTAACTTCCTCAACTCCATGGGCGCCGACATCAAAGGCGCGGGCACGGATTCCATCAAGATCCGCGGCGTGAAGCGCCTGACCGGCGGCTCTTACGGCATTATTCCCGACCAAATCGAGGCGGGCACCTATATGGCCGCCGTGGCGGCCACCGGCGGCCAGCTGCTGCTGAAGAACGTCATCCCCAAGCACATGGAGTGCATCAGCGCCAAGCTGATGGAGATGGGCGTATCCGTCACAGAAGATGACGACTCCCTGCTGGTGCGGCGCAGCGGTCCGCTGACAAAGACCAACGTCAAAACGCTGCCCTATCCCGGTTTCCCCACGGATATGCAGCCCCAGATCACCGCGGTGCTGGCGCTGGCGGAGGGGACAAGCCTGGTGACCGAGGGCGTATACGGTGCCAACCGCTTCAAGTATGTGGATGAACTGAAGCGCCTGGGCGCACACATTCAGGTGGACGGCAAGGTGGCGGTTGTAGAGGGCGTGAAGCAGCTGGTGGGTGCCCCCATTCAGGTCTGCGATCTTCGCGCCGGCGCAGCACTGGTCATTGCCGGTCTTGCGGCGCAGGGCACCACCGAGCTGAGCCACATCAACTATATCGAGCGCGGCTACGAGAATCTGGTAGGCAAGCTCCGCGCGGTGGGCGCGGATATCTCCCTGGTGGACGTGCCCGATGAGGCTGACACCGAGACCCACGCAGGATAACACGAAGCCATCCAGCGCCCGCTGCGAGAGGCCGCAGCCAACTGCGGCTTGCCGCGGCGGGTGTTTTCGTTCAGAGAGGACATAGACCGTTGTTGACCGTACATATCTTAGCCAGTGGGTCTGAGGGTAACTGCCTGCTGGTCAGCGCCGGCGGGACCCACCTTCTGGTGGACGCCGGTATCTCCGCGCGGCGAATATGCGGCGCCCTGCAGGCGCTTGCCCTGTCCCCGTCGGACATCTCCGGCGTTTTGCTGACCCATGAGCACACGGACCACATTTGCGGCGTGGCGACGCTGACAAAGCAGCACCGTCTGCCGCTGTACGCCAGCCGTGGAACGGCGGAAGCCCTGTGCCGCAAGAGTTCCTGCGTGTCGGATGTACTGCGTGTCATTCCGAGGGCAGGCGCTTTCGACATCGGGAACGCCCGGATCACCGTATTCCCCACCAGCCATGACGCCACGGAGAGCATCGATTTTCGCGTGGACCACGGCGGAGCCGGCATCGGGATACTCACGGATACGGGCTTTGTCACACCGGAGGCTGAGCAGACGCTGGCAGGCGTTGACCTCATGGTGCTGGAGAGCAACCACGACGAGGAATGGCTGCTCTCCGGGCCGTATCCCTATTACCTGAAGCAGCGTATCCTGGGTGCGCGGGGCCACCTGTCCAACGCCGCAGCCGGCGCGTTTGCCCGGCGGCTGGCAGAAGGTGGGACGCGGCAGTTCGTGCTGGCCCATCTGAGCCGGGAAAACAATACCCCGGAGCGGGCACGGCAGACACTGGAACGGGCGTTGGCGGGACTGGACGCCGCCGTGACCGTGGCGCCGCGGTTGGAGCTCAGCGGGCCGTACACGGCGGAGGTGTGCGTATGCAGCGAGTGACCATTCTGTGCGTAGGCAAGCTGAAAGAGAAGTTCTACATCGACGCGGCGGCGGAGTACGTCAAGCGGCTGCAGCGATCCTGCAAGCTGGACATCGTGGAGCTGCCGGAATACCGCCTGCCGGAGGAGCCCTCCCCGGCGGAGATACAGAAGGCCCTGCAGGCCGAGGGCGCGGCCATCCGGGAGCGTCTGCCCAAGGGCGGCGCGGTGGTGGCCCTGTGCATCGAGGGCAAGCCCTGCTCCAGCGATGAGCTGAGCCGCCGGATGGCGGACTTCGGCGTGCAGGGAAAGACGCAGATCACCTTTCTCATCGGCGGCAGCGTGGGACTCAGCGAGGACGTGAAAAAGCTGGCCGACTGGCGGCTGTCCATGTCCCCCATGACCTTCCCGCACCACATGGCCCGCATTATGCTGCTGGAGCAGCTCTACCGGGCATACCAGATCGCCGCCGGGACAAAATACCACAAATAGGAGGCAGACTATGGACAACTGGAATTTCACCGGGAAGCCGGATGTGCCCGCCTGGCCCAAGGACGCGCAGGGACAGGACGAGAAGGCCGTGCTGCTGACGCAGACCTTCGATTCTCCCGCCGACACGGACATGATCATCTCCCTGCTGGCGGCCTACGGCATCCCCTGCTTCAAGTATTACGATCTGGACGGCGGCGCGGGGAAGGTCATCAACGGCTTTTCCGGCTACGGCGCCAGCCTGTATGTGCCCGAAGCGCAGCTGGAGGAGGCAAAGGACCTGCTGGCCTCCCGGCCGGTGGAGGACGAGGAAACGGAAGAACACGCCTGAAAGGAGTTTTTGAATATGCTGGACTATAAGAGGGAATACGAGCGTTGGCTGGCCAGCGACGCGCTGAACGCCGACGAAAAGGCCGAACTGCAGGCCATCGCCGGGGACGAGAAGGAGATCGAGAGCCGGTTCTACGGCCCGCTGGAATTCGGTACCGCCGGACTGCGGGGCACCATGAAGGTGGGCCTGCACCAGATGAACGTACACGTCATCCGCTGGGCCACCCAGGGCTTTGCCGACGTTATCGCCGCCGAGGGCGACGAGGCCAAACAAAAAGGTGTGGCCATCTGCATGGACTGCCGCGTGAACAGCATGGCTTTCGCCCGTGCCGCGGCGGAGGTCTGTGCCGCCAATGGCATCCGCGTGCGTATTTTCGAGTCCCTGCGCCCCACGCCGGAGCTGAGCTTCGCCGTGCGGTACTATGGCTGCCAGGCGGGCATCAACGTCACCGCCAGCCACAACCCCAAGGAGTACAACGGCTACAAGGTCTACTGGGCCGACGGTGCGCAGCTGCCGCCCCAGCACGCCGCCGCCATCGCCGCCCGGCTGGAGCAGATCGACATCTTCACCGGCGTGAAGCGCATGGCCTTTGACGACGCGGTGAAGGCCGGTCTTATCACCCTTTTGGGTGAGGAGACGGACAAGATGTTCATGTCCAACGTCATGGCTATGATCAATGACCGTGCCTCCGTCGCCCAGGTAGCCGACAGCTTCAAGGTGGTATACACCCCCTTCCACGGCTGCGGCTGGAAGCTGGTGCCGGAGGCCCTGCGCGGCCTGGGTGTGAAGAACCTGTACTGCGTAGAGCAGCAGATGGTGCTGGACGGCACGTTCCCCACGGTGGCCTCCCCCAACCCGGAGAACCCGGAGGGCTTCTATCTGGCCATCGAGCTGGCCGACAAGGTGGGTGCGGACTTCATTCTGGGCACCGACCCGGACAGCGATCGTGTGGGCATTATGGTCCGCGGTGCGGACGGCAAGTTCATCGCCGTCACCGGCAACCAGACCGGCGTGCTGCTGCTGGATTACCTGATCGGCGCCATGCGCCGGGCGGGTAAGATGCCGGAGCATCCCTATTTCCTCAAGACCATCGTCACCACCGAGATGGCCCGCAAGGTGGCCGAGAGCAACGATGTCACCTGCTGCGACACGTTCACCGGTTTCAAGTTCATGGCCGAGAAGAAGAACGCGCTGGAGGCCGCCGGCGAGGGTCACGTCATCATGTCCTATGAGGAGAGCTACGGCTATATGCTGGGCGACTACGTGCGGGATAAGGACGCCGTCACCGCGTCTCTGCTGATAACGGAGATGGCCGCTTGGTACGCCGCCAAGGGCATGACGCTGTATGACGCCCTGCAAGCACTGTACAAGAAGTACGGCTGGTATGGCGAAAAGACCCATAACCTGGTCATGCCCGGTCTGGATGGTCTGGAAAAGATGGCGGCGCTGATGGAGCGCCTGCGTACCGCACCCCCGGCCAACATCGCCGGTGTGGATGTGGTGGTCCGCAAGGATTATCAGGACGGCAGCGCCGTGGACTGCGCCACCGGGAATGTCGGTAAAATGGAGCTGTCCGGCAGCAACGTCCTGCGCTTTGAGCTGGCCGACGGCACCACCATCCTGGTGCGGCCCTCCGGTACCGAGCCGAAGATCAAGGTGTATATCCTCACCAAGGGCGTCGACGCCGCTGAACGCGACGCCAATATCGAGAAGTATTCCGCCTGGGTCAAAACCCTGACAGAGTAAAACTATCTTTACTATCCCTCCCGCGGCAGCGGGAGGGATAATTAAGCGCAAAAAAAGAAAGGCCCAATGGGCCTTTCTCTTTTTTGAGTTTAATTAGAACTCCTTTTTCTTGCCGATGACGACGGCGGAGCCGGCGACGGAGGTCAGAGCCATACCGACGTACATAGCGATGCCAGCGTCAAAGGTCTTGGGGCTGGAAGTACCATCAGCGGGCTTGGTGGTGGTCTTGTCAGCGACAACGAACATACCCTGCACCTGATCGGGAGTCACACCATTGGGAACTTCCACGAAGGTCTTGTAAACCTTACCGGTAGTACCGCAATCAACACACTTAGCAACCATCTTGTCGGTATCGATCATCCAGTTGTGAGACAGCACGACATCTTCCAGAACGCCAACGAAACCGCAGGTGACAACCTTGCTACCCACAAGGAACTTGTAGTGACCGCCCTCTGCCTTCTTGAACAGCTCGACCTTGCCAGTCGTAGGATTAGTAGCAGTGTAGAACTTGGTGTCCTTGGTCTCGCCAGCAGCAGCGTCCAGCTTGTACTGACCGCACTTGGTGCCGATGTCGGTGTAGGCGGTAGCCTCGCCATCCGCATAGTTAACTTCAGTGACCTCTTCCAGATACATAACAACAGAGGTCTTGCCGGAATACTTCAGAACCAGCTCGGCGTCAGCGGCAGTAGTGCTAACATACTTTTTGTCAGCAAACTGGTTCGGCAAAGCAGCTACATAGCCATCTTCGCCCTCTGTACCAACAGCCGGAACAGCATTGTTCAGGGTGTAATACGCGATAGTCTTGTTGGTCTTGTTCGCGGGCACATAGGTCAGAGTAGCATCGGCCTGCGTACTTACTTCTGCACCGGTCTCAGCATTATAGACCTCATAGGTTTTCTCCGCCGCGAACGCGGTGGTGCACAGTGCCAGAGCCATGACCATGGCCAGCACAGTTGCAATGATCTTCTTCATGTTTGTTTCCTCCATAAAAATTTGTTTGCGTCCGGTTCAGCTTCATTCTCCGGAACAGCGATTTACAACGTAAACATCATTATGTTGTAGACCGCAGGCCCGAACAACTCGGCTTCGCCTTTCACGGTTGTAAGTATACCACATCCCGCAGATAAATCAAGGCGTTTTGGCCGGGGATTTGCAAAAAAACTCGTAAAAAATTATTAAAAAAGATTTACATTTTCCGAAACGTTGCGATTTCTATGAAAAACAGCACATTTTCGGAACTTTTATGACTGTTCTGGTTCAGCGTCCGGGGGTGCGTAAAACACGAAAAAACGCGCTTTGCATGCGATATTCGGTATTTTGCTGGCGTGTATGTGCGTTACAGCACAAATACGCTGGGAAAAAATGGGAAAACTTTGAGACGCGAAAGCGCGCAAGGCGGACATTTGTTCACAATTTGTGCGCGTTTTGCGGACGTGTGCATGGTTTTGCAGAATGTAAAGGGGTTGGGGTTGTTTTGCGGCGCTTGACAAATCGCGGGGATAGGATATAATAGGAGATGAAAAGGGGACGCTGCGACAGGCGGTTGACCCCTTGGGTTTGGGAATTTTATAGAGCGCTATGGCTCACAAAAACCGTCACCGTGCAGGGTGGCGGTTTTTGCTTTTGAGTTTCTGTATCCGTATCGAGACCGAGTGGCCCAGAATATGGAACGTAAACACAAAAAACATTGCGTCACCCCCTTTCGGGGTCGTGACTAACCGCCCGCCTATGTATGCAGCGTCCTTGTGCTGTATTATATATGGTGGGCGATTTTTTGTCAAATTCAGTTGTCAAGGTGCATCTTTTCCGCCAAGGGGGACAATAAGGGCGGGAGGCGCGGTTTACAGCACCAGGCGCATACGCTCGAGACAGCGGCGGTGCTCGGCGCTGGTGGTGCGGATGTAGATACGGGTGGTGTTGATGCTGCTGTGGCCCAGCAGGTCGGCCAGCTTGGCCAGGTCCTTGTTCAGCCGGTAGAACGTGCGGGCGAACAGGTGGCGGAAGTTGTGGGGAAACACTTTTTTGTCGGAGACGCCGGCGGCGCGGCACAGGGCCTTCATCTCGCGCCAGATGTTGCTGCGGTCCAGGGGTGCGCCGCTGCGGGTGACGAACACCGGGCCGAAGGCGATGCGGTGCTGCTTCATATAGCGCAGAAGCTTCTTTTGCAGGCGGGTGGGGATGAGCACGCGGCGGGATTTGCCCTTGCACCGCACCACGGCTACGCCGCGGCGGGCAGCCTCGGCGGTGATGGCGGGCAGCTCGCTGACGCGGATGCCGGTGGCGCAGATGGTCTGCAGCACCAGCGCCAGGCGGGCGCGGCCCGTCTCCCGGGCGGTACGGACCAGATCGGCGTACTCCTGGGCGGTGATCTCGCGTTCCTCGGGGCTGTACGCCTGGTACTGGATCCGCAGGCGGTGAACGCGGCAGTCCTCGCGGGCGATCATACGGAGAAAGCGGTTCAGCGCGGCCAGGATGGAGTTGACGCTGCCGGCGGCGTAGTGGCGCATAAGGTCGGCCTTGTAGTCCAGCATGGCGTCGCGCTCCAGCGGCGTGTCGCCCAACCACAGGGCGAAGCGCTGGATGTCGCGGAGGTATTTGTTCAGGGTGGCGGCGGATTTCTCCTCGTTTTTCAGCAGGGCGCGAAACTGCGTCAGCTGGTCGGTTGTGATGGTCATGGCGGGCCTCCAATATGTATAATAGGTGTATTATAAGGCCTGCGCGCTGTTTTGTAAGCGTTTTTTGGAAAATACTGGGCAAAAATGTGGAAGTGAGCTTCCTCCGCGCCGGGATAGCCTGTCCCCCGACGGAGCGTACGCACAAGATATGGCCGCCGGGGGGTAAAAACAAGTGAAGGCACTTTACGTTAGAATGCAGGAACTCTCTTTAGCGAAATAAATTGTAAACAAATCGCGAACGGGACAGGCGAGAAATGTGGTGGCCCTGCCGGACACGAAATTGGTGAGGAAAACCGGGAGATTTCCGGAAAACGGAACGCTCTCCGCCCCCGCAGGGGTGGGGAGCGTATTTCGGTTTTGGTAAATTATGGAAGAAATGCGCCGTAAAAATTTTTACAACATAATGATGTTTACGTTGTAAACATCATTATGAGAT
>OLPI01003919.1_pt1 | contig 10133 bp, 9 predicted proteins | sample 1672361 | NCBI WGS metagenome assembly OLPI01 (sample SAMEA3136675, study PRJEB25190) | human gut metagenome
TCGCCTTTTGAAGTTTATTTTGATATATCGTTGCATTTGACTTGACAATTCAAGGTATTTAAAATGCTTGCTTTACCGAACAAAATAACGCTTTTAAAATAAGTTGTAAGTTCTTCTTCAACAACATCGTCTTTATCAACAACGCAAAGCGACACTTTATTACACTTGTTTATAGCGTCGATTTTATGACCGTTTTTTGCACCGTGGAAATATATTTTATCATTTGCATATACAAAATTAATCGGCACGGTATAAGGATAGCCATCATCACCGACAACACCTAGTACGGCTGTTTTAGCGGTTTGTAATATATCAATACATTCTTCTTTACTCAATTCCTGTTTTTTTCTACGCATTTCTCTAAACATTTCATTCACCTTTCAAAATTATACAATTAAAAATAAGTACACTCGTTATACATCTTCTAAGACCTGACGATGTGTAACGAGTGCTTTGATTTATTCTACCCGGTGGCAGACTTATTATATTTTTTAGAATTATACCACAGTAATTTTTTTTGTGTCAACAAGACTGTTAAAAAAGTATGAAGAATAGTTTAAAATTTGAATAAACTATGAATATTTCGTTGATTTTTTAAATTTTTTATGATAGAATGTAATCTACAAAAACAAAAAATTAATGAAAGGAAATTTACCATGGAAAAACTTTTCAAACTAAAGGAACACGGTACAGATGTCAAAACTGAGATTATTGCCGGTATTACAACATTCCTTGCAATGGCATATATTCTTGCCGTAAACCCATCATATTTGGGTGGAATTGACGGAATGTCAGCCGGAGCGGTATTCTCTGCAACTGCAATTTCAGCAGGTATAGCTACATTATGTATGGCGTTCTTTGCAAACTATCCTGTTGCTCTTGCGTCAGGTATGGGACTAAATGCATTCTTTGCATTTACAGTATGCGGTGCTATGGGTTACAGCTACAAAGTTGCATTGACCGCAGTATTTATTGAAGGTATCATATTTATGTTGCTTTCACTATTCAAATTCAGAGAGGCTCTTGTAAACAAGATTCCTTCAAACCTTAAATTTGCTATCACAGCAGGTATCGGTCTGTTTATTGCTATCATAGCATTGCTTAATGCAAACGTTGTTGTAGCAAGTGAATCAACAACTGTTGCACTTGGTGAACTTTCTTCACCGACTGTTGTACTTTCGCTTGTAGGCTTGCTTATAATCGGTGCTTTACAGCACTATAAAGTTCCTGGCGGAATACTTTTAGGTATACTTATAACTTGGGTTCTTGGCATTATAGCACAGCTTGTAGGTTGGTATGTGCCAAATCCTGAGGCAGGCGTATATTCAGTTATTCCTCAATTCTCACTAAGTTCTTTTGAGGCTCCAAAGATGTTCCAATTTGACTTTGGATTTATAGCAAAGAATGTTCCTGCATTTATACTTATCGTATTCACATTCTTGTACACAGATATTTTTGATACAGTAGGTACACTTATAGGTGTAGCGGAAAAAGGAAAGCTTCTTGATAAAGACGGTTCACTTCCAAACGCAACAGGCGCTCTTATGGCTGACGCTGTAGGTACTGTTGTAGGTGCTTGCTTCGGTACATCAACTGTTACAAGTTACGTTGAATCAAGTGCCGGTGTTGCGGCAGGCGGTAGAACAGGTCTTACAGCAGTTACAACTGCGGTATTGTTCTTCATATCATTGATATTTGCACCAATCTTTACATCAATACCTTCATTCGCAACAACTCCTGCTATGCTTTATGTTGGCTTGTTGATGCTTTCATCAATCAGACAAGTTAAGTTTGACGGTGATATTGCCGATGCAATCGGTGCATTCTTGGCAATCATTATGATGCCGCTTACTTATTCAATCGCTAACGGTATTATGTTCGGTATCGTATCATGGGTAATACTAAAGCTTGTTACAGGTAAGGCAAAGGACATCAGCGCTGTTATGTGGATTTCAGTTGTATTATTTGCAATCTACATCGGTCTAAAAGCAGCAGGCTTGGCTTAAGACAATTTGTTAATTTTAGAACACTCAAATTTTGAGTGTTCTTTTTTTATTAATTAATTGCAAAAATATTCAGTGTATGTTATAATATAAAATACAAATTAATGAGTAAACGGAGAAAAACAATGACGTATTTTCTTAAAGAAGATTATGAAATATATGATTCATTGCCGTGCAGTGCGGTGGTGTTTTCTGTTGATGATGATTACAAAATATATTACACCAATGACACATACAACAACGGAAATTTTAACCAAGATAATATTATAGTTGAAGAAGAATGTCGCAAATCATTTGATGATACAATCCGAAGTGCCGACACTCCCAAGCGACTGTATTTCAAAAGTAAAAACTTGAGCGGTGGCAGTATATATATTTGTATGTTTGCCGTAAAGCTTGATGATAAGCACATATTTGCATTGTTGTTTGACGACTCTGAAAACAAGAAGAAATTTATGGAGCTTGAAAATCAATGTTCAAAGTATATCATCGCATTAAGTGCGACAAATGAGTACTTTTTTGAATATGATTCTCAAAAAGATACAAACACGATATTTTATATGTCGTCTATCGACAATGAAATGTTGGAACGTCCTGTTCCGAATTTTATGAAAAATCTTGATAATAATACGTATATGTTTCAGGAAGATACAATACTGCTCAAGTCTTTAAAAGGGAGACCCGTAAAAGGCGAATTGACGATTGACGCACGTATGCGTATGAATGACTCAGAGTCGTTTGAATGGTACAGACTTGTATTGAAACCGTCCGAGAAAACGAACACATATATCGGCTGTGCACGAAACATAAACGAAACAAAGAAAAAGGAAGAACAGCTGAAATTAAAAGCACATATAGATCCGCTTTCAAAAGTGCTTAACAGAGAAACGGCAATCGAGAAAATTCGAGAGAGATTGAAAACTCAAAAAATGAACGAAGAATGTGCATTTATCGTTCTTGATATAGATAATTTTAAAAACATAAACGATACATTCGGTCATTTGTACGGTGACGCGGTTATCGCGATGGTTGCGGGAAGTATAAAGAGTACGCTTGACAGCAAGGATATAATCGGTCGTTTCGGCGGTGATGAATTTCTTGTGTATATAGATAACACAAAGCCGGAAAAGTTGGAGAGAAAACTTGAAAATATACGTCTTGCCATACTAAAAATGCGTATAGATAAAAATGACGAAAAAGATATTTCGTGCAGTATGGGTGTTACTTTGGGACGTGGCGGAGTGAAGTATGAGGATCTTTTCAGACAAGCCGACAGTGCTTTGTATACGGCAAAGACGAACGGAAAAAATCGCTTTGAATATTTCAACGGTGAATTTATTGATAAAAATGCTTTGACATACGCCGGAATTATGACCGAAGAAGACGAAAGCGAAGAAGTTTCGGAAAATCACGATATAATAATGGTTGCACTTGAAATTGCGTCTAAATCAACCGATTCGGATAATGCCATATCAAATCTTATGCGTCATATCGGTGTTGCAGTTAATCTTGACTGTATTCAGATTATGAAATACGATATGATTAACGATAAAGTTGAAATAGAATTTCAGTGGTGGAAAGAACATGACGGTGATTATAATGTTGTGTTCACCGATAAAAAGAGCGGTTATTACGAGCATAATGACCTTGTTTTGTTTAAAAAGAAATTTCAAAAGGATAATATATTTAAGTATACTCCTGATTTTAAAGAGGGATTTACGAAAAAATACAGGAACATATTTGAGGCGGCGGAACACGTTCAAATGATATATTCATCAAATACCGAAAACGAAGATGTATATTATGTTGTCTGTTATCAGTGTTGGGACAAACAACGTATTTGGGAAAAGAACGAATTTGACGATATGTTTGAAATAACAAAGATACTGTCAATGTTTATGAAATCGTCACACATAATCACGGAACGTGAAAAATTCCTTCAAAATAAAGTTGATAATGACGATTGTGGCGTATTTACGTTGAGTAAGTTTGAAGAAGAAGTCGGACGAATTACGAGAAACGCTCACGTGACAAACAAAAAAATCGGATTTGTGTATTTTAATTTTAACAGATTTTATGAGTTTAACCGTATTTACGGTCGTGAAGAGGGTGACAGAGTTTTAAAACAATTTGCAAAGTTCTTGCTTGTTAGCTCTGAAGAGGTATGCGTGAATTGTCATTTGAACGGAACGGATAAATTTATCAGTTGTTTTATGTTTGAAGAAGGTGTGGACTTAGAAACGAAAATACAACAAAAGCTTGAAGCTTTTTCTGATACGGTCGGAAATTATAAAGAATGTCCTGTTGTGATAACCGCAGGCGTTGCGACGATTAATCCGGGTGAAAACGTTACCGAGGCACTTGATTTGGCTAATCATACGTTGAAAGGTGCAAATGCAGAAAAAAGCATTTGCATAATGGCTAAGGAATAGTAGCCACTTGATTTTAAAAGTAATATATGTTAAAATGTAATGTAGAAAGTATTTAATACAAGGAGGAATTTTAAAATGGATTTAAGATGTGCATCAAACCCAAAAGATGTAAAGCATTACACAACTGAAAGATTAAGAGAGGAATTTCATATCAGCGGATTGTTTACTCCGGATAATTCAAAAATGGTATACAGCCATATTGACCGTATTATCACAGCCGGATTTATGCCTGTAAAGCAAGAGCTTGTATTGGAGGCCGGTAAGGAACTTGCTGCTGACTACTTCCTACAAAGACGTGAAATGGGCTGTATCAATATCGGCGGAAAAGGTATAATCACAGTTGACGGTACAGATTATGAAATGAACCCTCGTGACGGTATCTATATCGGCAGAGGCAATAAGGAAATTACTTTCAAGTGCGTTGACGAAGCAAACCCACCGAAGTTCTATGTTTCATCATGTCCTGCTCATAAGGAATATCCGACAGTAAAGATTGATATTACAAAGGCTAAGAAAGTTCCTTGCGGCAGTGTTGAAGATTGTAATAAGAGAGTTATAAATCAATATATCCACCCTGAAGTTATGCAGAGCTGTCAGCTTGCAATGGGTCTTACAATGCTTGACGTAGGTTCAAACTGGAACACTATGCCTTGTCATACACATGACAGACGTATGGAAGTTTATCTATATCTTGATATGGGCGAAAATGACGCAGTATTCCATATGATGGGCGAGCCTGACGAAACAAGACATATCATTATGCATAATGAAGAAGCTGTAATTTCACCAAGCTGGTCAATACATACAGGTGTCGGCACAAAGAATTACTCATTCATTTGGGCAATGTGCGGTGAAAACCAAGAGTTTGACGATATGGACTTCATTGAAACAAAGGACTTGAAGTAATAGGAGAAGTAAAATGTATATTGGAATGAGAGGTCATGACTTCGATACTAATACGCTTGACGCTTTGTGCGAAAAGTGTAAAGAGTACGGCGTTGGCGGTGTTCAGCTTGTGCTTTTGAGATCGTTGGCTGATTTTAAGAAAGGTAATTTTACACCTGAATATGCTAAGTCAATCGGTGATAAATTGCGCGAAAACGGTATTCGTGTGCCGATTTTGGGCTGCTATATCAATCCGTCTGACGCAAATGAGGAAAGTCTTAACGAAAGCCTTGATTATTTTATCGAGAATTTGCATTATGCAAAATATATCGGTGCGGAAATGGTCGGTCTTGAAACTTGCCGTTTCAGTGATGACGATGAAATAAATAACTCTGAAGAAACATATCAGTATCTTTTGAAGAATATGAAAAAACTTGTTTCTGCGGCGGAAGAAATAGGCGTAAATGTGGGTATTGAGGGCGTTCATTTTCACGTTATAAATACTCCGACAAAGATGAAAAGATTGGTCGATGACCTTAATTCACCAAATGTCAGAGTTATATTTGACCCTGTTAATTATATCAATACCGCAAATTATAAAAATCAAGATGAAATTATTAATACTCATTTTGATTTGTTGGGCGAGAAAACAAAGTTGCTTCACTTGAAAGATTTTAAACTTGTTGACGGTGAAGTTGCTTATGAATTCCCGTGCGACGGATTGCTTAATAAAGATTTGCTTTGGGATAAGCTAAAGCAATATAATCCGGATATTGCAGTTATTCTTGAAGAAGTTAAGGAAGATCACCTTGCACAAGTTAAGGCTGCGGTTGAAAAGAGATTTGTATAAATAAAAAGCCTTGATGTGGGCGGATGACTCACATCAAGGCTTTTTTACTGTGGTATAATAGGTAGACGGTGAGGATAATAATAATATGAAATTGTATGAAGTAAAAGACATAATCAACTTATAAATTCTCTTTTGAATGTTTGGTAGGATTCCGTTCGTGCAACACATCTTTTTTCTGATTCGGAAGTAAATAAGATTAAAGAATATGTTCCGCACCCATTACTCTGCATAGTATCTTTTCTGTGCGTGCGACTCGCTTTCAAAACTTTATTCTGTGACTCGAAGAATACTCTCAACAATACAATGTTTAATGTAGCTTGATTATGCATATATAAAATTGTATGATTAATGATAATAATGACAGCACTCGGGCTATGGCTTGGGTGCTGTTTTTTTGTATGTATTGCGAATTGATATGATTTGCGTGATGTGGTATAATTGTTAATAAAATAAAACTTTTTTGAAAAAAGTAGAATGGAGAAATATATAATGGCATATTTATTTGTGCACTTTCGTGAAATGTGGACAGAAAAAGGAGAGCAGGTTTATTTTGCTTTGAGTAAAAATGGATATGATTGGGAAATAATAAATGACGGAAACCCTGTTATTACTGCTAAAAAAGGTGATTTGGGAGTGCGAGATATAGTAATAGCACGTACAAGAGATAATAGATTTGTCATAATGGCGACAGATCTTGCCCTTATTAAGAATATAGATACAAAGTATAAAGGAAACATAAGAAATGCATTTAAAGATGGCAGCAAGGCCATTGCAATGTGGAAATCGGATGATTTGGTGAATTGGTCAGATGAAATACTGTTACAATTTGATGACGATAATCTCGGATGCTTTTGGGCTCCGGGAATATTCTTTGACGATGAGAGTGGAGAATATGTGGTTCATTGGTCATCTTCTAACAAAAATGATGATTATAGCGGGTTGGCTATATACTATAGTGTAACAAAGGATTTTGAAAAATTTTCAAAACCTAAATTGTTTTGTAAAAAAACAGACAGCGAACTTTTGGACTCGTTTCTATATAAATCAAATGGCACATATCATTTTTTTGTTAAAAGTGCAGACAATCCTAAAGCAGTTATACATGAAACCTCACAATCTTTATATGGACCGTATGAAAGAGATATTTTTTTTGATGAACAAATGGCTTCTTTGGAAAAATGTAATACTTACGAAGCACCGATGGTTTATACATTATCAGATAAAAAAATCTGCCTAATGTTGGATTTCTATGGATGTGAAAAAGAAGATATGGGATATGTTCCTTTTGTTATGGAATCTTTGGATAGTATAAATTTAAAATGCTCTAAAGAGAAATTTACATTTCCCTATAAATTTAAACATGGTGTTGTGATGGAAATTACAGGGGATGAATATGAAAGAATTAAGAAACACAAATGGATAAATAAAAAATAACAAAAAGTATTTTATAGGATAAGTTTATATTAACGGCGAGAATCCCCACAGTAGTAACAACCCCAATTCGTACTACGTTTTTACTACTACCCACGGCATCAATTTGCCGTATTTTGCCCCGTTTCGGATTTTCGTGACAGAGTCAGGGGCAAAACACCCTCTCTGATACACTCGGTAAATCGGGGCAAATCAGAGCAAAATACAGCATTTTAGGAGGCACTTAAATTATGATTAAGATACTATTCGTCTGCCACGGCAATATATGCAGGTCGCCGATGGCGGAGTTTGTGATGAAAGATTTAGTTAAAAAGGCAGGGCTTAGTGATGAGTTTTACGTAGCGTCTGCGGCGACGAGTACAGAGGAAATCGGGAACGGTGTACATTATGGTACGCGCAAAAAGCTTGCGGAATTCGGTATTTCCGTTGACGGAAAATATGCGGTTCAATTAAAAAAATCCGACTATGCCAAATATGACTACATTATCGGTATGGACAGTTACAATTTACGCAATATGAAACGTATGTTACCGAATGATACCGAAAACAAAATACACCTTTTACTTGATTGGTCCGACAATCCGAGAGATATTGCGGATCCATGGTACACAGGTGATTTTGATGTGACATACAATGATGTACTTGAAGGTTACACTGCTTTACTCAAGGAAATAAAAAAAGAGCTTTAAAGCTCTTTTTTTATACCAAACACCTCAAAAATATTATACATTAAAATATAAAAAAATACAATTTATTTGTTACTAAAGCCGAAATCGGTGGTATAAATAAAATAGAAAGGAAGTGAGTTAGTATGAAAATCACATTTTTAGGTGCGGCACACGAAGTTACGGGCAGTTGTACGCTAATAGAAACGAACGGAAAAAATATTCTTGTTGACTGCGGAATGGAACAAGGTGCTGATATATTTGAAAATCAAGAAATCCCCGTAAATCCAAATGATATTGAATGTGTATTGCTTACTCATGCACATATTGACCATTCGGGTAATTTGCCGTTACTTTACAAAAACGGTTTTCGCGGTAAAATTTACGCGACGAATGAAACATCCGATTTATGCGAAATAATGTTGCCGGACAGTGCGCATATTCAAGAAACTGAGGCGAAATGGCGAAACAGAAAAGCAAAGCGTGCCGGCAGGGAAGAATATGTTCCGATTTATGATATGGACGATACTATCGGTGTGCTTCAGCAATTCCGTCCGTGTAATTATGATGAGAAAATAAGAATTTTGGAAAATGTCGAAATAAGATTTCACGATATAGGTCACTTGCTCGGCTCGTCTTGTATAGAAATTTGGATAACAGAAAGCGGTATTACAAAGAAAACAGTTTTCAGCGGTGACGTGGGAAATACAAATCAACCGATTATAAAAGACCCGACTCCGATTTATGATACGGACGATACCGATTATCTTGTTATAGAGTCCACCTATGGAAACAGATTTCATACGGAAGTACCTGATTATATAACATTGCTTGCGGGGGAATTTCAGAGAACATTTGACAGGGGCGGAAATGTTGTTATACCGTCATTTGCTGTAGGCAGAACGCAAGAACTTTTATACTATATACGTCAGATTAAAGAACAAAATCTTGTAAAAGGTTACGGTGATTTTTCTGTGTACGTGGACAGTCCTTTGGCGAATGAGGCTACCGCGATATTTTTACAGTGTGACGTAAAATGTCTGGACGAAGAAGCAAGAGCGTTGGTGGACAGCGGTATAAATCCGCTTACATTCAGCGGATTAAAACTTGCCGTTTCAACTGATGAGTCTGTTGCAATTAATTTTGACGAAAAGCCGAAAGTTATAATATCGTCAAGCGGTATGTGTGAGGCGGGAAGAATACGGCATCACTTAAAACACAATTTGTGGCGAAGAGAATGTTTGATTTTGTTTGTCGGCTATCAGGCAGAGGGAACGCTCGGCAGAATGTTGTGTGACGGTATTAAGAATGTAAAATTGTTTGGTGAGGATATAGAAGTAAATGCCGAAATTAAAATGCTTGACGGAATAAGCGGACATGCAGACAAGAACGGTCTTATAAAGTGGCTTAAAACATTTAAGAAAAAGCCTGAAATTGTTTTTGTTAATCATGGCGAGGAAAAGTCTTGCGATGAATTTACCGATTGTATCAGAAATGAATACGGCTATAATTCTGTTGCACCGTACAGCGGTACTTGTTACGATTTGCTGACAGGTGAAGTGGTTGTACAGACGTACGGCATACGCGTGCAGAAAAAGAAAACTACAAAACGTGCTGCGACTGTATTCGGCAGACTTATTGCCGCGGCGGAAAGATTGCTTGCAGTTGCAAGAAGTTGTGAGGGAATGGCCAATAAAGATTTGGCAAAGTTCGCAGACCAGATTGATATGTTGTCTGAAAAGTGGAAAAGATAGATAACCACCCCACATTCTACTGTGTCAATAACTCCCCTTAAGGGAAGCCATACAAAAAGTCTCTCTTTGAGGAGAGGTGTCACGAAATGAAGGAGCGGCGGCAAAAAGAAAAA
>OLPI01003923.1_pt1 | contig 10126 bp, 9 predicted proteins | sample 1672361 | NCBI WGS metagenome assembly OLPI01 (sample SAMEA3136675, study PRJEB25190) | human gut metagenome
TTTTTAAGGCTCTCCCTTTGGGAGAGCTGGCGCGAAGCGCCTGAGAGGGCAAGGACGCTCACAGCGAAACTGCTGCGCGGCGATAACATCCCTCTGACAAAGAGCCTGCCTATCGCTATGTATGCGGCTCTATCGCCACGGGCTTGCCCTCTCCGTCACCTACGGTGACACCTCTCCCAGAGGGAGAGGCTTTGCAAAACCGGTAGATTTTGTCCCTCTCGTGTAACCAAACTGTAGCCTTTTTCACATTATTTTCAAAAATTAAGGGTAAATTAAAAAAAGTCCTCTTGAAGAAATGGCGTATTTGTGTTACACTACATCCAAGCTGTAATGGATTTTTTGGAGATTCTGGCGTTTTTGCCCCAGCCGAGCGGCTGTGAGGGGCAGGCGGCAGCGTACTTTCCACGCATTTTTTCTACTTTTTCCTTGTTTTGGCTGTTTTCTTGGCTGTTTAGCCTTGTGGCAGATGGGGAAGTATGGTAAAATGTAATAGAGGTGTCTCCAAAAAAGGCACTACAGCCCACTTAACTCGTGATGTTGCCGAGTGCGCACTCGGTTACATAGGTTTTCCCGGTTGCGCAACCGGGAGGAGACCGATCATATTCGTTTTTTTTCATTTGAAGGGAGTAATTCATTATGATGATGCCTGCAAACTTCTCTGCTGTCAATGCAGAGGTCGTCTACGGCGGCGCTGTGGCTGATTACCTGCCCAACGCTTGGACTGCTGAGAGCGTGAAGCGTTTCAACAGCAATGTTATCACCCTGATCAGCAACAGCTTCACCAGCATGCTGCTGAAGGCTACTCTGGGCACCATGTTCGGTGGCAACTGGGGCGGCGACAACGGCGATAAGCTGTTCGGCGACGACGGTGCCCTCTCCGCTCTGTACAAGGTCGGCCATGTTGCTACTGGTGACGACCAGAACTTCGGCAACAAGATCATGACCACTCTGGGTCTGGCTTCTGTTGTCTACACTCTGGGCATGAAGGATGCTGCTGTCCTGACTGTCAAGAAGGTTGCTAAGATCGATGGCACTGTCCTCTAATTCTTTTAGCATTCTAAGCAATCTGTAAAAAAGCGCGGCGGACTTTCGCGGTTCGCCGCGCTTTTGTGCATTTCTTTTGTTACCAAACTGAGAATTTTTTCACATTTTTTTCAAAAATTAAGGGTTTATTAAAAATTGTCCTCTTGAACAAGCCGACAGAATGTGTTATACTATGCCCAAGGTTCAGGAGATGATACGTCAAAATACCCTCTCCGGGCCGACCAAAATGATCAAAGGGTAGGCGCTCCCTTCTTTTGATAGCAGCGGACTTCTGCTTTGCCCTGGTTCTCCGCAGGGCAGGGCAAAGCAGAAGGCTATGCGCTGTTAAACCGGAGTGCAAAAAGAAAACCTTTTTCATTTGTCAGACCTACGGTCAAAACAACAGCAAACTGGGGCTTGTGCAAACAGACCGGGTGTGCTAGAATAAAAGCCGTAGTTTTGAAATAGACACAGTACATTGAAAAAGAGATCGTTTGCTTTTGGTTGTCGGTCTCTTGTAAAGGAAACATCGTATGCGTTATACCTATGTGCGGCAGCACGATTCTACGGACTGCGCGGCCGCTTCACTCGCAATGGTGTGCCTCCATTACAAAAAGGAAATCACCATCACCCGCCTGCGGGATATGATGGGAACCGACATGAAAGGCACGAACCTCGTTGGCCTGCAGAAAGCAGCCAATGAGCTGGGCTTCAGCACGGCGGCTGTCCGTGTTGACCGCGAAAACTTTTTAAGCGATTTCACACTGCCCGCAATTGCGCAGGTCATTACCGACCAGGGCCTGACCCACTTTGTGGTCATCTTCAAAAAGACGACCATCAAGGATGACGATGCCCGCCGCAAGCATGTGGTGCAGGAAGAAGAACGCAAGGCTGATGCAAGCAAAAAGTACAAATGCAAGGATTATGTCGTCATCGGCGACCCTGCAAATGAACTGAAAAAAATCAGCCTGGATGAGTTCTATAAAAACTTCACCGGCGTGCTGCTGCTGCTGAACCCCACAGCGGAGTTCAAGGGCGGCACCGGCAAGCATAAGGTGGAGGGCAAAGAGGAAGCCAAGGCAGCCCGCAACAACATGTTGAAGCGGTACATGGATCTGCTGCTTCCCCAGAAAAAGCTGTTTGCTTACGCTATTCTCAGTTCAGTGATCCTGACACTGATCGGCATCGTGTCCACCGTCTTTAATAAGGCGATTATGGACGAGGTGCTGCCTTATGGGCTGAAAAATCTGCTCGTATCGCTCATTATCGTGTTCAGTGTGGTCAACCTGACCAGCACGCTGCTCTCGACTGTGAGAGATTGGATCCTGATCTTTCTTTCCATTAAAATCGACATCCCGTTGATGCTGGGCTACTTCGAGCATGTGTATAAACTGCCGATGAAGTTCTTTGCATCCCGTAAGACCGGCGAGATCACCACCCGCTATTCCGATGCAAGTACCATCAAATCGGTGCTGACCAGCATTGCAATGAGCGTGGTCATGGACATTGTGATGGCCGTGGGCACAGGTTTTGTCCTGTTCCGGATGAATTCTTCGCTGTTCGCAATTACCCTGTTTACCACTATTCTGAGCCTGCTGCTCGTCATCATCTTCAAGCAGCCCTACAAGCGGATCAATGAAGAGACGATGGTGCAGTCGGCCGTTCTGAACAGCCAGATGATCGAGAGCCTGCGCGGCATCGAGACCATCAAGTGCAACGCCTGCGAGGATCGCGAGCTGGAGGCCCTTGAGCGTGAATACATCAAGAGCCTGAAGATCAGCCTGCGTTCCAGCAAGATCAGCACCGGCCAGAGCCTGATCTCCAGCGTGATCACGACCGTGTTGAGCATGGTCACCACCTATGTGGGCATCACGCAGGTGCTGAATGGCCAGCTGACGCTGGGCGGTTATATGGCTTATAGCACATTGGCTGGTTACTTTACTTCTCCGGTGAGCGACCTGATCGGCATGCAGATGTCCATTCAGGAGGCTTCCATCTCCATGAAGCGCCTGACGGAGATCATGGATTATGAATCCGAGCAGGACGATACCAGAGAGTACACCGAGATGGAGAGCATGGAGGGCGACATTGAGTTCAAGGATGTTACCTTCCGGTATGGCAACCGCACCCCGGCACTGAACCACATCTCCTTTACCATCCCGCAGGGGAAAAAGGTGGCGCTGGTTGGTTCCTCGGGTTCCGGCAAGTCCACCATCACCAAGCTCCTGCTCAAGTATTACGAGCCGGAGAGCGGCACCATCAGTGTGGATGGTGTCGATCTGGACGAGTACAGCAATGCATCCGTCCGCCGCTGCATTTCCTATGTCCCGCAGAACGTTGAGCTGTTCAGCAAGACGATCTTCGAGAATATCCGCATCTCCCGCCCCGAGGCTACCCTCGATCAGGTACGGGAGGCGGCCAAGAAGGCCGACGCACACGAGTTCATCCGCAAGCTGCCGTTGCAGTACAACACCTATCTGGAGGAAGCTGGCAACGGCTTGTCCGGTGGTGAGAAGCAGCGCATTGCACTGGCCCGTGCGTTCCTGAAGGATTCGAGCCTTTACATCTTTGATGAATCGACCTCCAGCCTGGACTTTGGTACAGAGAATACCATCTTTGATATGATCTATAACCAGCTGGCTGACCGTTCGATGCTGATCGTGGCACACCGCCTTTCCACCATCCGTGACTGCGACCTGATCCTGGTCATGGATCACGGTGAGATCGTGGAGCGCGGCACCCATGACGAGCTGCTGGCAAAGCAGGGCAAGTATTACGAGCTCTGGAACCTGCAGCAGGGCATCTTCCGCCGCAAGAAGGAAGAGCCTGCACCCGTTGCCCCCGCGGCAGTTGTTGAAGAAGACGACGATGGCGAGGCAATGACCTATTAAGTTGCAGCCGAGTGCGCACTCGGTTACATAAATGATCTTTGGATGGATGCGCAGCCGGAAAAAGATCGCTAAATAAGTTTTTTCATTCATTTGAAGGGAGTAATTCATTATGATGATGCCTGCAAACTACTCTGTTATCGCAGAGAACGAAATGACCTACGTCAACGGTGGCGCTAGCTTTATCGACGCTATCGGCGCTGTTACCGCTCCTATCTGGAACCTGGATAACGTTAAGGCTTTCTCCACCAACATTGTTACCCTGATCGGCAATAACTTCGTCACCTCCACCATCCAGAACACTCTGGGCTACGTCTTCGGCGGCAACGCTACCAAGGCTGACCTGGGCACCATGTTCGGCAAGGTTGTCGGCGCTGACAAGTTCAAGGCTGGCCAGATCGGCGACGGCATTGCTCAGATCCTGGGCTCCGCTGCTGCTATCTACAACCTGGGCCGCACCGAGGTCAAGAACACCGCTGGCGATGTGAAGCTGTTCAAGACTGAGCCCACTCGCAAGTACACCATCAAGAAGAATGGCGAGTCTCTGGAGATCTGGGGCTAATCTAGTTAGTCTAAAATTATGAAGCGTTGAGGAAACTGCACCGCCCTACTTGTTAGCGCGGGGCAGACAACAATGCCTCGTTATGGTGTGCCAGGAGGCGTGTGCCTCCTGGCACATCTTATTTTTATGTTGCTTATCGCGTTGCGGTAGGCAATTGTGTGTGGGAAAAATTAACCCTCTCAGTCAAAGCCATGCGGCTTTGCTAGCTCTCCCGAGGGGAGAGCCAACGCATCTTCTCGATTCAGCAGGTGCTGACCGTGGGCTACAATAGGCTCCCCCTTTGGGGGAGCTGGCGCGGAGCGCCTGAGAGGGCGAGTTCGGCAGAAGCCGGAGTGGAAACGGCCCTCTCAGTCAAAGCCATGCGGCTTTGCCAGCTCTCCCAAGGGGAGAGCCAACGCATCTCCTCGATTCAGCAGGTGCTGACCGTGGGCTGCTTGAGAGGGCGGAAAAGATATACCGGTATAATAGAGGATATCCCCTATGAAAACCACAACGGTCATCAAAAATCACAAGATGCTTCCGGTTGCCCGGGAACTTCGGCGTAAAATGACACCACAAGAGAAAAAATTGTGGTATGATTTTTTGCGGAAGTATCCGGTGAAATTCTACAAACAGCGGATCATTGAATCGTTTATTGTGGATTTTTATTGCGCGGATGCAAGATTGGTTATTGAACTTGACGGCTCACAGCATTATACTGAACAGGGGAAAGCTTACGATGAGGAACGAAGCCAGATTTTGAATCTTTATGATTTGGAAGTACTGAGGTTTACGAATCTGGAGCTTGACCAGCAGTTTGATGCAGTATGTGAAGTGATCGACCGGGAAGTAAAGGCAAGAATGTAGTTGATGTTTGCCCTGTGCGGTATACCCTCTCAGTCAAAGCCTTGTGGCTTTGCCAGCTCTCCCGAGGGGAGAGCCAACGCATCTCCTTGATTCAGCAGATGCTGACCGTGGGCTACAATAGGCTCCCCCTTTGGGGGAGCTGGCGCGAAGCGCCTGAGAGGGCGAAATAAGCCAAATCCATGATTCCCATTTTCCCCCAGACAATTGCTTATTGCAAACAAAAAAGAAACAGGTGGACAATATTATGAGAGAGATCCAAGTTGCAGAAAACAAGACCCTGAAGCTGACCAACGTTCTGGCACGCAAGATCGATGCCAGCGAGCTGGGCAACCTGGGCGTGATCCTGACCCAGATGCAGAACTTTATCAAGAGCCACAGCGCCATGCCGGTTGGCCCTGTGATCCAGTGCGTCAAGTTTACCTCCGGCCCCAACCCGGAGCCGCAGATCTATTTTATGATGCAGGTCAACCAGCTCATCCCCCGCCTGGAGCCGGGCTACGAGCAGGACGCTGTGCTGCGGGTGAAGGGCTGCCTGTACGCCCACTTCACCGGCCCCATGGACCACAGCAGCCTTGCCGGCCAGAAGCTGAACATCTATGCCTACGAGCACGAGATCGAGCTGACCGGCACCACCTACAGCATCTACGTCAATCAGGACAGCGAAAACGGTGTCATGGACGTTTTTATGGAGACGAAGTAATATGACCACTCGCATTCAGAATCTTTCCGACCTGCAGGACCGCCGCATTATGATGGAGAAGAAGCTGCCGGCCTTTGGCTACGCGCTCATTCTTCTGGTGGCTTTCCTCATGGTGTTTCTGGTGATCTGGAGCACCCAGAACAAGCGCACCTACGTCAGCCAGTCCACTGGCTCAGTGCAGGCGGCCAACAAGACCTATATCATGTCCAGCTACTCCGGCTCCATCACCGAGCTGAACATCTCGGAGGGCAGCTATGTCACCGAGGGCGACCTCATCGCCCACATCAAGAGCACCGATCTGGACATCCAGCAGGACAGCTACCAGAAGCAGCTGGACATCTACAAGAAGCAGAAGAGCCAGTACGAAAAGCTGCTTAAGTCCATTCAGGACGACAAGAACTACTTCAGCGAGACCGACATCGACGATCAGCCCTATTACTACCAGTACGAAAGCTACAAGAGCCAGGTCAGCCAGAAGGCGTTTGATGCTTCGCCCTATCAGGCCGCCGGTTACACCGACGAGCAGATCAAGACCCTGATGGAGCAGAACCAGAGCGAGGTGGAGAGCCTGTATTACTCCACCCTGCAGTCCATTTCTGCCAACCTGACCAGCGTGCAGGCCAACATTGACAACATTGAGGCCCAGCTGGATGCCCTGAACACCGGTGCGAACGATTACTATATCTACGCCCCCACCTCCGGTGTCATCCACATGGACACCCCCTACAAGGTGGGCATGGTGCTCAGCGCAGGCTCCGCTCTGGCCACCGTGGCCAGCGAGAACAGTGACCTTGAGATTGTGGCGGCTGTCACCGTCAACGACCGGCCGCTGATCAATGTGGGCGACCCCTGCAAGATCGCCATCACCGGCCTGTCGGAGTATTCCTACGGCACCCTGACCGGCACTGTTACCTCCATCGACAGTGACGTGACCACCAACACCAGCGGGTCTTACTACAAGATGACCATCAAGCCGGACAACACCTATGTCGTGAGCACCAGCGGCGACAAGGTGGATCTTTCCAACGGCATGAGCGTCACCGCCCGTGTGGAGTACGATGAACTGACTTACTTTGACTATGTGATGGAGGCCCTGGGCGTGCTGTTCCGCTAAGCGCCCGCCGATTCCACGCCCAAGAGGTACGAAAGAATGAAACTGAACCCGAAACAGCTGGCCGCCAGCGCGGCTTTGCTGGGTGTGCTGGCCTGTGCCGCCGCCCTGCCTGCGTCGGCTGCCGGCCCTGTTACCACGCCGCTGGCCCTCACGCTGCCCAAGGTGAGCTTTCCCTGGGATAAAGTTACCGCCGAGAGCATCGAGACCGGCAGCTACGATACCGCCCCGCTGGCGGGCACGGCCCAGCAGCTCTCCCCGGTGACCACCCCCGCCAATGCCGCCAGCAAGAACGGTGTGACCTATGTCTCTGATAACCCCAATGTTGTCTCGGTGGACAGTGAGGGCGTGGCGCAGGCTGTGGGCCTGGGCACGGCCAACATCACCGCCACCTGCGGCGGGGTGAGCTGCACCTATACCATCACCCCCCAGCCGGATGCCAGCATGATCGCCACCGAAATGGATATCACCCTTGCATCCAGCACCATTGCCGTGGGCGAGACCACCAGCCTTTCGCTGGCAGTGCTGCCCACCTCGGCGGCCAACTATATCAACGTCAGTCTGAGCTCTTCCAATGAGAAGGTGGCCACCGTCAACAACTTTGGCAAGGTTACCGGCGTTGCCCCCGGCAAGGCCACCATCACCGCCACGGACGGCAACGTGAGCTGCACGGCCACCGTTACGGTGGTTGCGGCCAACACCAGCACCGTCTCCAGCCAGTCCATCTCCCTGAACACCAACTATGTGGTGCTCAAGCCGGGCTCCTCCAAGACCATCACCGGCAAGGTGTCGCCGGCCTCCGCCAGCCAGAGCCTGACCTTCAAGAGCCAGGACAAGAGCATTGCCACCGTCAGCGGTTCCGGTGTCATCACCGGCGTTGCCACGGGTGCCACCTCCGTGGTGGTCTCCAACGGCACCGCCTCCACCTCGGTCACAGTCATCGTCAACCGCACCGCATCCACCTCCGGCAGCAGCAGCGATACCAGCGGTGAGGGCACCGAGGACAATGTCACCACCGATGCCACCGTGGCCGCCATCCAGAACGCCGCAGGGGAGGAAGTGTCCCTCTATCAGAGCGACGTACCCGCCATCACCGGCGAGATCCTGAGCGCCCTGCGCACCACGGGCCGCAGCCTGATCGTGCTGGGCGAGGATTATACCCTGCGGATCGATGGCACCAGCATCAAGAGCACCCAGGGCGGGTTCAGCACCGCCCTGACCTTTGCCCCCGATGAAAACGGCCTGAGCTTCCAGCTGGGCGAAAGCGGTGCGCTGCCCTGCGTGGTGCAGATCACCCTGACCGGTGAGAACGCCGCTTACAGCCGCCTGTATCTGCACAACACCGCCAGTGAAAAGTGGCAGTTCCTGAACAGCTACAAGGATGGCACCATCACCGCCGATACGGCTGGCAGCTACCTGCTGACCAACCAGAATCTGCGCTTCACCAATATCAACTGGACCTTCTTCATCGCCGCCGGTGCGCTGACCGTGGTCTGCCTGATCGTGTATATCGCCGTCAAGAAACGGTATTGGTTCTGGTAATTATAACTGTGCGTAATAAAACCTCCCGCTCATTCGAGTGGGAGGTTTTTTGTTATAACAATGTTTCGTAATTCTGACGGCCATAGAAGAATCGAAGCAGGTAAACAGTCTTTTGTGCTTCATCCACACGGTAGATCAGCAGGTAATGCTTGATGACAGCTTTACGGTAGCCCTTGGAAGAAAGCCGAGGGTCGCGGCACTGCTCGTAGAGATAGGGCATCTGCTCCAGTGCGGTGTAACACTTCTCTACCTCATTTGCAAAGGCTGTGGCGGCTGTCGGGTTTTCCAGCGATAAGGCAAGGTAGGACAGGATCGCATCCAGGTCTGCCTGTGCAAGGGCTGTTTCAACCAGCTTATATGCCATAACGTGCTCTCAATTCCTGCAAGGCGCTGCGGGCATCCAACGTCTGCCCGGCTTCCACCTGCTGCTCGGCAGCATCCAGCTTGGCGTATGCGTCCAGAAGCTGCATCTTTTCTTCATAGGCTTCCATGCTCATAATGACCATATCGCCATAGCCATTTTTGGTGATATAGACAGGTTCTTTGGATTCACTGCACATCTGGGAGACAGCGGCAGTGTTTTTGAGGTCGCGGATCGGAATAATGCGCGGCATGATATCAGCTCCTTTCTGTGGCTTTATTATACCATAATAATACCACACCCGCAAGACTGGTCTGTACTTGACAATCAAAATACAATGTGATATGATTTTGATATCAGAAAGAAACTTCCGAACCCTGTAAAGGAGGGACATTTTATGGAAGAGAAGATCTTACAGACCAAGAAGAACGGCATGACCATGCTTCTGCTGACCCTGCTGGGTTATGTGGCTGCGGTTGTGGTGGGCGGCATCGGTTTTGTAATGCTGTATACTACCTTCCTGGGTTTTATCCCGCTGGCGATCGCTGTCATCTATGCCATCATCGGTATTTTCCTGTTCGCGGGCCTGAAAGTCCTCAAGCCCGAGGAAGCGCTGGTGCTGACCCTGTTCGGTGATTACATCGGCACCCTGAAGGGGGAGGGCTTCTACTTGCTGGGTATCCGTAAAACAGTTTTCGAAAAATGACACGGCAACTGCCTGTCAGGATTGGTTACGGAGTACCCGGCTAGGCCGAGGAAGCATCAAGTCCCATGTCCGCACCGTTAAGGTGTTGGGTATGGGGCTTTTTGCATTTCAGGAACGTATACACCTCTGGAAAGGTGTAACACACTAGACTTTGTACCAAAGTCGTGTGCCAAGGGTGCTGCGCCCCTTTGGAATCCCTGCTTACATCGCCTGTGGGCGATGTAGATTCGCCGCACAGAAAGCTCTCACAAAAGGCACACCCGGCTGTCTGCGGCGAGGAGAAGGCACTTCTGCGGAAGTGTAATAACCCACTATGACACTTTCATCCCTGTGGTCTGCAAAGTGTAGTGGGCTCTCCGAGGGGGAAACGGCTATATAGGGTGCGCT